>VAPM010559665.1_pt1 | contig 26096 bp, 37 predicted proteins | sample 3395091 | NCBI WGS metagenome assembly VAPM01 (sample SAMN08290445, study PRJNA428436) | hydrothermal vent metagenome | isolation source: Deep-sea hydrothermal vent chimney 3 | place: Pacific Ocean: Juan De Fuca Ridge
CTCACCCAAGCCCTCACACGCCAGCGGGAGCAGATGATTGAGATGGTAGATGGGTTATCCAGAAAAATATACGAGAACCCAGAGTTAATAAGTAAATAATACTATGAAAAATAAAATAGTTGAAGAAGGGATACATAACTTCCCTGAAAATAAACACATACTTGGAAGCAGGAGAACTGTGACAGAGCTACTTGTAGAATCTCACGTGAAATATCACGGTGATAAAAGCCCTAATTGTTTATTGGTTAAATGTCGAAGAGAAGAAGTTTACAGGGAACACTATCTTGATGTTTATATATGCTTAACACACACAAGAGAAACTTGTAGGTGTGGTTGGGAGAGGCACTGGCATGGTGGTGAGTATAGTTTAGATTTAGAAGATTAATATGACAGAAAAACAAGAAGTAAGAATAAGAAGAGATATAGGAGAAGCGCTTGAGAGCGTTAGGATTATTGATGCTACACTACCACTAGACCCAAAGATACAAAAAGAATTATTTATTGCGTTCAATTCAAAAATAAATGATTTAAACGCACATATATTTTCAATAATTATAAAAGAAATTAATAATGGATAAGCTTCAATCAATACGTGATACACTCAAAGGCGGTTATATAAAACCTGACAAAGCTAGATTAGATGAATTAATCACTGGCTTGGAAATTTCTGCTGAAGCTCAGGATTATCTTCACATAAAGAGAGGATTATCAAAAGAAACAATAACTCATTTCAAATTGGGTTATGATGCTATTAAGAATGCAATATCAATTCCAGTTTTTAAGCGTGGAGAGCTTGTTAATATCAGATATAGATATATTAATCCAGTTGGTAAGAAGAAGTATACCCAAGAGAAAGGTTGTGAAGTGTGGCTTTACAATGAAGATGGCATATCAAAAGGAATGAAGAAAGGAGCTGTACTTATTGTAGAAGGTGAGTTTGATTTAATGTCTTGCTGGCAAGCTGGATTCAAAGCAGTAGTTTCTCCTGCATCTGGTAAGGATAGTTATGGTGTGTGGATAGAAATGCTTGACAATATACCTAAGGTATATATTGCATATGATAATGATAAACCTGGAAAAGCAGCTGGGTTGGTACTAGCAGAAAGGATAGGGGTTGACAAATGTTTAGAAGTGTTGTATAAAGGTGAGACTAAAGATGCTAATGAGTTCTTCGGTACACATACAAGAGAAGATTTTGTACCTATGATACAGAAAGCTAAGCCATACTATAAATATAAATTTAAAGGTATCGGAGATATTATAGATAAGTTAAAGATATTTAAGGACACATCTTTGAAACTTGATTTACTACCTTTTGTTGAGATGGAAGAAGATTGGTTAGGTATGATTGCTGGTAGAAATAATTCTGGAAAAACCAGTTGGGTTTTAAATATTGCTAATGAATTAATAATGAAAGGTATACCAACATTACTATTACCATACGAAAGAGGAATTGTATCAGTTGGTAAGAGATTTCTACAAATACGTTACAAAAAGACAAAGAAAGAAATCAATTCAATAGAAGAAGATGAGTGGGATAAAATGATTATTGATTCTGTGAACTTACCATTATATTTCTCTATGCCAAATGAATCAGAATTTAAGGATACAATTGTACGTGCAAAGAGAATATTTGACACAAAGGTTGTAATAATTGACCACTTGGACTACTTTATAGATGGAGCTGATAGTATATCAAAGCAAGCAGATATGATAAAACATATCAAGGAGATTGCTTTGGATAATAATATAATATTCCTAGTTGTACATCAGTTAAGAAAAGAGATGATGCAAGGGGCAATACCAAAGAAACCTACACGTGCTGATTTAGTTGGTTCTGGTAAACTGTCAGATATTCCAGAATTTGTTGCGCTACTGCATAAATGTGATGAAGGAAAGGTTGAAGTAATAATTGATAAGAATAAGGGAGAGATGGGTAGTAAGATTTTTGATTTCAACACATCCACAGGTGTTATATCAGAATCAGAAGAAGATAAAGAGTTTAATAATTTTTAAATATATGGCTCAATTAGAAAAACTTACAGAAGAAGAATTAAACAGGTTAAGAGATGTAAGCATACACAGTGTACTTGGCTTTACAAACGATGGGAGACGTGTTGATATTTTGTGTCCTTTCCATAGCGAAAGAACTCCGTCATGTTATATTTATGCAGATAATTCGTATTATTGTTTCGGATGCGGTGAAAATGGGCAGAACGCACTTGATTTTATTATGGCAGTTGAAAAGGTCGATTTTATTAGAGCGTGTGAAATACTTATAAAATATGTGTGAAGATTGTATAAAAAAAGATGAAGAAATAGAGAAACTTCAAGATGAACTTGAATGTGTAGAGAACAATTTAAAGGAATCGGAAATACAGGTTGAAGAAATGGAAAATACTATTTCTAACCAAGTAGATGCACTTGACAATATATACGATATATCTCGTAATATATCAAAGTAATGTTATCCACAGTTTAGGTCTTGTCTGAGATTTAAGATTGTGATACAATATGTAGTATGGAAAGATGGAGTAAAGAATTTGTTGGATTTTTAGAAGAAAATAATAAATAGTCGTAGTCATTAGGTTAATAACAGTTATTAATTAATAGTTTAAATAAATATAAAACAATGAATGATTTTATACAAGGGTTAATTACAAAAGGAGAAGATGTTATAGATTTGAAAAGTCAAATAAAAAAACAAGAAAAGACAATAAAATATCTTGAGGATATTGTTGATGATAAGGATATTCGGCTAGACTCTCTTAATAGGTCTCAAAAAAGAAATAGAATTTATTTCGAAAGAGAGCTAGAAGACATTAAAGACTTAACAGCAAGAAAGATTGAGGTTGCTAAAAGTGAAACAGAAGGTAAGGTAAAAGAAGCTGAAGAAGAAGCAGAAAGAATAATGGAGAAGGTAGAATTTGAATCTAAGCGTGATATCTTACGTACTAAAGATACAGCAGAGAATAGAGTTCGAAGGATAAAAGAAGAACATGAACATAGGATTACTATTATGAAAGAAGAGCATGAATCTGATATTGCTATTGTTAAAGTAGAAACATCAGCTGAGATTCAAAGTGTTCGAGATACTGCACAAGCAGATGCTGATGATAGATTTATAAAAGTAATTGATGGTTTGAAATCAGAAGTTACAGATGCAGAGGTACGTGCTAGTGGAGCTGAAGCAAGTGCAGAAGAAAGAAGAGGTGTTATTGAAACTCTTCAAGGTGAACTAGCTAAACACGATGAGCTTATAAGATTTGTAATGACAAAACTTCCTAATGTAGATTTATCTAAATTCAACATCAATGTTGAGATTCCAGCTCCAGAGGTTGTAGTTGTTGGTGGTAAAGGAGGAAACCAAGCTAAAAAAGATAAATAACCATTATGCGTAATTATAAAATAAGAGTTACGCCTGAAGAGAGTCGTCAAGTGCAAGAGATTTGTTTTGAGAATGGGATTACATGGGGACCAGAAACATACCCAAGACATACTGAAGAACCTTGTTTGGTTATAGAGCCAATTTGCAAAAGGGTATATTATAATACTGAAGGAAATAATAACTGGGGAAGATTCGAACAACCATTAGAAGAAATCTCTGCACAAGACTTTATTCAGAAGTATAGTAAAAGTAAAACTATGGATGGAATAAAACAAGATGAACTAAAAATTGGAGACAGTGTTGTTATTAGTTGTTATTATGCAACAGAAATATGTACCGTAAATGGTATAGACGGTAATCAAGCCACACTTACAAGGACTAATGGATATGAAGGATGGAATATATCTATAAAAGATAGTGTGTGGATGTCAGACTGCACAAGTGGAAAACCACTCCAATATGCTGACACTAAAAGTAAATCAACAGAAACAAAAACAAAATTCAAGGTGGGTGATAAGGTAATTAGAATAAAAGATAGACACGCTGACATGAAAATTGGTGATATTGGCACAATAAGATTATTCAGAGATAAGCATGTTGTATTAAAAGAATATGGAGACTTTGTTCACTCATTAAAAGCACTTGAATTATTCGAAGATAATAATAAAGGAATCAGAGAAAATAGGCCAGATATGGTGGTATTTGATGATTTTATTAAATTATTTAATGCTGATAAAGAATACCTTGAAGACCTATCAGCACCTGACCTATTCAAAAGGGGATTATCAGAGTTTAAAGAAACGATAAAATAATTATGGAAGCACAAACAGAAATAGAAATAGAAGCAAGAGAAAAACTTGATAAAGAGTTACACGAATACAAAGTAACAGCAATGTCAAGGATTATTGCTAGAGCTAAAGACCTTGAGGAATATTACAAGTCAGAGAAGGAGTCATTGCTAAAGGAAAGAGAAAATATAAACGGAATGAAAAGTATTCCTACTAGTGTTAGAGCTTATTAATTAATATATAAAATAAATGTTACAAAAAGTAAAAATTACAGCAGTATATAGAGGTAAACAACTTGTTAAAAAAGGAACTCCTGACGAGAAAGAGATTGATAAGATAGCAATCAAAATAGAACCAGTCGTAGTTGGTGGTATATCATTCGGTGGGGATGATAAAACTGCATGGCTATCAACTTTTAAAGTAAATGGTACTGAGAAATTTGTTGAAGGTATGGAGGTAGAACTTAGTCTTGAAAAGAAAGGAGACTATTATAACTTCTCACTTCCGTCAGATTTAGAGAAGCGTGTTATGGCATTGGAAGTAGTTGTGTTCCCAGCCAGTGGAGGCACAGCAGGTATTGCAGGAACAGAAGGTCCAGCGATAATAACAGCAACTCCATCAGATGACATTAATCCAGAAGATATACCTTTTTAATCGCTAACCATTAAAACAAATGGAAATAAAATCTTACAAAGTAAGCGCAGTGATTCCAGTTGCACAGTACGCAAACATACAGCCCTCTATTGAATTAGAGGGAGGTACGATTGCCGAGATGCAAGGTGAAGCTATGTCACACATCAAGACTATGTTTGATATGTATGGTGAGAAGCCATTGAATGTTTCTGAAGATGTCATTGCCACAGCAAAACTATTCTCATTCAACGAGGAGGGTATAGCTGTAGACTTCGACCCGAATCAACATGTGTATACCTTTAATGGTAAACTACTTGAATCAGCTACAAAATTCATTAAGCCTTATACAAAGGAATTTAATGGAGCAATGATATCAAAAAACTGTGAAAAGAGTTGGGGTGTTCCAGCAGTTGATATAGAGAAGATGTGGGGGTCTAATGCTAAGTTAGCTACAGATTTTGGAAATGTTGTTCATGGAGCATTAGAGCATTGGCTCAAGTTCAAGGATAATGGTGTAACGATAATGGGTAACACAGACAAGGAAGTTAATCCTGCTTTGCCAAAACATCCATTCTTAAAATCTATCATAGAAGACTTTGAACAGATTTGTGGAGTAGGAGAGTATATTGCGGAAGCCTTTGTAACAGACATTAATGCAATGACATGTGGTCAGATTGATAGATTGCAGATAGTTGACAAAGCTAAGAAAGTGTGTCGTATTATAGACTATAAGGTAAATGTAGGAGCAGAGGAGATAACATCTGGAGCAAAGCTATCTGGTCCGTTCAAAGATTTACCTGCGAATAAGTTATCGAAATATCAGATACAGTTGAATTACTACCGTAAGATATTGGAAGCAAGCGGTTGGACAGTACAGGGTATGGATGTATATGTGTTTGAAGACACATGGAAATTATTTACCATGGAAACATTGGAAATTTAAAAGGTCGGAGAATTTATTAACCTTATTATAAACAATATATATGACAACAATATTTTACATTATATTAGCTATTTTTGTTCTATGGCTATCATACGTAGCAGGTAAAACTGTTGGGTATGATAATGGTTTCGATGCTTGTGTTGAAATCAATCGTGCTGTTGAGAAATCAAAAACACCTGCAAAGAAAGTTGCGGTGAAGAAAGTACCTACTGCGCCTAAAGTGCCAGCAAAAAAGGCTGTAAAGAAAACAGCAAAAAAGACTAAATAAGTCTTACGGGGGTTAACCCTCCCGTGTTGCCTGAACAATAACGATTCATGTGAATAAGTGATAGTTACGTTTTGGCAACGCCAAGGGGGTTAACAGTTGATTTGCAATCATTCCTTGAATATGCTATAATTATTACAAGATAAAAATACTAATATCAAACAGGTATATAAACAAATATTACTGGCTCTTGCAGTAATAGTTATAGCGTTTATTCCGTTCATTCCCAATACAATAACCTACGACAGAGCGGATAGTCCTCAAATAGTGGCTGAGGACGACAATATTCGGGGGGTAAATGACCTCCTGAGCGATTTAAAGGTTGAAAATGATGTAAGCCCTAGGTTGATAGAATTAGCCTCTTATATCAAAGAATATGAAGGATATTATGCTAATACAGTATCTGTTAGGAACAATAATCCAGGGAATCTAAGAAGTAGTCCTTATATGGCTGGGCAGAGAGATGGATTTGCTTATTTCAACACATATGATGATGGATGGAATGCCTTACTATGGCAACTACAAATATCTGTAGATGGTAGGTCGGGTGTTTACAATCCAGAGATGACGTTGTATGAATTTTTTGAAACCTACGCACCCTCATCAGATAAAAATTACCCAAGAAAATACGCAGAGAGTGTTTCTGGTAAGTTAAATGTTTCACCTGAAACACAAATAAAATATTTTAGATAATATGAAACAGCAAAAAGTATACGATAGACAAACAAAGAATTGGGTACATCCTGATAATGTAAAAAAGTTATCAAAGAAAAAGACCTGTAAGGGAGGTAGACCTCATGAATTTAAACTATGTCTTCCTTCTTATGTAGACCAACACAATGGTGATGTTTCAGAAAAAGGTATACTTGAATATTATCTTTCAGAAGATAGGATTGAAAAGTTTAAAGAAAATGAGGGTGAAATCTTAGACGGATTTGGAATTAAAAAAAGATTTAGTAGTTGGCCTTTTAAAAGTTCAAGGCATTACAAGTGCGAGGTGTGTGGTAAACAAGATTATAGATAGTTCTTTAAATAGTTAATTATTGGGGGTGCGGTACCTTTCATAGGGCACAACAATCTTACAAGTGCGAACGTGTTTGTTAAGGGTCAAACTTAATAGCATTAGTGTGTATACCAAGGTAAGTTATGTTCATGGGCTTCCCTGCCTATTTGGTAGTAATACAACGAAACCGAGTGCCCGTCCCCAATAGTGAATTATATGAATTACCTAGAAATACAATTATTTAGATTTATTAAATATCTTATCAATATAGGATATGGATATTGTGATGAACGTGATGGTGGTATTTTTATGGATAAGAGTCGGTGTTCTGGGTGTAATGCAAGTGACGTCCAAGATTGGATAGATGGTCATATAGATTTACTTAGATAGTTCTTTAAATGTAGGAGTGGCGGAATAGGTAGACGCTAGCGTAGATATACGAAAAGTAGGCTGTAACTTTAAATGGTAAGAAGTTGAAATAGGTGCAAGCTCAAAACTTGCCAGCTATGCAAGGTGACTATACGAGTAATAAAAACGCAGACCCACTGGGGCACTTGGTGGGATTGGATAGCCCCCCTCGTCAAATCCTTGCCTCCTACATTTAGTGAGTTATCCACATAAATAACTTGTCTGAATATTAACAATATGCTATACTATATATAGATGTATCTTATAAGGGGAGTGGCTGAATAATCCTTGTGGTGGAGGATAAAGCATAGTGAAAACCTCGCAGGTAGGAAGGTTATTAGCTAGTTAGACGGTAACATAACAAATTAAAATGGTACACCACCTAAAGTGGCTGTGTGAAGAATCAGCCAGTACACATTAGTGTTTACTAGGATAGCTCCTAGGTTCATTGCTAGTAAACCGTGTACTTTGAGCAAGATGTCCTCGACTGTGGATAAGCTCTATCTGAAACAAGTGGGCTTGTGGAGGATACAAAAATAAAAGCAATAATCAGTCCCGTCTTTGTGGATAAAACCGATTTCCACCTTCCCTTATAGGATATATTTTTTAATAATAAATGTAATACATCTAGTAATACCTAATAAAAATTATGAAGTTAGTAATGATGAAAGGCCGATGAATAAAACTTCGTGTAAAATGAATGAATGTAGTAGGGGTTTATTAGCAAGACAGTTATGTAATTTACATTATAAACAAAGAATCAGTGATAAATTAAAATGGGCTAAAGAGATTATTGGAATGTATAAAGAAATAAAACATGAGTAAATTAATTTTAATGCGTGGATTACCTGGGAGTGGAAAATCAACTTACTGTAAAGAATTAATGAGTAAGAACGGTAATTATGTCAGATGTAATCGGGACTTACTTAGAGAGATGTTACATTTTAATAAATGGACAGGCAAGAATGAAGGGGTTACTGTTAAAGCTGAAACATATATTGCAGAAGAATTACTTGAGAGTGGTATTAATGTCATAATAGATGATTGTAATTTAAACGGAGGAAATAAGATAATGTGGAAAACAATCGCTGAGTGTCGTGGTGCTAAGTTTGAGGTGGTAGACATGACAGATGAATCTGCACATGAATGTGTTAAGAGAGACATTGAAAGAGGTTTAAAGGTTGGAAACAACGTCATAATGAATATGGCATTACAATACGAACTATATAAACCAAAGAAAGGATTTATTATTTGTGATTTAGATGGTACTATTTGTGATATAACACACAGATTGAAGTTTGTCAATGGTGAAGGAAAGAAAGATTGGAATAAGTTCTTCGCAGGAATACCTGAAGATAACATGAGGGTTGACACATACAAGATGTTGTGTTCTTATCAAGATGAAGGATATGATATAGTATTTGTATCAGCAAGGCCACAAGACCATGAAGGACCAACAATGGATTGGTTAGAGAGACATATGGGTGCGCTACAATGGGAAACATTAATAATGAGACGTGCAGGAGATAGGAGACCTGATACAGAGGTTAAGAAACAAATACTTGATACTTACTTTAAAGATAAGAGTTTAATTTATAGGGTAATAGATGATAGACCATCTGTTATAAGGATGTGGAGAGAGAACGGATTAGATGTTATTGATGTAGGGTCTGGCCGTGAGTTCTGATATGAAACAATGTAAACAATGTAAAAACATAATAGAATTAGAACAATTTTACTTGCATAATCTTATGAAGGACGGTCACATAAATATCTGTAAAAACTGTAAAAGAGATTATGCAAAGGCACAGAGGATAGAGGCTGAGTTTAAGTGTATTGTTTGTAGTTCTATTACATTTACAAGTAAATATAGATTTGTAAATGGTGTTAGTAAGTTTTGCAGTAAAGTGTGCATGGGGAAATATTACTCAGAAACAGGTCATAGACCGCCAGTACAGTATGGTGAAGATGTCCATAATTGGAAAGGAGACGATGTTGGATATAGTGCTTTACACGACTGGGTAGCAAGACAATTAGGGAAGCCCAGAGAATGTGAACACTGTAAATCAAAGACAAAAAAAGTATATCACTGGGCGAATAAAAGTGGAGACTACAAAAGAGATATCAATGACTGGATTAGATTATGTGTATCATGTCATTCAAAATATGACAGAGAAAATAGAGATATAATTTATTCGTTTGAAATGAAAACATTATGAATCAGAAAAAAGCAAAAGCAATAAGGAAGAAGTATAAAGAGTTATATGGTCGTGACCCACTAGCTCCTGATAACAGGGGGGATTACCGTAGGTTTAAAAAAAGACATGGATAGTAAAAACATAGAAAAACTTAAAAGCTTTTATGAGTATTGTATAGCTAACCCAGATTTGCGCTTCTGGCAAGCTTTACAATGTTGGAGTGATTACGATAAGATATACGGTGAATCATATGATAAAGATGTAGATTCAAACACATTAAAAGATACTTTTTATATTACATAATATGATTAAAAAGATACTTACAATAGAAGACTTCACTATTATAAAACCACCTCCATATGTGAGATGGGAGGAGGTCGAAGAAATAATGGGTAAGAGTAGGTATAAGAAGTTTGTAAAATGGATGATGGGTGCAACATGTTCTATGGATGGTTTATACCCATGGGATTTAGAATTATATTTAGAACAAATCAATAAAGGAGTTAAAGAACCAATAGTATTAGATTAATATGTCAACATTTAAAAAATTTCCTAAAATTCATAGATTAAATAAAGAAGAGGTAGAAGGTATCCTTATTGGTACTTGTCATGTACAAGAGAAACTTGATGGTGCTAACACATCTATCTGGCTTGACAAGCGTGGAGAGATTACATGTGCAAGTCGTAATAGAGAACTAACTGAAGGATTCAATGGTTTTGTTGACTACGTTAAAGAGAACGAAGCAATAAATAAACTACTTAAAGACTACCCTACGTTTAGACTTTATGGTGAGTGGTTAGTTAGACACACAATACAATATAATGAAACTGCATACAAGAAGTTTTATCTATACGATATAACAGAATGTAAGGATGGTGAAGAGCAAGAAGATTTCTTAGATACTATAGACGTAAAATTACTTGCAGATAACTACTGTATCTCAAGACCTGAATACCTAGGTGAGTTTGTGAACCCTACAGTTGAACAGCTTAATGAACTTGTTGGTAAGTCAACACTAGGAGACAAAGGAGAAGGTGTTGTTATAAAGAATCCAGAGTTCAGAGACAAGTGGGGTAATCATAACTACGCTAAGATAGTAACAGAATCTTTCATTGAAGATGCTGCTACTACATTCGGTGGTAACAATAAACATGCAACTACATACTGGGAAATATATGTTGTAAATAAATACATTACACTTGGACGTGTACAAAAGGCTATGCACAAGATGCAACCTGAGATTGAAGAGAGGTTAGACATGAAACACATACCTAGGATATGTGGCACTGTTTACCATGATATGATTACAGAAGAAGCATGGGAGATAGCAAAGAAAGTACACACATTACAATTTAAAGAACTACAGAGAATAGCGTACAAGAAGATTAAGCAAGTCTACGTGGATATTCTGAATGATAGCATTTCTGTAGCTGATAAAGAAGATGAATAAACCTAAGATATTACTATATGACGTGGAGACCGCTGCAAATATCGGAGCGATATGGCAGAAATATGAACAGAATGTGTTGTGGTACGAGAAGGAATGGTACATGTTATGCTTCGCCTATAAATGGCTGGACCAAAAGGGTACGAAAGCTGTAGCATTACCAGATTTTAAATGGTATGAAAAGAACAAAGAGAATGATAAGAAAGTTCTCGAAGCTTTATGGAAACTATTTGATGAGGCAGATATTGTGATTGCTCATAATGGAAATAATTTTGACCAGAAGAAATCTAATGCAAGATTTATATTCCATGGTATGACACCTCCATCTCCTTACAAGACAATAGATACATTAAAGGTTGCTCGTAGATATTTCAAATTCAATAGTAATAAGCTAGATGATTTAGGAGAGCTATTAGGATTGGGTAGGAAACTAGAAACAGGTGGTTTACCTCTCTGGAAAGGATGTATGGAGGGTGATGAGAAAGCTTGGAAGAAGATGATACGTTACAATAAGCAAGACGTTGTACTACTTGAGGAAGTTTACCTTAAATTGCTTCCTTGGATGACAAACCATCCAAATCTTAATAAGTATTTACAAACAGAACATAGTTGTCCTAATTGTAGTTCATTTGATTTACAACGTAGAGGTAAGGAAAGTACAGTTGGTAACGTAAACCTTTATCAAAGGTGGCAATGCAAATCTTGTGGGAAGTGGAGTAGAAGTCGTGTTGCTGATAAGGATATTATTAAACCTAGTATAGTATGATTACAAAAGAAGCACAAGAAAGAAAAGACACCCCTGTTTTTAGTGGAGTATTAATGTATTTTCCAGACGCTATAAAGGCTGTAGCTCAATGCTCTAAAGCAGGTAATGACCAACATAATCCTGGAACACCTCTTCACTGGGATAGAAGTAAATCAGGGGATGAACTAGATGCACTTACAAGACACTTAATGGATGCTGGTACTATAGATACAGATGGTATAAGACACAGCACAAAAGTTGCATGGAGAGCGTTAGCTAATCTACAGAAGGAGATAGAGAAATCTCAACACGTGGATTCTCCTTCTCAACTCCCCCAAACTTCAACTGCAAGTTAGGGATGACACTATAGTTATCATCCTCTATGATTCCATTATCTACAAGCAAGTCCATTATTGATTCTGCTTTATTAGTAAGGTCAAACTTTCTCTTGTCAGGAGCATAGAAGGTTAATGTTACACTCTCAATACAACCCTTGACAGGTTGTATTTTTTGTTGTGTAATTTGATTACTGGCATCTACGTGCCATTCCTTATACTTACTGGAGGGCAGCAAAAGAGGCCTACTTCCTCGGCAGACCATAATCTTACTGTTTTTTTTAGATGGCACACGGCCACAAATAGTTATATTAATCACCAAATTGTCGTGTTAGGATTTCTCTAACGACCTTTGATATACTTATTCCTCTTTTCTTTGCAGACTCTACTATCTTATTTTTAAGATTAGAAGGTATACGTGCAACCAGGAATTTATCTTTCTTATCACTCATACATATAGTATAACATATATGTATTACTTTTGCAACTATAGACTATTGACAAGTTCTATAATCTGTGCTTTAATTTGAGCCTTAGTTTTCTTCTTAGGTTTAATAGTAGTTTTAACCGTTGGCATTTTATATCTATCTAGTAATTCTCTACGCTCTACTTCTAAATCAGGCTTATCGATAGCAGTATCTTTGTGTGTAATAAAGAATAAATCCATAACAGCTAAGTCCTTTTTTTTACAGTAATCCACAAAAGCATTGTATTGCGCATCTGTGAATGTTTGATTTGCAAGGCATTCAAATTCCCATTGGATAAGATAATGTCCTGGTTTAACATACATCCCCCATTTCTTAGGCATTATTATTTTAGCTCTTTTAGATGGTCTATTTATTCTTCCTGATGTCCAAGGCCTATTCTTTAAGTCTACAAGTTCATATATAGTACCGTCTCTTGCAACAAGTAAATTAGCAGAAGCATTTGATGATGGATTTGTAAGCCAATTTAGGCATCCTGGCATTAATCCTAGTGTTTTATGGATTTGATGTCCAAACTTTGCATAACTGGACGAGCTATAATTAGGTGATGGTTTCTTTATTATTTTCATATTTAAAAAGGTAGTATTGTTTTAACTGCTATAACTAGGGCTGATAACCAGAATACAAACTTTGCTGTAGCCATAACAAATCTCTTTGTTGAGCTTGTTGTATTATATATCTCCAAAAGAGGAGCAATCTTGGCTTCATGCTTCTTAAAATCTTCTTTTGTAACTACTGTTTTTAGCAGTTCGTCTATCTTACCGTTAACTGTCTTCTTCATTTCGGCACGTACAGCCTTCTTTAGTTCTTTAAATTGTTTGTCGCTTAACATGTGGATAACTCGCTTGTCTGAATTTTAATAATGTGGTATAATATATTTATGTAATACAGAATTACATAAGGTTTGAATTTATAAATATAATTATAACACAGATTAGATAGAATTGCAATGGTAAAGAAAATATACAGATATTCCGAAATAAAGGATAAGATTATAAGCGCCATAGATACTATTACTGACCCTATACGACAGACATTAAGCCCACGTGGGGGAAATGTACTATACGAAGACAATAGTGGTCATCAATATGTAACGAACGATGGGGTTACAATCGCAAAGAACATAAGTGTTTCTGACCCAGTTGAGAATGCTATAATAGAGGTGGTTAAACACGCAGCATTAAAGACTAATTCAGAAGCAGGGGATGGTACGAGTACGACTATCCTGTACAGTAGTGTACTGGTTAAGGAAGGACTAAGGTTGGTAGAAGATGGAATGAACCAAATGGTAGTAAAGGATGAGTACCTAAAATTTGGAGAGAAACTAAAAGAGAAGTTAAATAAGAAAACTAAAAAGATTAAAAATGACGAAGACTTATTCTTCGTATCTAAAATATCAGCAAACAATGATGAAACTATCGCAAAAGACGTGGTGCAAGTGGTTAATATTGCAGGTGAAGACGGCATGGTGTTTATTGAGCCTAGCTATACTAAAACTACAGAAATTGTTGAGGATGCTGGGTTTGTTGTAAACTCAGGTTTTCTTGCGCAGGAATTAATAACAAACAAAGATAAATTCACAAGTACATATAACGATGTACCTGTTCTTGTAACAGATAAGAGACTATACTACACACAAGAAGCTGAGACAATACTGAAAACATGTCTTCAGGCTGGATATAAAGAAGTTGTTATTATTGCTAAAGACTTCGTTGGTGAAGCGCTACCTTACTTCATAGCAAATCATACACAAGGGAATATGAAGATACTCCTTGTGAAAGAGCCAGACGAAGATAAAGATGGAGCTATGTTGGAAGACTTAGCCGTGTATCTAGGAGGTAAAGTAATATCAGAGAAGTCAGGAAGTCTAGTCGATAACCTAAAGATTGAGGACTTCTGTATCTCACCCAAGGTATTCGCAGATGGTGTTAAAACTATTGTTGGTAGAGATAAGAAAGAAGCCAACTCAGAACTTACTATGAGAGTATCTGCTCTTAGGAAAGCTTTAAAGAAGAAGGGAGACAGAGAGGATGCTGAACAGAAGAAACTAAAGAGTAGACTTGCATCACTTACAAATGGAATGGTTACAGTTAGGGTTGGAGGAGCTACACCATTGGAAGTTAAGGAGAAGATGTTCCGATTTGAAGATGCTATAAATGCTGGGAGAGCAGCTATGAAGGATGGTTACTTAGTTGGAGGAGGTGTTAGTATTTACCAAGCGTTTAAGGAATGTAAGTTTAAGGGAGATGTTGGTAAGGTATTCAGAAAGATGTGTGAAGCTAACATAAGACAGATTGCAGAGAATAGTGGTTTGTATACAGATTCAGTTCTGGAAACTATAAACATAGCAGATGGAGAGAATGTAGGATACAATGCACTATCAGGACAGTATGAGGACTTACTTGAAGCAGGTGTAGTTGACCCGTATAAAGTTACAGAGATGGCAATTGACAATGCTATAAGTATTGCAAATGTTATAATCTCATCAAGATATTTAATAATTAATTCAATAGAAGAAGATGCCAAAAGCAAAGAGTAAAGAGACAGAGGTAGTTACAGGAGAGATAATGACACCAGAAGCACGTAAAGCTGCTTGTGAAGCAGAGATAGCACCTATACTTGTAAAGTATGGACAGAGATTTGATGTACGTATTGTACCTCAGTTGTTAATGATTGACACAGTATTAGAAGAGCAAATGAAAGAAGGACAGATACCACAATTACAAGCAGCACCTAAGGAGATAAAAGAAGATGACGGAAAAGAAACAAAAACAGAATAGTTTTGACTTATCTAAGTTTAAATTCTTGTATGACCATATACTTGTAAAGGCTTTAAAAGATGAAGGAGGTGTAGATGGATTAGTGAAGCCTGGACAGTATGATGATAAGCCAGAGTTCGGAGAGGTTGTATCTACAGGAGACGGAAGATTAGCAGACGATGGTACATTGATACCTATTAACTTAAAGGTTGGAGATGTTATTTTCTTTAGCAAATATAGTTCTGAACAAGCAAGAACACTTGGAGAAGACTTCTATATAATCAGAGCAGATGATGTACGTGCCGTACTATAATTATGCGTTCGATAGAAAGAAGATTCAAATTAGAACAGGAAAAAAGTACTTTGTCAAGTGACTTCATATGTTTCTCGGCCGCTGTTCATAAACAAGGATTCAGTAAAGATAGAATAACTAGATGGTTCAAGAAGTTAGTCAATGAGAAGGACTACGATAAGAAGGAGAGAAAAGAGATACTAGAGTGGCTTGAAAAGCACTCAAATTCAGCTTAACCGTACGACATACAACAGAAACTAACGATTTCCCATAGAAAAAAGCCCCATAGGTAGTTTGCCTTGGGGCTTTTGTTTACTTGTCTCTAACGCTTATCTTTGGGTATAAACACCCTATTCATTCTACTCAAATCTGTATCTTTTGCATTCTCAAGAAGTAATGTTTGTAATGCCTTACGCTTATTCCATTCATTTCTTTGTTCCTGTATCTCAGCATCCATAGGTTGTATCTTAGCACCGAAATAAGACATTGCTTCTTGGGTTGCGTTCCTTGCAGTTGATGCTTGTTGGTCTCCTGTAAGTGCTTTATACATACCAGGTTTAATCTTCTCTCCGTCTTTATTATATGTACTAGGTATCTGCGCACCTATTTGTGGAGGTGAGAATGTCTTTACCATGTGAGTAAATATATCTGCAAATTGTTTCTCTTGTCCATCAGATGATTTATATATTTGATTACCTACGAAGTCTTGGTTAGTAACTATCTCTTTCAATACCTGGAAAGCTGGGTTCTTACTTGCAATAGAAGCTATACCAGTTTCCTTTAACCCAGTGTCTCTTCTAATCTTACTTGGAAACATATTACCTGAAAGTATATCACCCATAGGAATAATATATGTCATATCAAAATAAGCTGAACGTCCTTGTTCATCTTTAATAGGTAGTTTAAAGAAGAAACCATCTTTAACCCATTGAGGCTCAGAAGCTCTTTCAGCTGCTGTCTCTTCTAGGTCAGAAGCATTTTCAATATTATTCTTTATCTTACCAAATACAGATAATCTTCCAGGATTTTTAAGTGCTGTTTCGAATGCGATAGGTGTTGCTTTTAATGGGAAAGTAATAAATGGTACTCCCCAAATTGCTGTTCTTAGTTTCCTTACAAAAGGTGTAACCTGTGAGTAATTAAATGTAGCAGACTCAGCAGCCAGCCATGCCTTCTCTGGATTCAATCCTTTCTTTCTTTGATATATAAAAGCTGTTAGCTTAGCATAGTTTTCTTCTCCTTGGTATATGTCAGCAATCTTTTCAAGTGTACCTTGAACCTTTTTACCAAGTTTAGAAACTGCTGCGTTCTTTGCCATATCAGGTAGTTCATTTGCTGCGAAAGTAGAAGCATCCATTCCTTGTTTACTAGCTTCTTGGTAATACTTACCTTTTGTTTTAAGTTGTTTTGCAACTATAACGTCTAGGTCAACTCTCCATGGTCCAATACCTAACTTCCACCAGTTAAGGATTCTGTTGGATACAATGTTTCTAACGTGAGTAGATACACTAAGAATAACCTTAGCATATTTGAATGCGCCCATAACTCTGCTACCCATAACATCTGAAGGAGAAACAATCTCATCAAGATATTCCATTATCTGTTTAGGAACATACTTCCCTGCAAGTTGTCCCATTGTATTTCTATTTATAGCATCAAGTAAATCATCCTTAACAACATCAGCATCAGCTAATTTTCTTTCAAGATGTATAAAAGAATTATTAATACTCTTCTTATCTATCTCTGATAGTTTTCCTTTCTTCTCTGCAAGTTTCTCTACACGTTTCTGTAATGCAACTAGCTTAGGTACACTTGCTTTTATTGGTGTATCAATCTCTTTTGTCTTTGCTTTTTTGAATGGTTTCTTTGCTTGATTAAAGAAGTCTTCCATTGCTTTATCACCACCTGGGAAGTTATTTCTTTCAAGAGTACCGCTTATATGTAATTTCTGTAATCTTAACCCGTCTTTAGATTTCATCATCTGTTCAAATGTATCAAACCTTCTCATTCTTTGTGCTAGTGGAGATAATGCGTCAGTAAATGTTCCAAGTTTTCTTACAGTTGCAACTGTCTTCTTAACAACCTTACCCTCATTTAAGAACTTAGTTAATTCCTCTCCTCTAAGTTTTGTTACACTTTCTAGTTCTTTTTGTACTGCTTTAGATTCAGCAATAACTTTCTTATCTCCCTTGAATGTTAACTTTAAATCTTTTTGAAAATTCTTTATTGTTTTATTTATACTACCAACAGCAGTTCTTAATTCCATAGTAGAACCTACCTTTGTCTGTAGTCTTCTTGTATCAGGTACTAACACAGAACCTGGGAACTCTTTCACAGAAGCAAACTTTTCAGATATTTGATTAGCAATCTTTGTGTTCTCAATGTCTGCTGTTTGTTTAAGCATTGTGTTAAGTAGTAAGAATTGTGGGTCTTCAACAAGCTGAAGTTTCTCTACTTGTTCAGCAGTTAAATCTTTTCTCTTTTTAATTCCCTTGATACCAAAAGGCTTAGCACCAAAGATACCTTTACTTTTGGCTAACTCCATCTCTGCATTAGCACTCTTTAAATATAGTCCAACAGTTTCTTCAAACTTAGCCTCCCCAAGAACACCTAAGTTTTTTAGTTCTCTACTATTATTATCTATCTGTTTCCATATTGGCGCAACAGTATCAAATGTTTCTTGGTCTAATGTGTTCTGTAATTCATCAAGAGATTTACGTTTAAATCTACCACCTGATTCTATGAGTTCACCAGCATCATTTAAAATATCTTCTCTATCAAATAGTTTTTCAGCTGTAGCTTTTTCTACTTTACCTAATTGTGTAGTTATTCTCTTCGCATTCTGTACAGCAATACCCATACTTCGTTGTCCTCTATCCCATATATCTTTAAATACTGGGTCAGCACCAAACATATATACAAACTTCTCAGCAGCTCTACGTGCAGAAAACTCCTTATCACCTACAGTTAATCCTATACCACCTTCTCTTGTTTGATGAACCTTACCTGTCTCATCAACAACTCTACTAACTTCTTTACCAAAAACAGAATCAAACCCAGCTTTACTAACCTTTGTAAATCCAGGTATCTTCTTTAATACAGTCCAAGGTGCTACCCAAGTTAGAGGGTCTGTAACAATGTCAGCAATAGTTCCTAAAACAACACCTCCTAAACCATAACGTCCTAATGAATCTTGGTCAGAGAAAGACTCTCTATTCTGTAGTCCTTCTTTAAACCCCTTTCCTTTCATTAAACCAACAACACCATAAGATGTTGCGTTAAGCACATCAAACACATCACTAATAAACCCACCAGAAAATAACTTCTTGGTTTCTTCACCAGAATTATCTTTAATTATTTTGTCTGCCTCTTTTTGTAAACCAGATTGACTTGCTAGTCTATACAATCCATCAGATGTATCTAAGTCTTGGTTAAAGCCAAACTCGTTTTTAAATTCGTCTTTAAATTCACTTGCAAATTCATCTTTAAATTCATTCTTGAACTCAGATTTAAACTCTGTTAGATATTGAGTTGGGTCATAGCCCTTACGTTGAGGTAATGGACTGTTCTGGTTCTTTAGAGCACCTACAATTAGTTCATCTCCTAATGCCATATTTTATTTATTATAATCCGAATTGTCCTGCGAAGAAGTCAGCTATATCAAGTTTACTTAGGTCTTTCTGTTCTCCACCGAAAGTTCCAAGACCACCTGGTTGTGCTATAGTTGCTCCTGCTCGACCTTTACTTTCTTTTGTTGGCATACCTGTAAGTGGGTCTAATCCTTGACCTGCTGATAATCTAATTTCAGCAAATAAATCTGATATTGATTTAGTCTCTTCTGCAATTACTTTATCTTTTGTTACATTAAATTCTTCAAATAGTTGTCTTGCTTGTTCTGTTAAAGAATTATTTATCTTTTCAGTAATTTCAAGACCTCTTGATTCATAATATGCAGATGCTCTTTTCATTGCTTCAACAGGTGAATCACCTCTCTGTATACTTTCAGAAAGTATTAAAGAAGCATCCAATTCAGTTTTACCCTTTTCAGATTCTTTAAGTAAAGCTGCTATTTTAGCTCTCTTTTCCTTTGCTACAATTGGAGCTATTCTTGCTGATAAAGATTCTATAGTATCACCAGGAGCAACAGCTACACCTGCTTCTGCTGCCATTGTAAACATTAATGATTGTTTTCTAAAATTAAATTCGTTTTGTCTGAAGGTAAGATTTTGTTTAAATTGTGAAGCTGCTCTATCTTCTGCCTTTTGTTGTATCTGTAATCTTGATGATGCAAGTAAGTTAGAAAACATTTCTTGTTCTTTTTGTTGCTTAAATTGCATAGCTTGTACCTGTAATTGAGATACTTGTCTTGCTGTAGATTCTTCACCAGAAAGTAAAAGCTCTTGCTTACGTTGTTCCATATCTTTAAGACTTTTCTCTGTACGGTCATCAAGTTGTTTCATTGCAGCACTATTAACAGCAAATCCTCTTTGTCCTTCTCTAACTGTTTCTCTTCGTTGACCAAACTGTTCTGTTTGGAAAGCTATTTCACGTCCAGCTTGTGATTCAATTCTAGTAGCTTGTGCTTCACCAGCAGTTTTAACACCAGCGATTGCTTTCTCAAAACCTGTATCTTCAGATGATACTACACCACCGTCACCTAGTATTCTATTTTGTAGAGCTTTGAAGAAGTCTGTACTATTTGTTGCAGCTCCACCAGGAGTTGTTGTAGCGCTTCCACCGAATGCTTTATTTACATTAGCTAATGCTGCTGCTTGTTTTTCTTTATCCATATCTTAATATATATATTATAACACATTGTATCACTTATTGCAACTATTTGCGAAAGTTAATGCCGTGTACTTTAAAACTTTTACTCTCAGGTACCTTAGCTGATGGTATTATGTATCTTATTCTTGTAAGTGCGTCTGATGCTTCTCTCTCTTCAAATGCAGACTCCTCTCTTAGTCTTAAAGATTTGAATATTAAAGATGCTGCTTTGTGAGCAACTGGGTACTTGTATTGGTCATACTGTCCAGAGAAATAAGGAACATCTGATGTAGCTCCGAATACAGTTACATCTGAACCTCCTGTGTCAGTTCCTACATTCCAGCTTATGTAGTAGAATTTAAGTTTCTCAGGTATAACAAGCTTTAGATTATCAATTCTAAAGTCTGTATCATCTCCTTGTCCAGCGTCATAGTTTAAATCAAACCCAACGTAGTCAACAGCCTCCTTGTCTGGAGAAGCTGTCGCAGTAGCATCAGCCCAATTAATCTTAACTTCATTCCATCCAGCAACCCAAGCAGAACCATCTATGTCTGTTGTAACAGTAGCTGACCAATAATTAGATGTATCATCTCCCCAGTAAAGAGTCACTGATGTAAAGTTAGTAACATCTGGAACGTATACCCAGAATATCCAAGATGCTAAGTCTTCAAAATCAGACAAATCCATTGATGTCATTGTTGTGTTTTGGATTGTAGCTTTATTGTTAGCTGATTGAGATACATCAACATCAAAGTTTAAAGATGCTGAACCTTGTTTCTTCTCAGTTGTATCAACTGTAAGATTTGTAGCATCAGAGTTTGTAGCATCTACAGCCCAAGTACCACCACCTGCTGTTAGTGCATCCATATCAGATACTACTTTTGCAGAGTTCTTAGAATTATGATTAATATAAAGATAAGCATCTCCATCTCTTCTTTCTATTGCCCAAGAACTATTTGTATCTCCTTGTCCTATTTCTTCGGCAATCTCTCTTGAAGACTTACGTGCAAAGGATACAACATGGTCATCTTTACCACGTCTTAAATCAGCTCCATCAAGAAGGTCAGCCACAGCTGTTGTAACTTTGTAATAGTTTACTGTATCAAGATAGTTTAGGTCATATGTTGCATTCTGGTGGTCGTTACCAAGTTCTTCCATAACCCAAACAGTAGCTTCAGTTATGTATTGAAGTCTTTCTGCAGCAGAAATACGGTCTGTAGACGTATCTCCAATAAAAGAATCTAAATTAGTTATTATATTTGATATTGTTAAGCTCATTTTGTTATTACTATTATACCATAGATACTACCTTTTATCTACCCCTTTGTATTAGTTGGCTGATAATCTACTATTGCCATAGATGGAGAGAAATCAAAAACTCCAACAGTTTGTGATGTATTAAACTCTACCTCTAATTGTATTGAATTTATATAAGGTTTATCTATATCTATTCTTACATATCCACGAATAGAATCATCTCTAGTAATAGTTTTAGTTGCCCATTCAGTGGCTGATTGATTAAAGTAAATCTTTATATCAGCAACTTTAGTTGTACCAGGGTCTCTTACTTGCATCATATATATATCTACATAATTTATAGTTGACATTTGTGGTAGATATTTAACTAAAGTAAATACATCTCCTTGATGTGTTGATGATAAGGATATAGTACCATTTCCACCTGTACCATATATATCATACATCTTTATTTTATCAACTCCTTCTTCTCTCATTCCCATATATAATCCAACTCTTGTAGATTTGAATCCTGTAGTATAACTATCATTGTTACCTCCACCAAATAGAATAGCACCAGCATTAAGATTTGTTATATTTAAATCATTCAGTTTAAATATACCTTCTTTACCACCTATGTCTGTACTACCATGTGCATAAATAACACCATCAAATCCAAGCCATATTGTAAAATTAGAAAATACCGCTAATGAATCGTGATATTTTGGATAAGCATTGTTTACTCCAACTTGTTCTATTGTTTTAAAAACAGAACCATTAAATTCCATTATCTGTACTATATTTTCAGAATTAAGTGCGATTATTCTTATTGCTCCATTTGGTGCAACATATATCTTTCTAATTCCTTTTACACCTTGTATTGGAATATAATCCCTAGTTCTTACAATTGAAGTTAATCTATCCCAAATATATACTCCAACATTACTTGTATGTGGTGTTAGTATTGTATATGGAGATAATTGGTCTTGCTTTATAGCAACATACATATTACCACGATAATCTATTGCATCAGTTATTTGAAAATAACCTGGAAATTGAAGTACATTAGCTGACACAGTCCCACTTATTCCACCATCTGTAGTTCCATCTATTTTATGTATATTATTATCTTGAAATATATACGCAAATCCATTATCAGCAGTTCTAATAAAAGCATCATTAGTTAATGTATTAGAAAAAGCACCAGTTGCATTAGCTCCACTAGTAGCAGTTCCAGCAGCTGAGTAATTTGTTAGCCAATTTGGTGAATCAGTTGTTGAATCATAAGGAAGATTAGATACTGCAATATCCATATAACCAAATCTATCATATATAACAAATATCTTTCTTGAACCATTGATTTGATATATTTCTAAATCATGTATAGTATTATTTGCACCCAAGTCTACAGCAAGTGCTAACTCAGTATCATCAAGAGTATCTCCTTTCCAAAGTTGTTGTCCACGTTCACCAAAGTAGAAATCATTATTCTCAGCATCAAATATAGTAGAAGTTGGTGTTCCTCCTAATGTACCACCTGTAAAGGTTAAATCTTTTGTACCAGTTGTGGATGGAGACATGTATCCATAACGCCTTAAAGGATTATAAATACCATCTGCCATTTGGTCAGGCGCACCAAGAATACGCAACTCTGGTGTTGCTACGGTCCTGTCATAGTCACCCCAAAATCGTGGTGCTAATCCTCCTTTTCCTGATAAATCTATTTGTAATTTTGCCAAGTTAGTTTTTTAAATTAATAATCTCTTCTAATATTGGAATCATTTCTATTTCCAACTTACGTGTTCGTGGATGATGTGTTTCACATAAAACAATTCCATTAGAAACTTCGTATCTAAGTTCTTTATATAAAGCCCATGGTTTAATATGGTGTGTAATAATTATATCACAACATTCATCATTTTTCAACCGACATTCATTTCTATCTCTCTTTCTTACTTCTTTTCTCCATTGTTTGTATTCAGCATCATTCCTTCTATTATGTGTGACTTCTTCTCTATTTGGATTCCAGTTATAATTTTTATCTCCTATATGTGATTCAGATATTTTCCTCTTTGTCTCATCTGTGTGTTTACAACCAAGACGATGTTTATTCCCTATATGTGCCTCTGCAATCTTTCTTTTTGTTTCTTCTGTATGTTTTCTTCCTTTGCGAGCTTCACTTATCTTTTTCTTAGTTTCGTCAGTGTGGTTTTTATCTAGCATATTACTATTACCAAAAGCTGGTTGCTGTTCTTTCGGCAACCCTTTATTCCATGGTATTTGTCCTTTCTTAAATTTTGCCATATTATCTTGTTGGTCTTATTTGTATATACTCACAAAAATCAATGAATGCTTTTTTTGTTGTAGCTGCTCTTGTATATAAATCAAAATTAATTGAGCCATTTGCTCCTGTTGGTAAATTTGTTGTAAGTGTTCCTTTGTGTACTAATGTTGCATCTCCAGAGCCAGATATATAAAAATCAACTTTATTCCCAGGATAAAATCTAGCTTCTATTAAATAAACAAATGCTTCTGAGCCTCCTCCTTGTGCTGCGTTTGTTGTTAGTATTGCAACCTTTGATTCAGTAGTACCATCTGAACATATACCATATAATATATTGTCTTCTAATCTGAATCCATAATTTTTTTGTAATGGTGTTGGAATACCAAGACCAATTGACATACTATAATCAATATCTGCTGCCGTTGTATTTACATCTAAATAAAACAAAGTTCTAAAACGAGATTCTTCATCAAAACTCATTACATTTTGAAATTTTACATACTTAGAAGCATTGGACCTATCGTCTATAGTTGCAAGTGTTTCCAATAATAGACCACTACTTGTTATCTGTGAAACAGCATCACTAATAACATCCCAACTATCCACAGATTCAAATGTACTAAAATAATAGAAATATTTATTCCACACTAAATCCATAATACGCTCTTCTATTACTGTAGCAAGAATATCTTTAGATTGATTATCTAAGTATCTATCAAGCATTACAGGTTTCTCTTCCAATTCCAAAATCTTCTCATCTTGTTTTTTAATAAGGTTAGATTGTTCATCAATACGACTTGACAATTCTTCTATTTTGTTGTTTGTATCTTCTTGCATAATTATTTAAAATGCACACCCAAAGAATGTTGCGTTATCTGTGGTTGTGGTGGTTAATTCATTACTTGTTGTATAAAAAGTAGAAGAATTATTTTGATTAGCATATTCTGTATTCGCCCAATCTGCTCCTTTTACATCTATTGAAATTCTAACTTCATCGATTTTTCCTGTATAAAATCCTCCGCCTGGTTCTAGTGCTATTTTGTAACCTGTATCTGTTGTATTTAATGTATTTGACAACAAAGCATCTTGTGCCAATGTAGCACCATCACCATAAGCAACAATATCATCTGTTAATGTTCCATTTAATTGACAACTTTGATAATGCCAATTACCATCTTGTGAGCCAGTAAGTGTAAATGTGCGGTAACCTTCACTTATTCTAACACCAACTACATCTGTTTCAACTGTCTGCGCCCAGATATTTGCTGTTGAAGTAGCCCCCCAGTTTACTCCATATAATGCTCCTGTGGTGGTAGTATTAAACCAATATGATACTGTTCTATTTTGTGAACCACTTATTCCCATTGCTGCCATTGAAATATAATCATCCACACCATCAAAATCAAGCCCATTTTCTATTTGCGAAGCAACACTATCTCCTGACGTCATAGTACCATTACTTGTACCATCATAAGTTCCTGTACTGTCAATCATTTGTGGAGCTGTTCCACTTGGGTCTTCTTGTAAGTGATATACAGCTGTATATCCTGACCATACAGCATTACGTCCATAAGTAGCTGTCGTAGCTGGCTCTGTGTCTATACCATTATACCAAATTCTTATAGTTGTATCTGTCGTAGAAGAAAGTGTCCCTGTAAATTTTATATGTAATTCACCTGTTTTGGCTGTTACATTAATCGCAACGACTTCTCTTGCTAATTCTGTAGTTCCATCACTTTTTGTAACTCTTATATCTCCACCAGATGAAGTAACTGTGTCAAAAATATCTGAACTAATTTTATCTAAGTCAGCCAAATTAACATATACAGAGAAATCTGTAAGGTCTGCTGTTACCTTTGTGTTATCAACAGTTACTTCCTGATATTTTGTATAATCTACAGGAAATGCCATATTATGCGAATGCTAGTGAAGCAACACCAAAGTACGATGTTCCGTTCCAATAAAAGCTAATAATATCAACTGCACTCGCTCCTGTGCTAAGTGTCGGAGCTGTGCCACCTGCCCATTTAACTGTCGCTGGATATGTTAGCAATCTTCCCCCTGTTGCGTCCTGTATCACTTCTAGCACAAAGTTACCTGTTTTTGTAGGTGCTGTGAA
>VAPM010000749.1_pt1 | contig 26091 bp, 20 predicted proteins | sample 3395091 | NCBI WGS metagenome assembly VAPM01 (sample SAMN08290445, study PRJNA428436) | hydrothermal vent metagenome | isolation source: Deep-sea hydrothermal vent chimney 3 | place: Pacific Ocean: Juan De Fuca Ridge
CTGGGGCTGGACATGAACGATCAGCGGCTGGCCCAGACCATCCAACTGATCGGTGAGATCATCGGCTTTCCCCGCCACCTGTCCCAGCATGTCGGCGGCTTTATCGTCACCAAGGGGCGGCTGGATGAACTGTGCCCGATCGAAAATGCCGCGATGGAGGACCGAACCGTTATTGAATGGGACAAGGACGATATCGACGCGCTTGGCATTCTGAAGATTGATATCCTCAGCCTTGGCATGCTGACCTGCATCCGCAAAAGCTTTGATCTGATCACCCGGTTCAGTGGCCAGACTTATTCTATCGCCACCATCCCCCAGGGCGACACCCCCACCTATGACATGCTCTGTGTGGCCGATGCCATCGGGGTGTTTCAGGTGGAAAGCCGGGCGCAGATGAATTTCCTGCCCCGCATGAAACCGCGTGAATTTTATGATCTGGTGATTGAGGTGGCGATCGTCCGCCCCGGGCCGATTCAGGGGGGCATGGTACAGCCCTATGTCAAACGGCGGCAGGGGCTGGAACAGGTCAGCTTTCCCTCCAAAGAACTAGAGGGCGTGCTGGGCAAAACCCTTGGCATCCCTTTATTTCAGGAACAGGCCATGCAGATTGCCGTGGTGGCGGCAGGCTTTAGCCCGGCGGATGCCGACCGGTTGCGCCGCTCACTGGCCACATTCCGGCGCATGGGCACCATCAGCACGTTCCGCGATCAGTTCATCAACGGTATGCTGGACAATGGCTATGAACCGGATTTTGCCGCCCGCTGCTTTTCCCAGATCGAAGGCTTTGCCGAATACGGCTTTCCCGAAAGCCATGCCGCGGCTTTTGCCATGCTGGCCTATGTCTCGGCCTGGCTGAAATGCCACCACCCGGCGGCGTTTGCCTGCGCGCTGCTGAATTCGCAACCCATGGGGTTTTACGCCCCGGCCCAGATCGTACGCGACGCGCGCGAACATCAGGTTGAAGTGCGCCCGATCTGCGTCAACAACAGCGACTGGGACAATACGCTGGAACACCGGGTGGACGGGGACCTGGCCCTGCGGCTGGGGTTTCGCCAGATAAAGGGCTTCAAAAAAGATGCCGCCGAATGGATCGTCGCGGCCCGGGGAAACGGCTACCCCGACCCCGAAAGCCTGTGGTTGCGCGCCGGGGTTGGCCCCGCCGTGCTGGAACGTCTGGCCGAAGCGGACGCTTTTGCCGGCATGGGCCTGACCCGGCGCAAGGCCCTGTGGCATGTCAAAGCCATCCGCGGGCAGATGCCGCTGCCGCTGTTCAATGACCCGATTGAAGGCGAAGGCATCGATGAACCCGACGTGACCCTGCCGGCCATGCATCTGGGCGAAGAGGTGGTGGAAGATTACGTGGCCATGCGGCTGTCCCTGCGCGCCCATCCCATGGAATTGCTGCGCCCGGCAATCCCCGGCCTGACCCCCCATGCCGACCTGCCCCGGGTTGCGCCCGGGCGGATATCGGTCTGCGGGCTGGTCATCACCCGCCAGCGCCCCGGCACGGCGTCGGGCGTGGTTTTTCTGACGCTAGAGGACGAAACCGGGGTCTCTAATATCGTGGTCTGGCCCAAGATATACGAACAGTTCCGCCGCACCGTCATGGGTGGCCGCCTGTTGCGGGTCACCGGCTTTTTGCAACGTGAAGGCATCGTGGTGCACCTAATCGCCCAGAATATCGACGATATGTCCCACCGGCTTAGTGACCTTGGCCACCCGATGGATGACGCCGTCGGCATCACCCTGCCACAGGCCGATGACGCCCCCCGGCCCACCCCGGCCAGAAGCAGTGCAAGGCATCCGCGCGAACAGGCAAAACGGCTGTTCCCCAGCCGGGATTTTCACTAGTTCAGGCCAGCCGCCTAAGACTTGGGCTTGTCGTCGTAGGTGTCAGACAGAAACCGCTGGCTATCGCCATCCGGGTCCTCAAACTGACGCCCCTTCAACGCCCAGTAAAACGCCGCAAGCGCCAGACCGCCAAGGATCAGCGAAACCGGGATCAGATAAACCAGAACATTCATTTTCGCACCAACCTAAGCGCATTCAGCGACACAGTGATCGAAGACGCCGACATCGCCAGCGCCGCCATCAGCGGGGTGGCAAATCCAAGCAATGCCACCGGCACCGCAATCATATTGTAAAGCGCTGCGATGGCAAAGTTTTCCTTGATCCGCCGGGTGGCTAATCTGGCGACAACAACCGCCTCTGCAATTGGCGCCAGCGAACCACCAAGCAACACAATATCCGATACAACCCGCGCCGCCTCAAGCGCACTTGCCGGTGAAATGGAAACATGGGCAGCAGCCAGTGCAGCCGTATCGTTCAACCCATCCCCGACCATCAAAACCCTGTGCCCTCTGGCGCGTAATTCAGCAATCCGGTCGGCCTTATCCGCGGGCAACAAAGCTGCCTCCCATGCCGCTATCCCCAATTGATCCGCAATCGCTGCAACCGGTGCAGGCGCATCCCCGGAAAGCAGTACAATGTCCTTACCCATCCGGGAAAGCTCCGAAACAGCCAGATCAGCCCCATCACGTAATCTGTCACTAAAGGTAAATGTCACCGCCGGCTGGTCCGCGATTTGCAGATACGTCGCCGTTTCGCTGGCGGCCTGTGCCCCCACCCAATTGGCCCGCCCCAACCTGACAATCTGATCCCGCCAAATCCCCTGAATACCAAATCCGGGGATTTCTTTGATATCAGTGACGTCAGCCGCGTCCAAACCCAGCCCCCGGCCTGCCTTTACCAATGACATCGCCAGCGGATGGGCAGAGCCCACCGCCAAGGCCAGGGCAACAGCCAAGTCCTGGGCCGAAACCTCCGATAAGTTGATCGCCTCCGGCTCCCCCACCGTCAGGGTCCCGGTTTTATCAAAAACCACAGTATCCACCTCGGATAGCCGCTCCAGCGCGGTGGCATCCTTGATCAGCATACCCGCACGAAACAACCGGCCAGACGCGGCCGTTGTCACCGCCGGCACCGCCAGCCCCAGGGCGCAGGGGCAGGTAATGATCAGCACCGCCACGGCAATATTCAGTGACAGCCGCATGTCACCGGTGCCCCAGTACCACCCGGCAAAGGCCAGAAACGCCAGAATATGCACCAGCGGCGCATATATTCGCGCGGCCCTTTCCGCCAGTGATGTATATTGATTTTTCTGGGTTTCCGCTACGGCCACCAGCTCAGCCAGCCGATGCAAAGAACTGTCGCTGCCCGCCGCCGTTACACGCACCGTCAACGGGCCGGTCAGGTTCACCTCACCGGTACTGACTCCGGCATTAAGCCCAACAGAGATCGGCAAGGTCTCACCCGTCAAAAGTGAGCGGTCAATCTCACTGGCTCCATCCATAATAATACCGTCAACCGGAACCCGCGCACCGGGCAAGACCCGAACCAAATCACCCACAGCAACGTCGCCAATGGCCACCCAACTGCCATCGGGCAACAGCGCACGCGTGGTCTCCAGCGCCGCTAGCTCCTGAGCTGCTGAACGCGCAACATTGCGGGTTCGCATATCCAGATAGCGACCGATCAACAGAAAAAACGTCAGCGAAAGTGCGGCGTCAAAATAGGCGTCCGCGCCGTTTTGCATGGTTTCATAAACCGACATGCCCGACGCCAGTACAATCGCCAGCGATATCGGCACATCCATGTTCAGCCGACCCACCCGCAATGCAGAATACGCGTTCCTGAAAAACGGTTGCGCGGCATAGGCAATGGCGGGCAATGCAATAGCCGCTGACACCCAGTGAAACATGGTCCGCGTGGCATCCGCCGCCCCTGACCAAACGGCCACAGACAGCAACATCACATTCATCATCGCAAACCCGGCAACCGCCAGTCGCATCAACAACGCTTTGCTGCGGTCCTGTGCAACACCTGCAGACAGCAATCCGGCATCCAGCTCATGGGCTTCATAACCGGTATCCGCCAGCAATCCGATCAACCGGGCCGCGTTCAGATCACCGTCAGTTTCAATACTCACCCGTTTCAGCGTCAGGTTGACCCGTGCAGAACCAACCCCCGGCTCAGCCTGCAAAGCGCTTTCAACCTTGGCAATGCAGCCACCACAATGGATATCGGGCAGTGACAGAATAATGCTATTATCAGTGGATTTTTCAACATCGGCCCGATCCCGGGGCGATGCAACGGCATCACAGGTGCTGCATGCCGCGTTTGTCATCAGGGTTGTCCAATAAATATCGACAAACGCTGATCAAACAAAGTGCCATCAGCCGCGTTTGCCTTGATCCGCAACAGCCAGTTTCCCGGCGCCAACTCGACCGGGGCAACATAGGCTGCACCATTGTTTACAAAATCCGGCGATATGTCGTCGCGCATTTGCGTCGCCCGGCCTAATATTGCCGACAATTGCGCCACCTGTGCAGGTGCGCCATCCTTGCCAACAATTGTCAGTGTCAGCTGGTCGTTTTCAACAGCGGCTGACGCCGTCCAGCCAAGGGCCAGTTGCGCGGCTTTATTTTCGTCAAAGACCTGCGAAGCCACATAGGTATTACGCACTTCCAATCCAGGGAAAGTCGATACCGCCTGATATGCCAGCACCAGATTTACACCAATGATGACACCAAAAAATGCGGCGAACATCAGGAACACTTTGCGTCCGGTCAATGGCTTGCTGCTCATTTCACCCTCCCATTAAATACGGTTTCATTATAGGCGCGCTCGGCGTTAATTGTATCCTCAACCCAAAGCCGTAGTTTGGAACGATCCTTTGTATCAGCACCGCTGCCTTGTGGCGCAATCACATATACCCGCTGCAAATATGTGGAATCCGCCGGTACCGTCACAAACAATGCCGGCTCACCTTCCAGTTCAATTCGCAAAATTTCATCCGACGTCAGTGACAGCCTGAATTTTCGGGCATCACCGTGTTTGTTTAGCAAACGCACATCATAGGAATTACGAACAGAACCGTCCGACAACATCACAAAAGTCGGGTTGCGCACCGGTGCCACCGTCATGTCCACTTCGGCACGCACAAACAGCGCATAGACCAGACCAAAACCAATCAGTGACCAAAGCGCCGTATAAAGCATTGTTCTTGGCCGTAAAATATGTTGCCAAATTGGTTTTGCCTGACCGCCCTTGCGTTCCAAAACCTCATCGGTCAACGCCATATAATCGATCAGACCACGCGGTTTGCCAATCTTGTCCATGACATCATCACAGGCATCAATACACAGCGCGCAGGTTATGCATTCCAACTGCTGACCATCACGGATATCAATGCCGACGGGGCAAACATTGACGCAGGCCATACAATCAATGCAATCGCCCAGCCGGTCCGCGCCTTCGGCTTTGCGGTGTTTGCCCCGGGGCTCACCGCGCCAGTCACGGTACCCGACCATCAGCGTATCTTCATCCACCATTGCAGACTGAATGCGCGGCCATGGGCACATATAGATGCACACTTGCTCTCGGGCGAAACCGCCAAAAAGCACCGTAAACAAAGTTAGTATTGCAACCGTGATATAGGCCACCGGATGCGCCGTCAGGGTTACCAGCTTTACCAGCAATGTCGGCGCATCGGCAAAATAAAACACCCACGCCCCACCGGTTGCCAGGCCAATCAAAGCCCAGATAATCCACTTGGTGACCCGCAATCGCCATTTGCGAAAGTCCCATTTGGCTTTCCATAACCGGACGCGGGCGTTGCGGTCGCCTTCAATCCAGCGCTCAACCAATATGAACAAATCAGTCCAGACGGTTTGCGGGCAGGCATAGCCGCACCAGACCCGGCCAAGCGCTGAGGTGAACAAAAACAACCCCAGCCCGGCCATGATCAATAACCCGGCGATAAAATAAAATTCATAGGGCCAGATTTCGATCCAGAAAAAGAAAAACCGCCGCCCCGCCAGATCCACCAAAACCGCCTGATCCGGCAGGTTGGGGCCGCGATCCCAGCGTATCCATGGGGTCAGATAATACACCGTCAGGGTAAAGCCCATCAGCCACCATTTTAGCTGGCGAAATTTTCCCGAAACCCGACGCGGGAAAATCGGTTCTCGCGCCGCGTATAGGGGTGGGGGGCTATCATTAGACGACATATCTGATCCTGTTCCCGGGAAAGTCATGTGACAAACCCAAAAAATCTCCGCGACTTAAAGCGGCACCAATCCCGAAGAAACGCGCGAACAGGATCTGGGATTGGTGCCTGTCCAGGGGGCAAGCCCCCCGGAATTCTAATTCTATTCGCCACCTCCCAGTTGGTGAACATAGGCTGCAACCGCTTTGATCTGTGCCTCCGTCAGACGGCCTTCCCAGCCCGGCATGACAGAGTTTCGCGCATAGGTTACAGTTTGGGTGATTGCCCCGGCATCGCTGCCAAACAACCAGATGAAATCCGTCAGGTCCGGGGCACCCTGTTCGCGGTCACCGGTTGCGTTGTCGCCGTGGCATGCGGTGCAGTTCTCAGAAAAAACCTCTGCGCCAGCAGCTGCCAGCGATGGATCGCTTTCCAAATTGCTCAGCGACATCACATAGTTAACAACCTGCTCAATCTCCTGTTCCTCCAGAAACTCACCAAACGCGGGCATTTCCGAATACCGGGTATCGTCGGCTTCACTGCGGATACCATAGCGCACTGTCTGGGCAATTTCGTCGATCTTACCGCCCCACAACCAGTCATCATCAATCAGGTTCGGGTATATCCCGGAACCGCTGGCGCCCGAGCCATGGCACTGTATGCAGGTGGTTCTGAAAACAGCGGCGCCGGAATTGACAGCGTAGCTTTGCAATGCGCGATCCTGCGAAATCGTACCGACATCAGCGGCGGCCAAACGGGCTTCTATCTCGGCATTTGCCAGTCTGAATTTTTCAATATCCGTAGCCACTTCGCCGCGGGTTGAATAGCCCAGCAGCCCGGGCGTAGCGCCCTTGATCAGCGGCCATGCCGGGTAGGCAATAACGAATAATACCCCCCAGATAATGGTGGCGTAAAATGTCCAAAGCCACCATCTGGGCAAGGGGTTGTTGAATTCCTCGATCCCATCCCAGCTATGACCTGTGGTTTCCGGGTCTTTTTTCTCTGGTTTCTTCGCCATTACAGAGTCTCCTCTGACTTGGGTGGGGTCTCGGGCGCGGGCCGGTCATCATGGCGAAAAGGTATTTCAGAAGAATCCTGATGTGCCCCACCGCTGCCGGGGCGAAACGCCCAGAAAACCGCCAGAACGAAAAAGCTCACCATGCCAAGCAACACCCAGCTATCGGCAAATTCGCGCAATATTGAATAGGTATCCATATCAAATACTCCCTTACCGGCTGGCGTCTGGAATGAAGGTTGAGAAATCGACAAGCGTTCCCAACATTTGCAAATAGGCGATCAGCGCGTCCATTTCCGAGATACCCGGCTGGCCGTCAAAATTGCTGACAACCGCCTTGGGATAGCGCGCCAACATGTCTTCATAGTCGCCATCCGGGTCGGTCTGAACCTTGAAATCCGCCTGTGCCAGCTCAATCATTTCGTCGCTATAGGGCACGCCAACGATCCGGTGTGCCTGCAGCAATTCGTCGACATACTCTCCGTCAATTTCCTTGTTCAACAGGAACCCGTATTTCGGCATCACCGATTCCGGTACCACCGATTGCGGGTCAACCAGATGGTCAACCTGCCATTCGTTTGAATAGCGCCCACCCACACGGGCCAGATCAGGCCCGGTGCGTTTTGATCCCCATTGAAACGGGTGGTCATACATCGATTCTGCCGCCAGCGAATAGGGCCCATAACGCTCAACCTCGTCCCTAAGGGCGCGGATCATCTGGCTGTGGCAAACGTAACAACCTTCACGAATGTAGATATCACGCCCCGTCAGCTCCAGCGGCGAATAGGGCCGCACACCTTCCACCTTTTCAATGGTGTTTTCCAGATAGAAAAGCGGCGCGATTTCGACAATGCCACCAATGCTCACCACCAACAGGCTGGAGACCAGCAACAATGTCGGGCTACGTTCAAGTATCTTATGTTTGTCAAGAATTCCCATGTCCCCAACTCCTCTATTCAGCCGGAGACAGGGCAGTCGCATCGGCTATCGCCGGCGATTTGCGTGCTGTCATCCACAAATTGTAACACATGATCAGCGCACCCGACAGATACATGATCCCCCCGGTTGCACGCACCACATACATCGGGAATTTGGCGGCGACCGTGTCAGCGAACGAGTTCACCAGGAAACCGTTGGCGTCGACCTCACGCCACATCAGACCTTCCATGATGCCGGTGACCCACATTGAAGCCGCGTATAAAATGATACCGATTGTCGCCAGCCAAAAGTGCCAGTTGACCAGACTCAGACTATACAACCGTTCTTTCCGCCAAAGTTTGGGCACCAGGAAATACAATGCCCCAAAGGTGATCATGCCGTTCCATCCCAGCGCACCGGAATGAACGTGGCCAATGGTCCAGTCTGTATAATGGCTAAGGGAATTCACCGCACGGATCGACATCATCGGCCCCTCAAAGGTCGACATGCCATAAAATCCAATGGCAATCACCATCATGCGAATGACCGGATCGGTGCGCAGCTTGTCCCAGGCCCCGGACAGGGTCATCAGACCGTTGATCATACCGCCCCAGCTTGGCATCCACAGGATGATGGAAAACACCATGCCCAGTGTCGTCGCCCAATCCGGTAACGCCGTGTAATGCAGGTGGTGCGGCCCGGCCCAGATGTACAAAAATGTCAGCGACCAGAAATGCACGATGGACAGTTTATAGCTGTAAACCGGCCGTTCGGCCTGTTTGGGCACAAAGTAATACATCATCCCCAGAAAGCCCGAGGTCAGGAAAAACCCAACCGCGTTATGGCCATACCACCACTGGGTCATGGCATCCTGAACCCCGGCAAATAAGGTAACAGATTTTGACCCGAATATTGAAACCGGAACGGCCAGATTATTGACGATATGCAACATGGCGATGGTGACAATGAAAGACAGGTAAAACCAGTTGGCGACGTAGATATGTTTTTCCTTGCGGGTAAAAATTGTCCCCAGGAAAACAAGCAGATAGGACACCCAGATAATGGTCAGCCAGATATCCACATACCATTCAGGTTCAGCATATTCTTTGGATTGTGTCGCCCCCAGCAAATAACCAGAGGCAGCCAGCACAATAAACAGCTGATAGCCCCAGAATACGAACCAGGCCAGATTACCACCCCATAGACGCACCGCGCTGGTGCGCTGAACCACATAGAACGATGTGGCGATCAATGCGTTGCCGCCAAAGGCAAATATCACAGACGATGTATGAATGGGCCGCAAACGGCCAAAGTTGCCAAAGCCTTGTAATGCTTCAAAATTCAGCGCCGGAAAGGCCAGTTGAAAAGCGATGAAAGTCCCCACGAGAAACCCAATAATCGCCCAGAAACAGGTGGCAATCACACCTGCCCTGATCACACTGTCAAAATATTCCGGTTCCAGGGATTTTTTGGGCTCATCGGTTTGGCGAACGGTCCAAAGGAACACACCTCCGGCAACCAGCATCACAATAACTGCATGTACCTGATAGGCCAGATCGCGGGCATAATTTGCCGCGATCGCTGCAAAAATTGTGGTCAGACCCAGTGCCGTAAGTTTCGTGATATTCCACATTCTTCGCCCCTTTGGTCCATCAGAACCATCGTTATTTAATTTTTCCGCAAATCGCGCATTCACTGCCTCTTTAGATGGCCAAAAATACACGGCATTGATCTAGATCAAGAAATACCGCGTACAAATTGCCTAAGTTGAATTTGTCGCACTTAAGGTTAATTTTTGCTCAATACCGCGGAGAAATCATGATGTTCAAGACAGTTACAACCATCGTAACAGACTTGCAGGCCGACCAGACAGCAATATCTGCTGCCTTGGAAATTGCACATCAAAACCAAGGCCATTTAGACCTGCTTTGCCTTGGCATAGACCGAACCCAACCGGGGTTTTATTACGCCGGGGCCAATGCAATGGCGCTGCAATCAAATCTGGTCGAGGCCGAAAAAGAGGCCAACGACCTTGAGCAATCTCTGCAAAAGCAACTCGGTGCTGTACTGGTTCCATGGGCATCGCGCTGTCTCACGGCCCAATTGCCCGGTCTGGCACAGTTTCTGGCGTTGAACATGCGGCTCGCTGATTTGGCTGTGTTCGCCAAACCCTACGGTGACGGGCGCACACATGAACACGAAGTGATTGTTGAATCCGCGTTATTTGACGCTAAAATCCCGGTGCTGATCATGCCCGATAATGCCACCCTACCCACGGTGATCAACCGAATTGTTATTGCCTGGAATGAAAGCCAGGAGGCACTGAACGCGGTCAGGCTGGCTTTACCGCTTTTAAAGGCTGCGGATATTGTGAATATTGCCATCGTTGATCCCCCGGCACATGCCTTTGACCGCTCTGATCCGGGGGGCGCGCTGGCGCTAATGCTATCGCGCCACGGCATCAAAGCAGAGGTTTCAGTGCTGGCAAAAACCATGCCTCGCGTGTCCGATGTTATAGCGCGCCATCTTGTGGATCAAAACGCTGAGCTGTTGGTGATGGGGGCTTACGGTCATTCGCGCATTCGCGAAAGCATTCTTGGCGGTGCCACCCGCAACACGTTGCAAATGGCGAAATTACCGGTTTTCATGGCGCATTAGAACAATCAAACGAAACCCCTAGGGGCCCAAATCGTCCCCGGCTTCCTGTGTAAGACGCGAAAGATTCGGAACATTGATCCGGCGGCTGCCCTGGGTTTCAATTACCTTGTCCCGCTTAAGCGCCGACATTTGACGGCTTACGGTCTCCAGCGTCAGCCCCAGATAATTCGCCATTGCTTCACGGGTCAGCGGCAGTTCGAACTTTACCGCTTTCGGGGCTATCTGCTTCAGCAAATGCGCCTCTCTATTGGCCAGAATTGCCAACAGGCTGGCAATTTTTTCGCGCGCGGTTTTACGCCCCAGCACCAGCATCCACTGGCGCGCCGCATCCAGTTCATCCAGTGTCATTTCAAGCAGTCGCTGGCTGACATGGGGGGTGGTTTCAAGCATTTTTTCAAATGGCTTGCGTCGAAAACAGCACAATGTCAGATCGGTCACTGCCACCACATCAAACGCGGCGACACTCCGCCCGGGTCGGCCCAGAAAGTCAGACGGTAACAACAAACCGGTCATTTGGGTGCGGCCATCTTCCATTGTCTGACTTAGTGACGCGATGCCAACAACAACCGACGCCACAAAATCCAGGTGATCCCCGGCCCAGATCACCGGTTGTCCGGCTTCAAAACTGCGATAGTATTTGAACGTATCCAGCATCGTTAGTTCATCCGGCTCACAGCGCGAACAAACGGCCTGACGACGGATCGGACAAGATCCACAGTCTCGGTTGTTGAAAACTGGTTTATCCAATGCCGGGGCCCTTGATATTATCGATGCAGACTATGTTGCATACATTTTTTACGCCGAAGCCTCACTACCCGCAACAGGGTAGTGCAAACAGCCCTTCCCGCCGGCAATGGTTGCGTAACCCATGACCGCGCCTACCCGGTTTGCGCAGCATAGCAACCGGATATCCGGGCTTTTTGTTTAACCAGCGCCAGAACTGTATCTAACGTCGGCGTCGGACATCCGGCCAACACCCCAAGCTCCTGAACGGCCCCGACCAACGCATCAATTTCCATCGGGCGTCCTGCTTGCAGATCCTGCAACATGCTGGTCTTATGCGCCCCCACCGCAGCCGCCCCGGCGATGCGTTTGTCGATCGAAACACTGAACCGTGCCCCTAACGCTTCACCAACCAGTTGTATCTCGGCCATTATCGCGCGGATGACACCTTTGGTTTCCGCATCATCGGTCATCTGTGCCAATGTCGCCCCGGTCAGCGCACTAATTGGATTAAGTGAGGCATTGCCCCAGAGCTTTATCCAGATTTCATCGCGCAGTCGGGGCTTGATCGGCGCTTTCAAACCAGCGGCAATCATCAGGTCTGACAACACTTTAACCCGTTCACTGCTGCTGCCATCCGGTTCCCCCAGCGAAAACCGGTTGCCCGAAATATGTTGCACAACACCGGGCTTGATCACCTCTGCCGCCGGATACACCACGCAACCCAGCGCGCGCTCCGGTCCGATGCCTTTCCAGATCCCCCCCCCCGGATCAACACTTTCTATGCGTCGGCCGGAAAATTCACCTTCAAGACCGTAAAAATACCACCAGGGCACGCCATTCACCGCAAAAACCACCGTGGTATTGTCGTGCAGCAGCGGTTGCATCGCCGAAACCACCGCCCCGATGGAATGCGCTTTCAGCGTAACAATCACATAATCCTGCACCCCCAGATCGGCGGGATTTTCCGTCGCATCAACGGCCAGTGTCTGGGACAGGTCCTTCTCAATCAGCGTCAGCCCCTCTTTGCGGATCGCCGCCAAATGCGGCCCCCGCGCGATCAGGGAAACCTTTGCGTCCGTGGCGGCCAGTTTCGCACCCAGATAGCCGCCAATTGCCCCGGCCCCGAACACGCAAACCCTGGTCATCCGGTCAGCCCCAGTTTTTCCGCCAACCCTATGCGTTGCAGCTTACCAGTGGCCCCTTTTGGGATTTCATCGCGCAGGATAATCTTTGACGGGACCTTAAACGCAACCAACCGCTCTGCTGCAAAGTTTTTCAGCTCCGCAATGTCCGCCAGCATCCCCTCACGCAGCACAACCACAGCCGCCACTTCCTCCCCCAGTTTATCATGGGGTAGTGCAAAGGTGACCACCTGATCAACCGCCGGATGGGCCTGCAAAATATCATCCACTTCCCGGGGTGCAATTTTCTCACCCCCCCGGTTGATAATTTCTTTCAAACGACCCGAAATCGTCAAAAACCCGTCACGGTCCAGAAACCCAAGGTCCCCCGTCCTGAACCAGCCGCCGGTAAACGCCGTCGCATTAGCCTCCGGGTTGTTTTCATAACTGTCAAAGACATTGGCACCACGAATAACAATTTCACCGCTTTCGCCCTGCGCCTTAACCCCACCGGCATCATCCATGATGGCAATTTCAGGCCCCGCCGCAATCCCGACGGTTCCCGCTTTACGGTTCCCCGGCGGCAAGGGGTTACACGCCATCTGATGCGCTGCCTCTGTCATCCCGTATGCTTCAATCACCGGACAGCCAAATGCGGCTTCCAGCGCTGCCATAACCGGTGGCGGCAAGGATGAAGACGATGATCTGACAAACCGCAAATCCATCCCGTCGACAATTTCCTTATTTCGCGCCGCCCGGCCCAATATCGCCTGATGCATCGTGGGCACAGCCGTGTACCAGCTGGGCTGAACCGCCTCTGCCCATTGAAAGAACTTCAGCGCATTGAACCCGGTCGTACACACCACATGCGCCCCGGCCTGCAGTGAGGCCAACAGTGACGCGATCAGCCCGTGAATATGAAACAGCGGCATGACATTCAGCCCGACATCACCGCCGCTCAGCTGCAAAGCGGCGCGTATATTTGCTGATGACGCCAATATATTCGCCGCAGTTAACGGCACAACTTTGGGGCGCGATGTGGTACCGGATGTGTGCAATACCAGCGCCTCGTCGGCCGCTTTGGTCCAACCGGTTGCCTGTGCCTTACCCGACAGGTCTGTGGCGTCAAACTTAAAATAACCAGCCGGATCAGCCGGATCACAGCCTATACGAACCACCGGAATATCCAATGCCGCCGCCGCCGCTAAAACCGGTGACAAACTGTCACCTTCGACAATAACCAGCTTGGCCCCAAGATCTTTCAGATAAAACGAAAACTCGTCCTGTTTATATGCCGGGTTCAACGGCGCTGCCGACGCGCAGGCCGATACCGCTAAAAATGCCGTCGCCATTTCCGGGCCGTTTGGCAGAACAATCGCCACCCGGTCCCCGCGGCCTATGCCAAATCCGTTCAATGCATTTCGGCTGGACTGTATCAACCGCGATAACTCACCATATGACAGGTTATCTTTGTCCGGCGCTCCTATGGCAGGGGAATTCGCGGGTGCTGCCTTTATAACATCAATTAGTGACAACATTCTTTATCTCTCCGGGATTGCATTCTGTTTCACAACATTACCCGGCTGCCGTTCAAAAGCCAGCCCTCAACGTGATTCAACGATCGGAATATTGCGCTTCACATTACGAATATTGTGTCCGGAAAACCTGTTCGAACAGGCCCAGAAGCCGCAATTTTCCAGTAATAATTCGTCTGTGTAAATTGATGCCTAAACTTATGCACCGACCAGACTAACATCACCTTTATCAAATCCAACAACAACATTCTGGCCCATAGAAAATGGCGTTGCCAAGGCTGTAGAGATGGCAAACAATTGTCCCAATTCACCGTCCAGCGTGTATTGGATCTGGTTCCCCAGATAGGCGGCATAGGTAATATTACCTTCAAACCCCTCCGCATCGCCTTTGGCTGACAACGATATCTGGTGCGGGCGCAGTACAAGTTTTACATTCCCGGTAAGCGACGCTTCATTTGCCACCGTCAGGGATTTGTTGCCAATGGTGATTTTGCTATGCCCATTGTTGGTTGCACCAACTTCGCAATCAATCAGGTTCGCATCCCCGATAAAGTCTGCGATGAAAGACGAATTCGGGCGCTGGTACAGGTCACTTGGCGTGCCTTCCTGCGCAATCTCTGCATTTTTCATCACGATGATCTTATCAGATACCGCCATTGCCTCTTCCTGATCGTGGGTCACATAAACCGCGGTCAGGCCCAGATCTTGCTGAATCTGGCGTATCTGCTCGCGCACCTTGCGGCGCAGTTTCGCGTCCAAGTTTGACAGCGGCTCATCCAAAAGCAAAACTTCCGGCTCCAGTACGATCGCACGGGCCACGGCCACCCGCTGTTGTTGACCGCCCGACAGCTCACTTGGCAATCGCGCACCAAAACCTTCCAACCCAACCATTTCCAGGCCTTCTTCGGCCTTTTCATGGGCTTGTTTCTTAGGGACAGATTTCACGGTCAGCCCGTAGGCGACATTTTCAATCACGCTCATATGCGGAAACAACGCATATGACTGAAACACCATGGATACTTTGCGATAGGTTGCAGACAGATGGGTCACGTCCTCGCCGCTGATGAAAACCGACCCTTCGGTCGCGCTTTCCAATCCGGCAATCAGCCGCAACGTTGTGGTCTTGCCGCAGCCACTGGGCCCAAGCAGCGTCACTAGTGTGCCCGGCTCTATGTTCAGATCAAGCTTGGTCAGCGCCGTAACCGCACCATATTTTTTCACAACGCCCTGAAAACGAACCGAGCCTTTTTTTATATCTTGCATATTTCTGTCCCCGGATAAATTTCAGTTAAGCCGCCTGTTGCACACGATCGGTGCGGCGCAGTTTACGTTTACCAACCAACAATTGCAGCGCGATAACCACGATCAGCATGGTGACAATCAACACCGCTGAATACGCGATCGCGATGCCGAATTCGCCATTCTCAACCCGCCCCACAATGAACGACGTCGCCATATTATGTTTCGCACTGACCAAAAATATTACCGCACTTACGGACGTAACCGCGCGCACAAAACTATAGGTCAGGGCGGCGATCACTGCTGGCCCAAGCAGCGGGGCAATTACCCGCCGCAGCGTTGTGAAACTATTTGCGCCACAGGTGATCGACGCTTCATCAAGGCTTTTGTCCAGTTGTGACATCGCAGCGATACCGCCGCGCACCCCAACCGGCATGTTTCGAAATACAAAAACGATGATCAGGATGATGCTGGTGCCGGTCAGCTCGATCGGCGGAAAGTTAAAGGCCAGAATATAGCTCACACCAATCACGGTACCCGGAATGGCAAAACTCAGCATGGTGCTGAACTCAAAAATACTTTTACCCGCAAAGTTCTGGCGCACCAACAGATAGGCAGTGCCAAGGCCAACCAGTGCCGTCAGCGGCGCGGCGATGGACGATATCGTCAGCGTGGTGAAATAACTGTCCCATGCAGCGCCGGTCCAGCGGATGCCATCGGAAAAGTCGATCGAAAATGCCCGCAGATAGTGATCAAGCGTGAAACTGTTATCATATCCCCAAAGCTTTACGAAACTGCCGTAAAATATCATCACATACACCACCGCCGTAAACGCCGCCCACGGCAGCGCCGTTGCATAGCACGCAGCTTTGACAGCTGGGCTAAGCGCCGCGTGCTGGCCAGAATCGCCTTTGCCAGTGACAGTTGCGTAGGATTTTGTGCCAACCCAACGGCGCTGGATCAGGAACGCTCCCAGCGTCAGCATCAACAGCGCGATGGCCAGTATCGCGGCTTTGGAAGGGTCCGCAACTGAACCCACGATGGCAAAGAATATATCGGTGGACAGGAAGTTTGTATTGCCACCCATGACCAGTGGATTGCCAAAATCGGCAAGGCTTTCGATGAAGCCCAGCAAGAACGCATTGGCCAGACCAGGCCGCATCAGCGGCAGGGACACATACCGGAATGTCTGCCAACGATCCGCATCCAGTGTCTGGCTTGCCTCTTCCATCGACGGGCTCACGCCTTCGACCACACCGATCAGCACAAGAAACGCGATCGGGGTGAACGACAGCATCTGCGCCAGAAAAACCCCGTCAAACCCATACAGCCAGCGTGTTTTTTCGGTCCCGAACAGCGTTGCAAACAAATCAGTAATCGCGCCCGTTCGCCCGAATAACAGGATCAGTGCCAGCCCAATAACAAACGGCGGTGTGATTATTGGAATTACCGTCAATACCCGCAACAATGGTTTGGCGACAAAATTGGTCCGTGTGAAAATTAACGCGAATGCCAGACCAAGCGCGGTTGTCCCGGCCCCGGTCATGGTTGCCAGTAAAACTGAATTGATTGCCGGGCCACAGGACCGCCCGCCGGTAAAGCAGGTCAGGCCCCATATATCAGATGAAAACAATCGCCCGAAAAACACAGCAATTGAATATCCACCCTCTTTTACTTCAAAAGCCCGAATTAGAATATGGGCAACCGGGAAAAATACAAACACCCCAACCAGCGAAATTATCAGGCCAATCAGCCCGACGACAAACGCGTCGCCACGTCCCTGCCCCATCGAAGAAAACGCTGTGGTCAAAACGAATAGCAATGCAAACAACGTCACCATCGCGCCCGCACCAAACCCGATTTGACCATCATTTATAGCGGTATAATCCAGCATATCCGCAAAGAACCGCGGCCCGTCCCGCACAATCACCATGCCCTGAAGGGCGATATAGCCCAGTGCAAGTGCTGCAAATACGGCCACAAACTTGGATCGCTGAACCGGGCTATTTATCAGGTTCAGACCGGCAGCAATAATGACAAATGAAACCGCCAGCGGCCAAAACCAGAATTTTCCGAACGACAGCAATAAAAACAACGCCGAAGCAGTATCGGCGGAAGCCAGACCGGTGATCCAGCCAAATGACCAAAAACCGGCATCAACCACATGCCAGGGTAACAGGATAAATCCCAAAATTGCAGCGAGCAGCCAATAATTTATGGTCCGTTTCATCCGATGCCCCCGCGGAAATTCCTAAAACTAATATCGGTATAAAATCCGGGGCGCGGCAGGGTCAAACCAGCCGCGCCCCGGTAAAGCTGCCTAAAGTTTAGGGCTTAACTTCTGCATCCCAACGCGCCAGCAAACGGGCCCGCGTATCCGTGGCACCATAGGTGGCAAAATCGTAATCAATCAGCTTGATTGATTCCAGTTTGGGCGATTCAGGTGCAAGCGTCGCATTGCTGTTGGATGGTACGTTATAAACACCAACCTCTGGCCCGCGTGATTGTGCTTCTGCACTGATCACAAACTCAACCCATTTCTTGGCGCTTTCCAGATTTTTGGCACCCTCGATTATGCTGACGCCGCCAACTTCGTAACCAGTCCCTTCACAGGGTGATACGATCTCAAGCGGGAAGCCGGCTTTTGCCAGTTTGACCATGTCATGCATGAAACCAATGGACACACCGGTTTCACCGCGAGCGGCGGCTTTGCTGGGTGCTGAACCGGATTTGGTGTAGGAATTGATGTTCTCACCAATATCCTTCAACAGGCGAAACGCTTCGTCTTCGCCAAACACCTGAACCAATGTCGCAAGCTCGGTATAGGCTGTGCCAGAGCTGTTCGGATTGGCAACCTGCACTTCACCCGCAAAACGCGGATCCGCAAGATCACGCCAGCACGCCGGTGGCTCGATTCCTTTTTCAGCCAGCAATTCAGAATTGTAGGCAATACCCAATGCGCCAGCGTGAATACCAATGGTTTTTCCACCACTGATATCGGACATGTTGACGGCCCAGCCAAGCAGTTCAGAAATATCAGCACCGGAAACTTGTGTAAGGCCTTCGGAGGCCGCGATCAAATGTGGATCACCTGTACCGCCCCACCATACGTCAATTTTCGGATTGCCCGCTTCGGCGCGTACCTGCGCCAGTGTTTCGCCGGTGCTCTTGCGAACCATGGACACTTCAATGCCGGTTTCGGCTTCAAAGTTTCCGGCCATTAAATCGCACCAGTCCTGTTCGTTGCTGCAAACAACGCTTAGTTCCTGCGCACTCGCCTGCCCGACCATAAATGTGGCCGCAAAAGCAAGGACGCTTAAAGTTGTAAAAGTTTTCATCTGTTTCTCCCAGAAGATTTAAACCGGATCACATCACCAACCCATTTGGCAATTGGTCCAAGGATGGCTCCAGTAAAGAACGCCCTGACAATTTTCACGATTACTAAACAATTAATACTGCTACACTGGGCCGGATTTTGGGTTACGAATATTACAAATGTTTCAGTATGGCGTTTGACAAAAAAGTAAAATAAACCTCCAGTTTGCCTGTTAAACATGCCATGGTCGCTGTGGTTTAACATGTACTTTGGGGGGCAGCTTACTTCAGGCTGGGGCCAAAACCAGATGGAAAGCGCAGATATAAGGGCAAAAATTGCCGTTGTTGATGATGATGAGGGCGTGCGACTGGCGCTTGACTCTTTATTGTTTGAAAACGGCTTTGATCCCATCCTTCTGAAAAGCAGCCACGAATTTTTCGCCCTGGGCAGTAAGCCTGACGTTGATCTTGCGCTAATTGACCTAAAGCTAAATGGTGAATCTGGGTTGGCGCTGGCAATTCAAATTCGTCACCTGCACGATTTACCCATTGTCATGCTGACCGGCCAAGGCGACGAGGTGGACAAAATCGTTGGCCTGGAAACCGGGGCCGACGACTATATTATGAAACCATTCAACCCGCGTGAACTGGTGGCCAGATTGCGTGCGGTCCTGCGTCGATACGGCAACAATACTACACCCATAAATCCCCAATCCAGCACCGGCTTAGGGATCAGATTTGGCAGCAAAATATTGAACCGCACTCACCGTCAGTTGCTTTCAGCATCAGGTGACGAAATTCCTCTTACCAATGCAGAGTTTCGGTTGCTTGAGTTTTTCCTGACCAATCCAAATCGAATTATTCCGCGGTTAGAATTATTAACCGAACTTGGCAGCGACTCTTCAAATTATGTAGATCGAACGATTGACGTGCTCATTTTACGTTTGCGGCGAAAAATAGAAGACGTCCCTTCCAAACCGGTGCACCTGCAAACGCGCCGTGCACAGGGTTATATCTTTGTACTGGACGGCGAAGGCGAACCTAAGTGAGCTTCAGAACTTTCAATCCAGGCATCAGAACCCGTTTGTGGCTGGCGCTTGCCCTGTTGGCCACCTCAACAATGTTTGTCGGTGCAATAGCCTGGTTCGCACTTGACCGCGCAAATACCCGGCTACAGGAACTGCACCAAAGCACCCTGACTGAAGTTGCGCGATCATTGCAACTGTCTAAACAATCCTCTGACATCGCTACCTCCGCTCCCTATTTGTTAAATCTGGGGTCGGCCTATCTGATCCAGCGTGAGGGTCAGATATTGGTCGACACCCTTGAACCTGCGACGCAGGATTGGCCATCTGACAACGCTTTGTCTCCTTTTGCTGAAAATTCATTTGAACACGATATTGCAGTTGTGGTCCGCAAAATGAGGGGCGCAATCGCCGACATGATCGTGTCGGCAAAAAAGCTGAATCTGGAGCGCGACAAAACGATTGCCCTGAATGCCCGGCTTACACGTTTCGCAAGCCAAATGTACCTAAACTCAATCGAACCTGAATCCAGTATCGAAGAGCGTCGGACATGGCTGGCCCTGCAGGCAATGGCAAATGAACTGGTCGGCGCCGGTAACGCTGACAACCTGCTTGGTGTGGGGGAACATCGCAGAAAATTCCAAATTATGACCAAGGGGTTTGAATTGCCCATGGCGACCAGTGCACAGGCCCAACAATTCACTGAATTAGCGAAATTTGTAACAGGTCAACGCAATCTTTTTGAGGTCCGCCGAGCAGAACTATCGCGTGTTCTAGAAAGCCAGAACGCGCTGTTCCGCATCCGGCTAAATGCGAATACAATCAGCGACCTGGCCGTGCAATTTGCAAAAAATGCAGAAACCAGCCTGTCCAATCAAAGGGAAGAAACCACCACCTTGATCGGGTTTGCCAAGGCCGCAATCATTATGGCGGGTCTTGGCAGTGTCACTGTGGCATTGATTTCAGCCTATTATGTCTCAGGTTATGTCACTGCCAACATTCGCGCCATTTCGGATGCGATGTTACGACTGGCGCAGGGTGACCGAAATGCTCACCTAAGACGTAAATCCACCAAAAATGATGAAATTGGTAAATTGCTGCAATCTTTTCGGGTCTTCCGGGCCAACGCCCTGCGCCTTGACCGAAGCAATCGGCAACTGAATCAGAAAAACACACTTTTCGAAAAAGTCTTTGCGAACATCACAGATGGCGTGGCCATCACAAATGATGCGGGTCAACTGACCGCGACCAATCCGACCTTCGGTAAGGTTTTGCATCTTGGACCAGATGGCGCGCCTACAAAATCCACAATTTCTGAGCTTTTGGCGCTAACAACATTTGCCGAACAATCCAATCAGGCAGGTCTGGATTCCAACTTTTACGGCACCACCGAACTTCAAAACGAAAGCGGTCATTTTCTGGAAATCCGCTGCAACCGGCTGCCGGACGGCGGTGCAGTCTGGCAGTTTTCTGATACAACTGAACGGCGGCGGATGGATGAACGTCTGCGCCAAATTCAACATATCGAAAGCCTTGGTAAAGTTACCGGCGAAGTCGCCCATGACTTTGGTAACATCCTGTCGACAGTTTCATCCAATGTTCACCTGCTTGTTTCAGGTAGCAAACGGGAAAGCCGGAAAACTTTACTGCAACGCATTGGCAACGCTGTTGATATCGGAACATCGCTTACCCAACGGCTGCTGGCCTTCGCACGCCAACAGGCGCTGCAACCAGAAGTCGTTGACCTGAACGGCTTAATCGCGGGATTGGCTGATTTAATTGAAATCGGATTAAAATCCGACGTCAGGCTGGAAACCATTATTTCAGAAAAGAATTTACCCGTTTTGGTAGACCCCGGACAGCTGGAAAGCGCAGTCTTAAATCTATGCTTGAACGCCAGTCAGGCAATTATAGGAAAAGGCGTCATTCAACTAACCGTAACAGAGGGCGCCAACAACTCCGCAACCGTTACTGTCAGCGATACCGGGCAAGGCATGGATGAAACAATACTGGCCCGCTCACTGGAGCCATTTTTTACGGCGCGAAGCGATGGTGAAGGCACGGGTCTGGGCCTGTCCATGGTGTATGGCTTCATCAAACAAACCGGCGGCGACATCCAGATTGACAGCAAAGTCGGAACAGGCACGGATGTTTGCCTGACCTTTCCGCTTCACCAGAAACAAACCACCCCCGTCGCAACAGTGGGTCAAAACAATAATCTGGTCCTTGTGGTCGAAGATGATCCGAAATCTTTGTCAAATATATCTGATCTGCTTGGCAAGGCCGGTTACCACGTCAGCGAAGCAAATTCATTTGAAGCCGCTGAAGAAGCGTTGAAAAGTGACAGTGTATTCAGCGCAATGGTCACCGATTTACATTTGAACCAGGGTAAGTTGGGCTGGGCGCTTGCTGAAACCTGTTTACAGAACCGTCAGGGAATGAAGGTCGTGGTAACTTCGGGCCGGCTACCGGCCCAGAACCCGTTTGCAGACCAGCCAAATGCAAATGTCATATGTCTGGCCAAACCACTAAGTGCTGAAAAACTGTCCAACGTTCTGGCCGACGCAGCTGAATAACCCAACTTTGAACAAAAACGGGCGACCCGGTGGATCGCCCGTTTTTAAATATTGTTCGCTTGTTTACACAACAGATTTCTTGCGCCGTTTAAGTGCGCCAAAACCCAACAGGGCGCCAAGCAAAAGCGGCATCGCAGCTGGTACCGGAACCACCGACAGCGTCACATCATTGAAATTGAAAATCGTCGCTCTGCGACCCCGTAGCGCCAACGAATGGAAGGTATTGCTAGTTTGGCCGCTCAGACGCAAGCCTGAAACGATCCCACCGGCAAAACTCATCGGGCTTAGTGAGCTAAGCAACCTGTTTGGCGTATTTCCATGTAAGACGGTGCTGAAAATATTGGTCCAAACTGAATCCAACAGGATATCAATCCGAACATTATCAGTGCCTCCATTATGTGCATGGAAGAGACCAGATCCACTTATCGACGACAATTCACTGGACTCAAAACCAGTAAAAAATATTGTTCTGGAACCAGGCCCGACACTGCTGGAACCGGTCCAATTAACCGGTGCAGCCGCCACCGACCCTGCCAATGCAACTGTCAGTGCCATCGCAGTCGTAATTTTTTTAATCATTTTCCACCCCTATTAAATAAAATATACCCACCGCAATACGACATTTCAGTTCTAATTTTGTCAACTAATATCCTTTGTTCAGGGCGTGAATTGACTGTTTCCAATCTGGATACAAACGCCGTGCAGGCACCCGGATTTTCTAATTTTCAGCGCCTGATTTTCAAAACCACGATTTAGTTGCGCCTTGCTTTCCCGGCCACGTATCGCCAAATAACTGCAAAATGTTGGCAAATCTTACACTCATTGACTGGATCGGGGTTTTGGGGTCCTTCACCATCGCGGCGGCATACCTGGCCGTATCACGCAACTGGGTAGAAGCGACGCGCCCGGCTTTCAATATTATTAATCTTACCGGTGCCTTGATGATCCTGTTGTCGCTTTGGTATCGACCAAACCCGGGCGCCATCACAATGGAATTGCTTTGGGTCGCCATCGCGCTTGCCGCATTGTTGCGGTATTTTTTCAACCCAAAGTAATCTCTGCCATCCCAAAAATGCTACAATAACCAGCAACACCAGATTGTTTTTTGCCCTGACTGCAAACAGACCATTGAATTCACCCAAATAGTCGCCATCCTGCGCCCATGGATGCAATACTCTATTCCTTTCGCCGATGCCCCTACGCCATGCGCGCCCGCCTGGCGCTGGCCAGCGCTCAGATATCTGTTGAACATCGTGAAATCCTGTTGCGCGACAAACCCGCCCCAATGCTGCAAGCCTCGCCCAAGGGAACTGTTCCGGTACTGATTACAGCGACCGATGTAATCGACGAAAGTCTTGATATCATGCATTGGGCACTGGCCCAGAATGACCCGGAATACTGGTTGGATATCCCTAGGGCGGGCCATGACCTTATTGCGCTAACGGAAACCCGGTTCAAACCATCGCTGGACCGTTACAAATACGCCCGTCGCATTCAAGGCGCGTTGCCGGAACAAGACCGCTCGGATGGTGCTGAATTTCTGGCCGAACTAAACCAGTTGCTACATGGCCAACCCTATTTGTTCGGCCCTGATCCCCGGCTGCCCGATATGGCGATCCTGACTTTCGTGCGGCAATTCGCCCATGTCGATCTGGGCTGGTTTCTGGATCAGCCCTGGCCAGATCTGATCCGCTGGCTTGAAGATTTCAAAGCCTCGGATCGTTTCAAAAATGTCATGCAGAAATACCCGGTATGGGTGCCGGAACCGACAAGCTAACGGTCAAATAACTATGCCAACAGGGGCATAATCGTTGCGTCATCATAGTTTGATCCGCACAGCACAACCACGCTGGTCTGGCCCTGCAACCTCTCGGCAATCTGCTCAAACCCGGCCAGCGCCAACGCCGCTGCCCCCTCAACCAATTGGTGTTCCTCCAAGGCCAAACGCCGCAGGCTGGCAGCAATCTCGGCTTCTGTACAGGTCACCACCTCATCCACAATCTCCAATACCAGCGCCATGGTTACACTGTCCCGGTCAACACCCCCGGCAATACCGTCGGCTAAGGTTTCCAGATGTTCAGTCTCCACAACTTTTCCGGCGCGGATTGACGCGGCAAGGGTATCCGAATGTTGCGCTGCAACGCCAATTATCCGGGTTTCAGGGTGAAACACTTTGAAAACCGCACCGATGCCGGAAATCAACCCCCCGCCGCCCATGGCAACAAATACATTATCGATATGGTCGCATTGGTTTAGCAACTCAACACCAATGCTCCCCTGCCCGGCAATGATATCAGGATCATTATAGGGCGACACATAGGTCAGAGCTTCGGTTTGCGCCGCCATCTGCCGGGCGATCTGCTCAGAAACACCGGATTCAGCCCCCTGCAATTTCACCGTCACGCCATAGGTCTTGATCTTTGCCAACTTTGCGGGTGCCACCGTTTCCGGCAAGACAACCGTTAGGTCCAGACCGTATTTTGCCGCCGCCCGGGACGCTGCAATTCCGTGGTTGCCCGAACTTGCCGTGATCAGCGCGCCCGCCCCTTCCTTAGCCATTATTGCCATTTTATTGCTGGCACCACGAAATTTGAACGAACCGGTATACTGGAAATTTTCGGCCTTAAACCGTAAATCCACGCCATAGGCCGGCCCAACCGACTTAGAGGGTATCAGAGGCGTTTCATAAATATCCTCTGCAATCCGCTGACGGGCCCGCACGGCACTATCGGCCGTTGTGCGAACGGTGATCGGCGTGGATTTATCATAGGGCATTTTTGGTATTCCTGTATATTTTCAATCTTTACTCTGCGGGTTTATACCTTTCCGGACAAGGGTGATATCGGTTACCGGAACAGGTTATTTCAACACCTGCTCACCAGTGACATTATCAGCCAATTCCTCTGGATCCATCGTCGCCAAATGCCCACTGATCCGCGCCAGCCCTTCGGTCAGCACATCGGTTGCGTTCGCATATCCAATCCGCAAATACCCCTCCATATCCAGCGCGCTGCCCGGTGTCAGCATCACACCGGTTTTTTCCAGCAAGCCCGTGCAAAATTTACGTGATGACATGTTGAAATCGTATTTCAGCAGCGCAACCGTCGCCGATTGCGGTTTTACATAACTTATCCGGGGTTCCTGTTTAACCCAGGCATCCAGAATACCCAGATTTCTTCGGGTAATACCCTGCGAACGCGCAATAATTTTATCCCGGCAATCCAGTGCCATACTGGCAAAGTAATCGTCGATGATGCTGACACTGATGGTATTGTAATCCCGATGGATCGACACTGCCCTGATCACCTCCAGCGGTGCCACGATCCAGCCCAACCGCAATCCGGCCAGTGAAAACGTCTTTGACATTCCCGCCGTGCTGATCCCTTTTTCGTATAAATCCGCAACTGAAACGCTAAAACCATCCCCCACCTGATCGGTACCGCGATATACCTCATCCGATAGTATATAAGCCCCACAATCGCGTGCGATACCCACGATCCCCTGCAACATATCCGGACCAATCAACGCACCTGTGGGATTGTTCGGATTGGTCAGACTGATCAATCGGGTTGTGGGCCGTACCAGCCCGCGCAACTCCTCCAAATCAGGCAGAAATCCATTTTCCTCACGCAATCGCAATATGCTGACATCCGCCCCCAGACTTTCAGGGATGGAATAATGCTGCTGATAGGTGGGCAGCACCGATACAACATGATCCCCCTGGCTTACCAACGTCTGATACAACAGCGCATTGGCCCCGATTGTACCATGTGTCACCACAGTATTCTCGCGTTTCTGACGGGCATAAAGCCCACAGATATTATCCCGCAGCCGGTCAGACCCTTCAATCGCCCCATAGGTCATTTTCATCTGTAAAAGATCGCCCAGACCGGCATCATTTTTTCCTGCCATCA
>VAPM010118228.1_pt1 | contig 26061 bp, 9 predicted proteins | sample 3395091 | NCBI WGS metagenome assembly VAPM01 (sample SAMN08290445, study PRJNA428436) | hydrothermal vent metagenome | isolation source: Deep-sea hydrothermal vent chimney 3 | place: Pacific Ocean: Juan De Fuca Ridge
ACATTCCATTCCTAAGAATAATACATCAATGTCTCCTATTATTTTTTGTACTCTTTTGTAAATTTGAGGTTGCACGTTGCAAGAATCCGCTGCAAATAATACTTTGAAATTGTTATGTAAATTCACATGAAAACACAGTTTGCTTCGTATGTCTAAATCTGAGTGTTCTCCTAAGAAAGGAATTCCTGTAATGACACATTTATCTAGCTCAATTGTTTCCATATCGTTTAATTCAATAATATTTTTGAATCCGATATTACTGAACATTAGTTTTAAATCTGGATCTTGTAAGTTTCCTTTTCCACTAGCTGGCACAACAATGTTTTTTGTCATGTGTCTTAATTGTAATAAGGTTTCTAACAATACGTGATCTTGATGATTGTGTGTGATTAATATGTAATCAATCTCATCCGGAAGATCGTTTACTGTATATCGATTTACATCAGTTTCATAACCATCATAACTAATTACAGGGTCTACAAGGATACATGTTTCTTTCGTTTCTACTAATACACATGCATGTCCGAAGTAGCGCGTTCTGATTCCATCACCTGAGTAACGCTCATATTTTGGCGGTGCGGTTTTTGTAAAGAATGATTTGAATAATTCTTCCTGTTCTGGTTTGATTCCTAATCGATCTACAAGTTTTGTAAAATCGCCAGGCGTTTTCTTCATACTAAATAAATCGTCAATTACTTGATCTCTAAACGGGATGTTTGAGTGAATTAAGTGATCGTCGTCCAGTCTTGGAGTACTTAATACAAATGATCTGCTATCGTCAGATTCTACTATTTGTAAAGAGATTGACTGTGCTGCTTCATCATAGAATTCACTTTGATATAGTAAAGATTCAAAGAACCTAAAATTTGGTTTGTTGTTTAAATCATAATACAACTCTACATACCCTTTTAATGGCTCAGGAATTTTTTCGTACAAAGGATCTAAGCTGTATCCTGTTGCTTCTGCTTGTAACATATCGTTCAATTCAACAATTGATTGATTTAAGACAAGCATATTTGCTCTTTTCTCTTTGGTATCTTCTAAAAGTTGTTTGATGTCTTCTACTCTTCCTCCATCGTAGTCAATGAATGGTCCACCAAGCATTTTTGGTGTTTTTACGGCTGCCGCATGAATTTTAGGATTCTTTATGTAAGATTCCATAATTTTCATGTGACGTTCTTTGATATTCATCGCAGCTGTTGCAGGTGACACCAAATGTGCCCATCCATACCATCTATCTACTAATGCTTCAATAGCTACATTTAATTTTAAATAATAAAGGTTTTCTTCTTGATTCATGACTTAATATTTTTATTTGTTATTTTAATTATTTTTATTTGTTATTTAGATCATTACTGAGTCAACAGCATCTTTGGAAGTATCTTCTTTCTGCCATAGGTTATTTACAATGTCTTCAGCTAATGATTTTATGGTTGGGTCTTCAAAAAAGGATCTTAGACTTACTTTTATGTCATATGTTTTTTTAATTTTAGAAATAACTCTAATCCCTTTAATACTATCTCCTCCTAGATGAAAGAAGTTGTCGTTGACTCCTATTTGGCTCTTATTTAAAGCTTCTTCCCATAGAGCAACTAATTTCTCTTCTACTTCATTCTCTGGAGCCATATAAGCTACTTCACTTATCATTTCCAAATCAGTAGGAACTGGGAGTGCTTCCGTATCTACTTTACCATTAGCCGTTAAAGGAATATGATCTAGCGTAATAAAATAGTTGGGAATCATATACTGTGGTAATGCACTAGACAAATAACTTCTCAATTCAGAAATATCCTGTTCTTGACTTGCTTTTACATAGGCTACTAACTCTTTATGTTCATCATTTTCTTTGACGATAACTACAGCATCTTCTATTTCTTTTTTAGAACGCAAACTTTTTTCAATCTCAGCTAATTCTATTCTATTCCCTCTTATTTTTACTTGATTGTCTTTTCTTCCCAAATATTCAATGTCTCCATTAGATATCCATTTGGCAAAATCTCCTGTTTTATACATCAATTCATTTTCACTAAATGGATTTTCTATAAATGTTTCTGAAGTTAATTTTGGCTGATTTAGATATCCTTCTGCTAGTTGTACTCCACTCAAATATAATTCACCTTCAACTCCTATTGGAACAATTTGTTGGGATGCATCTAAGATGTAAGCCTTCATGTTTGTTATGGGTTTTCCAATAGAAACAGTATCATTTTGTTTTGTCTTATCTAGTTTCTGAACAATACAACCTATTGTAGCCTCGGTAGGACCATATTCATTCCATAAAGTAACCGTATCGCCGTAATAATTATAGAGTTCATTTACGATTTCTCTAGATAAAGACTCTCCTCCGATTATAAATCCTTTTGGTGTATTGTTTGCGTTTGCATCTAACTTATTTAGAAATTCCAATAAGACTTTTATGTGCGAAGGTGTTAGTTTTATAATATCGAAATCTTCATTTTTAATTAACTCAATTACTTCTACATCATGCTCTTTTGAAGGCAATATTTTTATACTTCCACCAAAACAAATAGGTGTAAATAAAGTTGTTATGGTTAAATCAAATGAAATTGATGTAAATAATAAGAACCTTGATTTGTTTTCTTGCATATATTCACTTCCTGCAAATTGGATGTAATTATGTAAGGCTTCATGAGAAATCATTACTCCTTTTGGGTTTCCTGTAGTTCCAGAAGTATAAATAATGTACGCGATATCTTTATCATCTATACTACTAGATAGATTGGAAATATCTAAAGTGCTTTCTTTTTCTAGATAGTCATCAATTATACTGTTATCTATATTAACTTTAGCTTTACTATCTTCTAAAATAAAGTCTATTCTTTCTTTTGGATAATTTAAATCTATCGGGATAAAAGTTGCTCCCAATTTTAATATTCCTAAAGTTGCAATTATTAAGTACTCACTACGTTCAATATTTACTGCAACTTTATCGTTAGGTTCAACCTCACATAAATCTTTTAAATAATTTGCAAATTGGTTTGATTTTTCATCTAATTCTTTATAATTCAGTAATGTTCCTTCAAAATCTACGGCTTTTGCCTCTGGATATTCTTTAGCTTGCGCTGCAAATAAAGTAGTTACATTTTTTTCTGCTGAAATTTCTAAGGCAGTATCATTAAATTCATTTATAATATGTGCTTTTTCTTCATTAGTTAAATATTCAACATTCGCCATTTTTAATGTTGGGTTGCTTATTAATGCATCTAACAATTGATGGTAATGTGTCATTAATTGCTTAATGAAGTCTACTTCATAGACATCAGTATTATAGATTAAGTTGAAACTTAACAGACCATCGCAAACCTCTCTTAATTCTATGTTTAAATCGAATTTTGCCAGATCTGAACCAAAATCATGTTCATGAATTTCTAAATCATCTTCCTCTAAATCCATCTGATAGGTATCTGCTTGATGCAATGTTATCATCACGTCAAACAATGGACTTCTACTTAAGTCTCTTATATTTCCTAAATCTTCAACCAGTGTATCAAAAGGATACTGATCATGAACAAAATCCGAAAGCGTATCTCCTTTTACTTGTTCGTAAAATTCATCAAAGTTATCTTCAGTGTCTATTTTTGTTCGTAGCGGCATCGTTTTTATGTAGAACCCTATTTGGTTTTCTAAATCCGCATGATCTCTACCAGATACAGCAGCTCCAATTACAATGTCTTTTTGCGATGTGTATTTATTAAATAACATATTCCATGCAGATAACAATACCATGAATAATGTCCCTCCATTTTTATCGACATAAGCATTGGTTTTTTGTAATATATGGTCTTCAATAAAATAGTGAAGATGCTTTCCGTTATTCGTTACGATTTTAGGACGTTTTTTGCTTGGCACTAAGTCTAATATTGGTAACTCTCCAGAGAACCTATCTAGCCAATACGATTTGTGTTCTTGATATTCCGATAGTTTACTCTGGTTTTGTTGCCATACAGCATAATCTTTGTATTGAATACTTAATGGTTCTTCTACTGGAGCTTGATCGATCATATATCCAACGTAATATGCCATTGTATCTTTAATCAAAACTTTTAATGATAAATCATCGCTTATGATATGATGCGTATTATAATAGAATGTATACTCGTCATCTGTCGTTTGAAAAAGGATTGCACGCATCAATGGTCCATTTTCCAAATCAAATACATAGTATTGATCTTCTTTTATATGATTTTCTACAAAGTCTTTTGGACGCTCTTTATCTCTGTAATCGACGTGATCTACTTTAAAACCGAGTTCTTCCGTAGTTAAAACCCACTGGCGAACTTCTCCATTTTCGTCTTCTCTAAGTACAGTACGTAAAACCTCATGTCTTTCAATAACATCTGTCACTGCCTTCCTAAGATTTTCAATATTAGCATTACGAAGCGGCTTATCATTCGGCATGTTATATGCTATCGAATTTTCTTCGATCTGACATACCATCCACAAACGTTTTTGCGCATTAGATAGCGGGTAACTTTCTTGAATTTCTGCAGGTTTCAATTCATTTTTAGAATGTTCTACAGAATGTTTTTTTAGTAAGCTTATCAACGCTTCTTTATTTTCTTTAATCTTTTCAATTAACCCGGCATCTAGATGATCTCCTTCAAAACTTAATTCGAGTTCCCCATCTACAACACCTATATTAATGTTTTGCGATTGTATTTCTGCTATTAGTTCTTTCATGATTATGTTTTTGATTATATCTTTATTGTTGTTAATCCCTTTTTCTTTACTTGTAGGTTCTGTACTTGAAGTATTAAATCAATTTCTGGAGCTAATTCTTCTATTTTTGATTTATAAAAGAAATCCTTCAAGTTAAATGATATGTTGAATGATTTATTCATTCGCTTAATTACTGTCATTGCTTTTAATGAGTCACCTCCTAATTCGAAAAAGTCATCCTTTAATCCTACTTTATCATATCCAAAAAACATTTCCCATATATTACAGAGGTCTTTTTCGGTTTTAGTAATTGGTGCTACATAGTTTGTTTGAATTTCCGGGCGTTCAATGATGAGTTCATTTTTCGTTTCAGTGGCATTACTTTCTGTATTCTTCTGTTGTTGATTTCGCATATTGATATTAATGATAGAAATTATTAATTGAGCTACTTCTTTGGTATGAATGGATGTTTCAAATATTCGGATCAAGTCTTTTGCTTGTAGGCCTCTATCACTTACTCCATCTAAGTTTACCCAAGACCAATTTTTCAGTTCGGCGACTTTCGACTTCATGAAAGCATCAATGTAACTATTCGCTGCAGTGTATGCGCCATAAGTTAAGCCTCCTAATATTGAAGATAAACTTGAAGTGATCCAAACAAAGTCTAGTGGCTTATCTTTAAATACACTATAAATATTTTTTGTTCCATTTACTTTTGCAGAAAAGTGAGTATCTATTAATGTCTGATCAATTTCTTCTACAAATTTGTACATATTTGGATCCGAAATTCCTGCAGCATGAATAACTCCAGAGATCTTTCCATGGTTAGACTCTATATCAAAAATAGCTTTTAGCAATTCTGCTTCTTTGGAAATATCGGTAGTTATATAATGAACTTTTCTTCCTTTTTGTTGATGCGCAATTAAGTGACCTATTTTATCAATACTCCCTTGATTACCATCTTTTCTAGAGGTTTGTAACCATTCATTCTTTGGAGGCAATGCACTTCTTCCCAATACAATTACTGTAGCGTCGTATGCATCACATAAATGTCCTATGATGGCTGCTCCTACAACTCCTAATCCACCTGTGATTATATAGGTTTTGTTACTCAGAATTGTGTTTTCAATCGTTTCAGTTTTGAAACCTTCAAAGAATGGAATCCATTTTTGGCGATTTCTATATGCGACTTGTGTTGGTGATGTATTGCTTTGAATGTCATTGATAATTTTTGCAACTGTAACTTCATTTGTTACTTCCATTTTTACATCAATAGTTGCTGTTTCTAGCAACGGGTTTTCTTGAGAAGCTACATATGTAATGCTGTTTGAAGCAATTGCGTTTGTTTGTACATTTTCGTTTCCTAGTACGGGTTCTTGATAGTCTCCAATTAACGTCAGTTTTCGTTTCTGATCGCTTCGGTAATTAATTAAACCTTTGCTTAGATTCAGTTTTTCTGTGAATACATTTTTATAGGTTTCTTCACTTGTTACAGTATCCCAACAATATACTATTTGACTTGCCTCTATCTTTTCTTTTGTAAGTGTATCAAACAATTTTTCGAACGCTCCAGCTATCGCAGGATTCAAACAAAAATGATGATCGCTTATTTTCTTGAAACTGTCTCCTTTAGTTATTTCTATAACTTTATTTCCAGTAGTTGTTAATGATGCTTTAACCGTATTGATTAATGGGCTTTCATTAGAGAAAATGATATATTCTTGTTTCGTTTCTACCGTTTTTATTTCCTGAGAGTTTAATGCTTTTTTCCAGTTTTGCACATAGAATAAATCATTTTGCTCAGTGGAAGTAGCATTTTGCGCAACAGCTAATTGTGCGTATAGTTTCTTTAAATTAATACGTGCTGGAAACTTGTATTCTTCAAAGCTATAGGTTGGTAATGGAATTTTGTAGAGTTTCTCATTGTTATAATAACTGTCCCAATCGATCTTGATTCCATGACTTCCTAATGATCCTAATGCTTTTGCTAATACAAAACTATCATCTTCTTGTTTTTTAGGATGACTCATCGTTTGGATAGCTACATTACTTTTGTCTCTAAAGTTTTTTTGCTGATTTGAAAAATGAGACAGTGTCGTTCCTGGTCCGATTTCAATATATACTGCTTTTCCTTTTTCAGCTAATGTGTTGAGTCCTTCATTAAATTTTACAGTATTACGTAAGTGTTGTGACCAATATTCAGGACTCGTTGCTTCCTGTGCTAAAATTTCTTTTCCAGTGAGATTTGATATAAATGGAATCGTTGGTGAAGAAAAGTTTAACATTTTTAATTCTTGCTCAAATAGCGGTAACATTGTATCCATCATTTCTGAATGAAACGCATGTGACGTATGTAGTTTTTTATATGAAATTTCTTTTTCTTCTAACGTTTTTTCGAATAATTCCATTGCTGCAGCATTTCCAGAAACAGTACATGAATCTTTTGTATTGATTGCTGCTACTGATAGTTCTTTAGGTAATAGTGCTGCAATTGTTTCTGCGGTTTCTCCAACTGCAATCATGTCGCCATTTGGTAACGATTGCATTAATTCTGCTCTTTTTGCAATCATTTTTAAGCCATCTTCCATCGAGAATACTCCTGAAATACATGCAGCAGTATATTCACCTAAGCTATGTCCTATCATTTGAGATGGTTTTACTCCCCAACTCATTACTAATTTTGCCAAAGCAACTTCTACTAAAAATAATGTAGGCTGCGTGTAAAGTGTCTGGTTTATTTTAGAGGCATCAACCGAAGCGTTTTCATCATATCCAATAATTGCTTTGTAATCTTCGTTCACGTTTTTTTGAAGCCAATCAAATCCTGTATCCATAACTGCTTTGAATACTTTCTCTTCTTGATACAATGTTTTTCCCATTGTCATGAATTGACTTCCTTGCCCAGGAAACATAAATACTACTTTCTTATTTCCTGAAAGTATATTTTGTGAATTGCTTTCGATGCTTTTCTGTAAGTTTTCAATTCCAGTTTCGGTAGTATCACAAACAATAAAATCTCTAACATTAAATTCTGTACGTCCTATTTTTGAAGTATATGCAACATTTACAAGGTCTTTCTCTTCAATATTTTTAAGGTAATCTGCAAATTTTGCTTTGTAACGTTGTAAAGAAGCTGAAGTTTTTGCAGAATGCGTGATCAACTCATATTTTCTTGTTTTTTGATCTGCTGTTCTTTCTGGAGTTTCTTCTAGGAGAATGTGCGCATTGGTTCCTCCAATTCCCAAACTACTTACACCAGCTCGTAATGGCAACCCATTTCTGTGTTCCATTTTTTGTAATGTATTGTTGATATAGAATGGTCCAGAGGCAAAGTCTACGTTTTCATTTTTTTCTTCAAAATGTAATGTTGGTGGAATTTCTTTGTTTTTTAAGACTAAAGAAGCTTTGATAAATCCTGCAACTCCTGCACCTGTATCTAAATGTCCCATGTTTGATTTTACAGAACCCAAAGCGCATTTTTGCCCTTTGTTGTTTTTAAATACTTTGTTTAAAGAAGCTACTTCAACAGGATCTCCCAGTTGTGTTCCTGTTCCATGGGCTTCAATATATCCAATGGTTTCAGGTTCAATACTTGCGAATTTATATGCGCTTGTAATACATTTAGACTGTCCTACAATACTTGGTGCGGTATACCCAATTTTAGCATTTCCATCATTGTTTACGGAAGAAGCTTTAACAACTGCATAAATATGGTCTTTATCACGTAATGCATCTTCTAGACGTTTCAAGACTACCAAACCTGCGCCTTCTCCTCCAATTGTTCCTGATGATTTTTTATCAAATGGTCTACAACGTCCGTCTTTAGAGTTGATCATTCCTTCTTGATAGAAATATCCTTTATTATCAATCGTATTGATATTTATGCCTCCAGCCATTGCAATAGAACATTCTCTTAGCAATAAGTTTCTACATGCCATGTGAATTGCGATTAATGAACTAGAACAAGCAGTATCAATTTTTAAACTAGGTCCTGTAAGGTTAAGCTTGTACGAAATTAATGTGCTGATGAATTGACTATCTGCTAAACGCATAGAAAAGAAACCGTCAATATCTGGGCTTGGATTTAGTCGAGTGTAGGTAATCCAATTATAACTATTAGCAGCAGCTAAATACAATCCAATGTCTCCTTGTATTGCCTTTGTATTGATGGATGCATCTTCCAATGCTTGCCATACAGTTTGGTGCATCATTCTAGATTGCGGATCCATAACTCTTGCTTCTTCCTGCGTATAACCAAAGAAAGAAAAATCAAAATTATCTGCATTATCAACTTTTGAATCGACTTTTTTAAAATTAGGATTTTTTATCAATTCTTCATCAACTCCAAGTTTTTTCAATTCTTCATCAGTGTAGGTATGCACTAAATCTTCCCCATTTTTTAAATTGTTCCAAAACTCATCAATGTTTTCTGACTTTGGAAAATTACAAGACATGCCAACAATGGCTATATCTTTTACATTACTTTTTTTCATTGTTAATGTGTATTTATATTTCGTTTAAGATTTGGAGGCTTTTCACCAAGGAATTCATTTCTTCTTTTTCCTCTTCTTTTTGGTTATGAATTTTTTCTACGAGCTTTTGTGTATTTGTATATTCAAAAAGCGTCGTAATATGTAGACTAATTCCTAATTCTTTGCCAACTTTCCTAGAGAATCTCATAAGTTTTAAAGAATTTATTCCCATGTCAAAAAAGTTTGTTTCAACACTTATAGTTTCTTCTGAAAGTCCTGTTACGTCACTCAATATCTTTATTATCTTTATTTCTAATTCATTTTGAGGAGCGATGTAGTTAATATTTGTAACTGAAATTTCTTCTAACGCTTTCGGCAAAGCATTTCTATCTATTTTACCATTACTATTAATTGGTAATGCTTTTAATTCCATAAAGAAACTAGGCATCATATATTCTGGTAATTTTTCTTTTAAGTATGTTTTTACTTCTGACTGATTGTATATTTGTGTTGGTACAATGTAAGCGCATAGTACGTTTTGACCACTTTGATCTTTTACTACATTTACAATTGCTTCTTTGAGCTGTGCGTGTTTAGCTAGTACACTTTCTATTTCTCCTAATTCTACTCGGAAACCTCTAATTTTTACTTGAGTGTCCTTTCTTCCAATGAACTCCATGTTACCATTATGCATCCATCTTCCTAGGTCACCTGTTTTGTACATACGTCCGCCCATACGATCGATGAAAGGATCTTTTAGGAAAGCTGCATTGGTTTTTTTTTCATCATTATCATATCCTCTAGCTACTCCAATTCCTCCGATGAATAGTTCGCCTACGGTTCCTTTTGGCACAGGATGTAATTGATTGTCTAAGATGTAAAAGAAATTGTTTCGCATTGGTTTTCCGTATGGAATACTACTCCAATCTTTTTCAACTTTATCAATTGGAAAGTAGTTTGACCAAACCGTTCCTTCTGTTGCGCCCCCTAAACTGATGATCTCAGCATTTGGGAAGAATGGACGTGCACGATCTGGTAATTGTACCGGAATCCAATCACCACTCATAAATACCAAACGTAAATCTGGGAATACAATGTTTTCACTTTCTTCTCTAAGTTCTTCTACTAAGTAGTTAAAGGTTGTTGGTACTGAATCCCAAAAAGTGATTTTTTCTTCACTCATTAAAGTTTTCAACTTGTTGAAGTCTTGTACTTCTTCTTTTGTGGCGATTATGATGCTTCCGCCTGTTGCCAACATTCCGAACATATCATAGACTGATAAATCGAAACATTCAGATGTGATAAATAGTAAACGATCATCTTCTCCAATATTGAAACGTTCATTTACCCAACGAATTAAGTTTACTGCCGAGTAATGCTCTATCATAACTCCTTTGGGTCTTCCTGTAGAACCCGAAGTATATATTGTATACGCTAATTGACTCCCTGAGATTGCAACGTCAGGATTGTTTTTAATTTCTGCATAATCTAAATCTTGTAGTTGTATAAATTCACAATCAAATTCATCTGAAGAAATACCTTCTATGTTTGTTAAAACTAGCTTTACTTTTGAGTTTTCAACAATGTATTCTTGACGATCTATTGGATAGGTTGGATCAATTGGCACATAGCTTCCGCCTGCTTTTAGGATTCCCATCAATCCTGCAACCATATCAAAACTACGACTGCATAACAATCCAACATTCGTTGCTGGTGTAATTCTTTTACTTAATAATTCTACGGCAATAACATTTGCACGATTGTTCAATGCCTCATACGTCATGTTTTTTCTATTTTGACGTAGCGCAATGTTTGTTGGCGTATTTTTAGTTTGTGCTTCAAACAAACTATGCATCGTTACTTCCTGATCCTCTTCTACGATCGTATCGTTATATTGATATACCAACTCATCGTAAACTAATGCTGTCATCACAGCATTTGGAATCAGTTCATCTTTTTTAAGAAGTTCTTTCATCTTTTGTTTAAATTCTTGTTTAGTTAGGGCTAATTAATTTTCGATGCTTAGTTTTAGAAGGGAATATTTTGATACTACATTTTATGATTGAAAGTACTAGACACTTTCTGAGATTTTTTGTGATTTGTAATTAGTGATTCCTTTTAGGAATGCTCCAACATTTGGGTAATCAAACGTAGGTTTTTCATCTTTGGACGATGACATTATGAGTTCACGGAGATAAGCCGTTTTTTTTATATAAGTCCATGCTTCGTTATCCAGTTCTTGTGAAGCATAGAATTCTTTTAAATGATATATCTTTCTTATATAACCTAAAGATTCTGCATGTGTTCGTGTAATACTTTCTTTTTCTCGGCGACTCCAACTCATTACTGAGTTTGTTTCTTTATCAATTGTTTGGTAGTACCTAAATACTTTCACCATAAAATCTTCTCGTACTTGCAGTAGTTTTTCGAAGTGTTCTACGCTTTTCTCATCTTCTTCTATTTCACTAATTGCACAAAATTGTGTTCTATTTAAACTCAAAAGTACAGTCCAAAAATATCCTACTATTAATGGATAACGTGTTTTGAAATTCGGACTCGTTCCATATACTCCTATTGGGAAATTTAATTGTTCTTCTCCCGAAGTATACGTAATAGAATAATATCGCATATACGCAGACGCATCATTAAACATTTTTTCATACATCGCAGGATCTTTCAGTTCCTGTATTACATCTTCAAGTATAGTTTCTTCAGATGGTACCGTTGTGGTTATTTCGTATGTTCCGTTTTTGAAACGCTCAATAAACTCATCAAGCATGGGCTCATCAAGCAATAGTGGATTGGTTATATATTTAATCACTTTAAGTATGGTTGTAGGTTAAGTTTACTATATATCTAATTCGTACATATCTGCGGCATCAACTGTTTGTTGGCTGATTATATACTCTATATAAGTTGCTGTGTTTTTGATAGTATCCAACTTGTATAATTCTCGATATTCTACAAAAACATCGTAACGTTTGTGGTATTCGTTTTTAAGGCGAAGTAATTTCAAACTATGCGCACCAAGTTGAATAACATTATCATTTCTACCTATTTTTTCTAATCCAAGAGTTTCTTGCCAAATTGCTGTCAGTTCATTTTCCATCCTAGTTGTTGGAGCTTCGTATTCCTCTTTAGCAACATTTTGCATTATTGGATGTGGCAATTGTTTTTTGTCAAGTTTCCCATGTGTATTCAACGGAAGTTCTTCTAGCTGTATAAATACGTTAGGAATCATATAGTCCGGTAGTACTTTCAATAATTTTACTCGGATTTCTTCTGTTTCGATTTTATGAGCAGAAACAATGTACGCCACTAGTATTTTTTCTTTGGTATGCGTAGCTACTGTAACTACTGCTTTTTGAACTTCTTCCAGTGTGCTTAGCATTTTTGTAATTTCTTCTAATTCTACTCTGTAACCTCTGATTTTGATTTGACTATCTTCTCTTCCAAGGTATACTATATCTCCATTTGGCATCCAACGCGCTTTATCTCCTGTTCTGTATAATCGCTCGCTTACATTGAATGGATTTTGAATAAATTTCTCAACAGTAAGTTCAGCTTTGTTTAAGTATCCTTTAGTCAATTGTTTTCCTCCTAGGTACATCTCTCCTTCTACTCCAATAGGCACTATTCGTTGTGTTGTGTCTAAAATATACGCTTGTACATTTGGCATTGGCTTTCCTATAGAAACAAAAGAGTGATTGGTTTCTTTTTCAACTTCTTTCACAATGCATCCTACTGTAGCTTCTGTTGGTCCGTATTCGTTCCAGATAGTAACAGAATCTCCAAAATATTCAAAAATGTTGTCTACAACTTCTCTTTTTAAAGTTTCTCCTCCAATGATAAATCCTTTCAAAGAACCCGTATATTTTGCTTCTTTAGTTTTTAATACGTCCAACAATGCTTCCACATGCGCAGGCGTTAATTTTACGATATCAAAATCATCTTTTTCTATCATATCAATTACTTGCAAGTCGTGTTCTTTAGATGGCATAATCTTTATTATGCCTCCATGACATATCGGTGTAAATAATGTCGTGATTGTTAAATCAAATGATAATGAAGTAAATAGCATGAATTTAAACATGCTTTTTTTCATGTATTTATTTCCTGCATATTGTATGTAGTTATGCAATGCTCCATGCGAAATCATTACACCTTTCGGATTCCCAGTAGTTCCAGAAGTATAGATAATATAAGCGGTATCGCTTTCTTTTATCGCTGTAGAAACTTCTTTTGTTTCCAATGTGTTTGTTTTCGATATGAAGTCACTGATCATTGCTTCATCGATACAAACCTTAGCATCAGTATCTTTAATAATGAACGCTTTACGTTCTGCAGGGTAATTTATAGCTATCGGAACAAAAGCAGCTCCAGTTTTTAACGTTCCTAAAATTGCTATGAATACATGTTCGCTTCTCCCTAGATGTAAGGCTACATAATCGCCTGAATTCACATGATGTTCTTGCTGTAAATACTGCGCAAATTGGTTACTCCTTCGCGCTAATTCTGCATACGAAACTTTAGTGTTTTCAAACTCCAATGCAATTGCTTCACTTTTATTTGCAACTGAATTTTTGAATGCATCCAATATGGTTGCTCCTTCGGTATATTCGGTTTGTGTCGCATTAAATGATTCAACAAGTTCTACTTCTTCTTTTTTAGATAGATAATTAATGGCTCCAACAGGGATTTCAGGATTCACAAGGAGTGCATTCAATAATTGCTTGTAATGTTGCATCAACCTTTTCATTGAAACTTCATCATATATATCTGTGTTGTATTCTAGTCTAAAGCAGATACTTTGATCTGGAAATTCTGAAAAACTGAACGACAGATCGAATTTACTAGCATCTGAATTTGCCAATTTTATAATTTCCGAATCGCTTTGAACTTTCTGCATTTCCACACTTCCATTTCGCGCATTTTGCAGCACTAACATGATGTCAAAAAGAAGGTTTTGAGAACCAGCTCTATTGATATTTAAAGTCTCCATTAAATGATCGAACGGATATTCTTGATGTTCAAAAATTTCTAAGGTTGCTTCTTTAATGTTTGCTAAAATACTTTTGAAAGTATCCGCTGAATTTATTTGATTTCTGTGTGCAATTATATTGATATAACAACCTATTTGATTTTCTAAATCGGTATGATTTCTTCCCGCCACAGGACTTCCTACCATGATATCATTCAAATTTGTATATCGATGGATGAGTATTTTTGCACAGGCTAAAAATCCCATAAATAAAGTAGTCCCACTTTGCTGTAATAAAGCTTTAAAAGCTAATGCCGCATCTTTTGGGATGTAGGTTTGCAAGGTCTCGCCTTTATTTGATATTACTAAGGTTTGTTTCTTTGCGAACGGTAATTTTAAGACAGGTAATTCTCCTGATAGTTTTTCAAGCCAAAACGCTTTGTCTGCTTTATATTTTTCACTTTGCAATTGATCTATTTGCCAAAGTGTATAGTCTTTATACTGGATTGCTAATGGTGTCAATGTGTTTTCTGAACGGTAATATGTCATTACATCATTAAACAAGATATCCATTGACCATGCGTCACTAATGATATGATGAATCTTGTAATACAATACATATTTCTCATTGGCAATTTGAAATAGTTTTGCCGTCAACAGCGGAAATTCTTCTAGATTGAAAAGAATTTTGATGTCTTCTGCAATGATCTCATTTACTTTTGCTAATGCATTTTCTTCTTGACGGAAATCATATTGGTCAATGCTAAACTGTATTGTATCTAGCGGAAGAATCCATTGTTTAATTTCACGATTTTCATCTTTTCTAAATACCGTACGTAATGTTTCATGACGCGCAATTACTTTGTTAAATGCGGCATTCAAACGTTCAACATCAATCACATCTTCAATTAAGAATGTAAATGGAAGATTGTATGCTTCTGGTTGTTTGAAAATTTCATTGATAGACCACATCGTTTTTTGAGCATATGATAACGGATAGTTATCTCTTTCTGCTGTAGCTTCAATATTATTTTTACTAGTATCAAAGGCGTATTTTGAAAGTAACTGAATTAGATCTTGCTTGCTTTCTCTAATTTTTTGAATCAATTGAGGCGAAATATCTCCATCAAAACTAAGCTCAAGTTCTCCCGCATTGAGACGTATGTCAATGTTTTGAGATTGTATTTCTTTAATTAATTCTTTCATCGTTTCCTTATCTATTTATTACGCTATTTTTAGAATAAATCATTTAAGGTGTCATCTATTTGTTCCGAAATATTTTCTTCTACTTCTACTTCTTCTTTACTAAATATGTTGGCAACCAAATCTTTGATCGTTGTATGTTCAAATAGTGTGGTAATATGAAGTTCTATCTGGAATTCACTACGAACCATGTGTTGCATCTTCATTAATTCTAATGAATTGATTCCCAAATCAAAGAAATTGGCAATTGTGCTAATCTTGCCTTCAGGAATTCTAATCAACTGATGAACAATTTTTGTCATACGTACTTCTTCTTCGTTTTCCGGTGCGATATAGTCTACGTGTGATAGCAATGCTCCATTTGTAGGACTTGGAAGTTGTTTTTTATCAATTTTTCCATTGTTTAGTTAATGGCATTTCATCTGATTGAACATTGAATTCTTGTATTAGCTTCTTTATCACTTGTTCAAAATCGAACTCATTCTGCGTTTTTTGAATTTCTTTCTTGACTGAGGCAAGAGCATTTTGTCTCCTAATTCTTCTAAGCGAATTGCAACTTCATCTCGATCATAACAATTGCTTCCTAAAATAATTGAAAAGACCTCATTGTTGATCTGATGATTGTACGAACCAGACCCACATTTATGTATTGCTAGTTCTGCATTAGCATATATCAAATTACTCGGGAGAAATCTTGAAGCAAATAAACAAGACTCTTCTTTTTTACTTTTACATTTATAATGTATATAGTTTGTTAATATTACTACATCTGGTTGATCGAATAATATTTCAAAACATTTTCCTATTTTGTCTAAAATTATTTCTGGTTGAAGTAGCCCTAAATCAACATATACAATTTTTTTAACTTTATTTTCTTCCAAATACTTTTTAACAGATAGTAGTACTTCTTGAGGAAAATTAGAGCCTATCATATCTTCATCGCTTAATATTAAAGCTCCGGCGTAAAGGTATGATTTATCTGTTTTTAGTTCTTTGGGTAATATCTCAATAGATTGAATTGAGGGAATGATATTAATGTCCCCTATAAATAAATCACTAATTGATTTTGGTTTATCTATATCAAATTCTATTGTTTCCAAAGTTTTAAAATAATCTTCTACATCTGAACTATGACTGAAGTCTGGATTATATGATTCATAAGGCAAAATACCTTTTCTAACAACTGATATTCTCGGGATTGAGAATAATTTAGTTGAAAAGTATGAGAAATAATTGAAATCATCCACAATAATATCTGGATTAAAAGAGGAAATTGCTGTGATTTCCGGAATCAATTTTTCTTCACCTTTACGATCAACCTAAATGTGTAAAGCCATTCTTTTCTATGTCAGAATGAAACCCCACGGGAACCAGAAATGCGATATTAAAATGGTTGCTATCTAATTTTTTTGCCAAAGATAGTAATGGTATCAAATGTGCTGGCATAGGATTAGGAATAAAAAGTATTTTCATCTTTGATGTATTAAATTAATTTAATGAATGACCCGACTATACATCGAAAGGATTGGATAAATAAAGTTTTCAAATTTGCATCTAACCAAGAGTTTATATTTTCACTTAATTAATTTCAAATCTTATCTGATTCTCGATATCGATATGTTACCTACAGGAAACAATATTCTAATTCTCAATATCCGTTTGTCGTTTATAGTAACAGCATGTTATATTCAAAGAGGCTAGATACCCTATAAATATTGTTGTTCTTTTTTTGTTAAGTAACTATTTACTTTGGTACTCGTAGCTACACAGATAAATACGTTGTTAATATTTCTTCTACATATGATATTTCTTGAGAATCGGTAACTCTAACGGCAATATCGGATCTTTTAATTGTTTTTATCAATACTGCTTGTAGCCATCCAATGTTCTTTCATTGAACAACTTTCATTACCATACTATACAACGCTTGCACTTAGCCTTAAAAAATTGAATATTAATATTTTACAAAAAAAAACCATATAACACTTTCATATCAAGCGTTACTTCCAATTTTTAGAACAAATCGTTTAGTGTTTCATCTAACTGTTCGGAGATATTTACTATTTCTTCCTCTACTTCCCTATTAAATATGCTAGCTACCAGGTCTTTGATTGTTGTATGTTCAAATAATGTAGTAATATGCAATTCAATCTGGAATTCATTACGAACCATGTGTTGCATCTTCATTAATTCTAATGAATTGATTCCCAAATCAAAGAAATTGGCAATTGTGCTAATCTTGCCTTCAGGAATTCCAATCAACTGATGAACAATTTTTGTCATACGTACTTCTTCTTCGTTTTCCGGTGCGATATATTCTACGTGTGATAGCAATGCTCCATTTGTAGGGCTTGGAAGTTGTTTCCTATCAATTTTCCCATTGTTGGTTAATGGCATTTCCTCTAATTGAACAAAGTAACTCGGAATCATATATTCCGGAAGTTTTTGCCCTAGTGTAGCTTTTATTGCATCTATGTTTTCTTCTGTGGAAGAAGTAAAATAAGCGACTAATTTTAATTGATCTTCTGTTGTATTTTGAGCAATAACAATAGATGACTGAATTGTTTCAATGGCTTGAATGTTTTCTTCAATTTCTCCTAATTCGATTCGGAAACCATTTATCTTCACCTGATTGTCAACTCTTCCTAGATATAAAATTTCTCCATCTGCCCGCTGCATTCCTAAATCTCCAGTTTTGTAAAGATTTGCTCCTTCTTTGAAAGGATTCTTGACGAATTTCTCTGCAGTCAATTCCAAACGGTTTATGTATCCTTTTGCTAATGCAGTTCCCGATACACAAATTTCTCCTGAGATTCCTTGTGGTACTAGTTTTTCATTTTTATCTAAAATATAGATGTCAGTATTCGCAATTGGTGTACCAATAGTAATCGCTGTTGTGTCAGTTACTTCTTTTACAATACAACCTACCGTTGCTTCTGTTGGTCCGTATTCGTTGTAAACGCGAATGTTTTTGTTTAATTTCTGCAAGATTTCTACATGCGTACTTTGCAATGCATCGCCACCAACAATAGCCATTTGAATACCAGAATTCATTTCTTCTGGTGACATTGAACTCAACAAGCTAATGTGTGCAGGCGTTAATTTAATACATGCTGTTTCTGATGCTAAATAGTTTTTCAGCGTCAAGCTAATATCGTCAGTATCATTAAATACATTTAATTTTCCTCCGCCTATCAGTGGTAAGAATAGACTTGTAATCGTTAAATCAAATGATAAAGATGTGAATAAGCCGAAATCATGATTTGTCAATTCTTCTGTTAGATATGTTTCTTTACTCCAAGTTAAATAGTTGGTAAGTGAACTGTGTGCTATTTGTACTCCTTTTGGCAAACCTGTAGATCCTGATGTATAAATGATATATGCTAAATCATCAATTTCTGGTGTTGATTTTAATTCGTTTCCAGCAAATTCAGCGGCTTCAAATTCTACATCAATTGCTGTCATGTTTCCATCGTAGAAATCCAATTCAAACATATAATTAGTTTCTGTTACCAATAATTTCATATTAGTATCAGCAACCATAAATACTTTTCTTTCATCAGGAAGTGTAGCTTGTATTGGCACAAATACGGCGCCTGCTTTTAAGATTCCTAAAATTGCAATCAATGTCCAGTCACTATGGTTTAAGTAGATTCCAACAACATCTCTTTTTTGTATTTGATGCTCGGTTGCTAAGAATGCTGCAAATGCAGTACTTTGTTTGCTGAGTTCTTGATACGAGATTTGTTTCTCATTGTAATGCACAGCCAAACTATCTGGAGTACTCATGGCTTGCTTTTCAAATAAATCGACAACAGTTAATTTGTCTGTATTATGAAATTCAACTCCTGATAAGCTCTCTAATATTTGATTGTGCTCTTTGGTAGTGATATAATCTACTTCAACAATGTTTTTGTCTGGCGCTGATACAAAAGCAGTAGCAATGCTTTTTATATGTTGTAATGTGTTTTTAATGAATGCAGTATCAAATCGATATGTATTGTAATTGAGATTAATGCGAATTGATTGCTGTGTCGGAATCACCTCAACATTGTACTGGAAGTTGTTACGTTCTAAAACCTGAGCGTCTTCAACTATTGAGTTTTCAAAGGCATTCTGATCATTCTCCGTTACCATTTCTTGTACTAAGTAATCTTTGAATACAACAATGTGATCAATTAATTCCGAACCTAAATCACATTGTCCATTTACTTCATAGAAATTCAAATAATGATGATCCGAAGCTTCTAAAGCTCCTTTGTGCGCATTGATTAATGTATCCGAAATTGTTTCGTTTGCCGAATAGTTGATTCGAACAGGAATCGTATTGATAAATAATCCTATAATCTCTTCAATTTGATCAATCGATGCCGGACGACCTGAAACTACTAATCCAAAGATTGCATCAGATGTGTGATTGTATCTCGATAATAAGTAACCCCAAACTGTTTGAATGAATACGTTTTGTGTGATTCCTAATTCTTGACAAAGTGCCGTTATTTTAGAAAACAATTCACCATTAAGCTCGATGACTTCTTTTTCCTCTTCATATGCATCTACGTCGAAACCTTGTTTTGTATATGGCAATTGTACTTTTTGCTCGTAAGCTGCTAAGTAGTCTTTCCAGTGTTGTAAAGAAGCTTCTTTGTCAATATTATCTAACCATTTTATATAGTTTGCATATTTAACTGGTGGTGCAAGTTGTGTATCTCTATTGTTTGTAATATCATTTAATAATTGATAGAAATCATTAATTAAAATACTTACACACCAACCATCCATAAGAATGTGATGATGACTCCAAATAAACTCATAACCTTCATTTCCAAAATCTAATACGTGTAAGCGCATTTGTGAAGGTTGCTCTAAGTCAAATCCTTTTTGACGATCTCCTTTTTTAACCTTATCTACGTATTGCGCTCTTTCTTCGGCTGTGAAACCTTTATCATATAAGGCTTCATGTGTAAAGCTTACTGGAACACTTTTCCATACAATTTGTAATGGTTCTTCCGAATGGTTACTTGTGAAGCTTGTTCTTAAAATTGCATGACGCTCAATAAGTTTTTGATAGGCAGTTTTTAAGTTATTTATATCAAATGTTACGCCGTTAAGTTTATAATAGGTTTGCTCAAAGTAAATTTCTGGAGCAATTTGTGACAACCATGTAAAGTAGATTCCTTGTTGTAACGGAGCTAAACGATAAATATCTTCTACATTTCCTTCTTCATTTAAGGATTGTAACGTATCATATGATAATCCTGTATAGGTAAGATCGGAAGCTGTTGTGTATTCATTTTTTTCAACAACTAATACGTCTACCAATTTAGTAATGTGATTTTTGTATGCTTGTAATAATGTCTCTATTTTTTCGGTTGAATATGCTGTGTTATCATATCCAATAGATAGATTTAATTGATCAGCAACGATCATTCCTGAAACTTCCAGGTGAATGTTCCATTGATTGTCAGGATGCACACTGTTTCCTGCATATTCGCTTGCATACTCAAATACAGCAGCTGTATTGTTTTGAGGAGTACTATCTCCAACGCTTTCTCCAAAATCACCTAAGTAATTAAATAGTATTGCTGGTTGAATAGCAGGCAAAGACGAATTTGATAGATATTTTAAGATCCCGTATCCAATTCCTTTATTGGGAATACTTCGCAGACTGTCTTTTATATGTACTAATTGACGTTCAGCATCAGAAAAAGGAACTTCTAAAACATAAGGATACATTGTTGTAAACCAACCTAAAGTTCGACCAACATCTACATTGTCAATGATATCTTCACGACCGTGACCTTCCATTTCAATTACACATTTTTCTTGACCAAATACTTCTTTTAAAGCCAGTCCTAATCCTGTGATTAAAATGTCGTTAACTTCCGTATGATATACAGTATGAATTTTAGTCTTAATTGCTTGTGTAATGGATTTTTCTAATTGTATAGACGCAGTTTTCTTAATTGATGGCGTAGTAACTTCTTTGTCTAGTTCTACATAGAAATCTGGAATGTCTTTTGTGCATTCAGTTGTCCAATATTTTTGTTCTTTACTAATTTTAGTACTGTTTGCGTATTCTTGTTGTAAAGAAGCCCAATGTTGAAACGAGTCTGTTTTTAATGGTAATTGTACTGTTTCTTTTGTGCGATATGCTGTGTACAAGGTTGTGAGATCTTCTAAAAGTATTCTCCAAGAAACGCCGTCAATCACTAAGTGATGAACAACTAATACTAATCTATCTCCATCATCTAATTTAAAAACACCTACTTTACATAACGGTCCATTTTCCAAGTCAAAACTTGTCTGTAATGTGTCTCCAATGAGTCCCATTTCTTCCAACGCATTTTCTTTTCCTTGTAAATCGTAAGACGTGATTTCAAAATTGATCGCCGCATCATTTTCATTGTATTGCTTCCATGCGCCATCTTCTTTACGGAAACGCATACGCAAAGTATCGTGATGTACTGTAAGTTCTTGCAATACTTTTTCTAAAGTTTCCAAGTGAACAGCAGCATTACTTTTCAATACAACCGATTGATTAAAGTGTGAAGGAACTTTCATTTCTGAGAAGAACTTCTTTTGCACTGGCGTTAATAAAGCTTCGCCTTCTACCATAGACTGATCTATAGCTCTAACTTCTTTACGAAGCAATCTTGCCACATCTTCAACTACCGGATTTCTTAAGATTTCTTCCACTTTTATGGAATAACCCTGTTGTTTTAGTTTTGATACAATTTGGATAGATTTGATAGAATCTCCACCCATATTGTAAAAATCATCTTTGATCCCAATGGTTTCTTTTTTGAGAATATTGGTTAGTATCTCTACAACTATTTTTTCTTCTTCTGTAGTTGGCGCTACATATGTTTCTTTGATAGCGGCTAATTCGTTTGGCAGTGGAAGTTTCTTTTTATCGGTCTTTCCATTTGCATTTAGTGGAATTTCATCAATTTGCATATATAAACGTGGTACCATATAATCTGGCAGCTTTTTCATCAACGCATCTTGTACTGCCTTACGATCAATTTCTGTGGTTGCTACAACATACGCTACCAATTCATCGCCTGTTTCTGTTTTGTGTACCACAACTACAGCCGCATTGATTTCTTCAATATCTAGAATTACTTGTTCAATTTCTCCAAGTTCTATTCTGTATCCACGAATTTTAACCTGATCGTCCATTCTACCTTTAAAATTCAGACTTCCATCTGTATTCCAACATGCTAGATCGCCTGTTCTGTATACAGTTTCACTTGAATTAAATGGATTTTGAATAAACTTTTCTCTAGTTAATTCTTCTCGGTTTAAATATCCTTTCGATACTTGTACTCCACCAATTAATAATTCGCCGTATACACCAATTGGTTGTGGATTGAATTTGTTATCTACAATGTAAATTTGTGTGTTTGCTACAGGATATCCAATAGTTACATTGGTTGTTGTATCAATTGCTGTTAAATCAATCGCTGTAACATCTATTGCTGCTTCTGTTGGTCCGTAATAGTTATGTAATCTAACTTCTGGCAATCTCATTTTAAATGTAGTTGCAATATGTGTTGAAAGCGCTTCTCCACTGCAAACTACATGCTTCAGGTTTGGAAATGTTCCTTCGGTATAGCTTTCTAAGAAAGCACTTAACATTGAAGGTACAAAGTGTACAATGCTCACTTCTTTTTGTTGCAATAATTCTTGCAAGTAGAATGGATCTTTGTGTCCTTCTGGTTTTGCGATTACTAATTGACTTCCAGTAATGGGAAACATTAATAATTCCCATACAGAAACATCAAATGTATACGGTGTTTTTTGTACTAATACGGAAGTATTGTCAATAGCTACATCATCTTTCATCCATAATAAACGGTTCAATAAACCTTTGTGTCCATTGATAACTCCTTTTGGAGTTCCAGTAGTTCCTGATGTATAAATTACATAGGCGTCATTTTCAGGTGTAATTGCTATTGAAGGATTTGTTGTTGCTTCGCTAGCTAAATTTTCATTCGTTAGATCAATGATTTCGATTCCTTCATTGAGTTGATATTTATCTAGCGTAGCTGTTGTACTAAGTATACACGTTGCTTCTATTTCGTTTAATATGAAGTTGATTCGTTTTTCAGGATAATCTGTTCCCAACGGCACATATACACCGCCTATTTTTAGAACCCCTAGAATCCCTATCACCATTTCCAACGATCGATCAAGGCATAATGGGATGTAACTTCCTTTTTTCAAACCTTTGGAAATAAGTAAGTTTGCCAATTGATTCGATTTTTTATCTAATTCAGCAAATGATAGTGACGTGTTTTCAAATGTTATTGCCGTTTTTGTAGCATGGTTTGCAACGTTTTCATTGAAAAAGTCAAGAATTGTTTTTTCTTTTGGATATGCTTTATTTGTTTTATTAAATCCTTCTAATAATTGTGTTTTTTCTGTTGTAGTTATTATTTCTAAATCACCTATTTTAGTATTACCTTTTTCACCAACGTTCATTAAGAATTGAACAAAATGTGTTGTGAATTGTTCCATGAAATCCAATTCATATACATCCGTATTGTAGATGATATTTAGACTCATCCCATCACCCATTTTTTGCACTTTGAAAATGATATCAAACTTTGCATTAGTAGGTCCCAAATCAATTACTTTTCCTGTTTCTTGCGAAAAACGTCCATGTTCTACAGAAGCAATTTCTGCATTTTCAATGGCAAGCGAAATATCAAATAATGGATTACGGCTAACGTCTCTTTTTAGATCGAGCTCTTGAATTAATTCATCAAATGGATATGCTTGGTGTTTGTAAGCATTTAGTGTTGTTTCTTTTACTTGTTTGAAGAATTCAAGAAATGTTTGCTCGGGATTAATTTTATTACGAATTGCTATAGTATTAACGTAAAATCCTATTTGTTCCTCTAAATCTTTGTGATCTCTTCCTGCTATTGGAGAACCAATAATAATATCTTTTTCACCAGAGTATTTATACAATATTAACTTCATTACCGCTAATAATCCCATGAATAAACTTCCACCATTTTTTTGAAAAACTCCAATCAGTTTTTGAGCAATGACTGGACTTAAATTTGCCTTAAGATGTCTCCCATTATCTGTTTTGTATAGTGGTCGTGTTTTATTTGTTGGTAAATCTAATAGTGGTAATTCTCCTGAAAACTGTGCTTTCCAGTATGTTCTATAAGATTCGTAGCTAGGCGTAACCAATTGTTCTTTTTGCCAATACGCATAATCTTTGTATTGAATTGGAAGTGCTGGAAGATCTAAACTTTTTCCTGCTTTGATATGCTCGTAGAACGTTAGAATATTTTGTGTAATTACATTTGAAGACCAACCATCACTGATAATATGGTGCATATTGTAGTAGAAAACATATTCGCTTTCAGAAAGTTTTAAAAATGCAACTCTGAATAAAGGTCCTTTTTCTAAATCAAATGGAATGTTTTTATCCGCATTGAAATAGTCTTGTGCTTTTTGATATTTGTCAGTTTCGTTTTGATAATCAATCGATTTTATACCCAATTGCACTTCCTCAATTGGTAAAATCCATTGTCTTATATCACCTTCATTATTAGTTTTAAATATAGTTCTTAAAATTTCATGCCTTGCGACAGTTGCAATAATTGCTTTTTCTAATATTGCTACATCATATGAGTCATCTAAGAACAACTGAGCTGGCATATTGTAAGCACTAGAATTTTGATCCATATTCTGAATTATCCACAATCGATATTGACCTGACGATAACGGATAGGATTCCATTGTCGGTGCTTTTGCAATACTTTTAAAGTTTGAAGTTTTGATTTTCGATTTTAAATATGTAATTACTTCTGCTTTGTGATCTCGGATTTCTCCTTTGATCTCAGCAGTCAAATTTCCATTATGCTGTACTTTGATACTGTCATTATCTAATGATAAGTGAATATCCAAGCTTACTAATTTTTTTATAAAACTTTGCATGATTTATATAATATCTTCGTATTCAGTATTAATTACGATTTCTTGATCTTTTTGTGTTTGTTGTAAGGATTCTATTTCTTTCGCCAATGCATTGATATTTGGGTTCACAAAGAAATCTTTCAACCCTAACTCAATATTGTAACTTTTATGAATAGTGTTAGAGAGTGACATAGCTTTGAGAGAATCGCCGCCTAGTTCAAAGAAATCATCATAGATTCCGATTCCTTTTACTCCGAAGAAATTCACAAAGAGTTTTGTCAATTCTTTTTCAGTATCAGTAACTGGTGCTTCGTATACAGTAGATAGGTTTGTTCTATTAATCTCTAGCTCTTGAACAACTTCACTTATAGCACCTTTTTCTGTATCTGCAATAGTTTTACTATTCTCTATGAGACGATATTCTAAATCTCCCGTAGAAACAATTATTTGTGAAAGTGTTTTGTGTCCTAATGCGTGCTCTAGTACTACTACGGCTTCTTCATGATCTAATCCGTATTCGTAGATTTCGTTGTTAAAGTTTAAACTATCATAATTAATACTAATACTATTTTTTAGTAGTTTTGCATTCGAAACTTCATCTAAGTATAAATTGGCCGCTGTATATGCCATTGTTTCTTTTCCACCAATAATTGTAGATAATGAAGATGTAAATACACAGAAATCTAAATCGTGCGCTTTGAATACATTTACCAAAGCATTTGTTCCTTTTACCTTAGATATAAAATGTTGCTCGCAAAGTTCTTTTGTGCTAAAATAAAC
>VAPM010387755.1_pt1 | contig 25992 bp, 21 predicted proteins | sample 3395091 | NCBI WGS metagenome assembly VAPM01 (sample SAMN08290445, study PRJNA428436) | hydrothermal vent metagenome | isolation source: Deep-sea hydrothermal vent chimney 3 | place: Pacific Ocean: Juan De Fuca Ridge
GTCAGCATTTCATTGTTTGAATCACCACGCCAGTAAGCACCGGCCATTTTCATTAATTTAAAGGCTTTGAGTTTGCCGGTGGATGGCACATGTGGGCCGCGGCACAGATCAATAAAATTACCTTGTTGATATAACGATAAATCTTCATCGGAGGGAATTGAAGCAATAATCTCGGCTTTATACTCTTCGCCCATATCTTTAAAAAACTGTACCGCATCATCGCGCGTTTTAACACTGCGCTCGACCGTATCGTTTTGCTTTACGAGCTCTTGCATTTTTTTCTGAATTTTATCCAGATCGGTTTCGGTAAAACCATCCTTATAAGCAAAATCGTAATAAAAACCATCATCAATCACCGGGCCAATCGTAACCTGAGCAGTCGGGAATAAACTTTTAACCGCCTGAGCTAATAAATGCGCCGTTGAATGACGAATAACTTCCAGGCCTTCATCATCACGGTCGGTAATAATGGCAAGTTCGGTATCACGTTCCAGGATATAACTGGTATCAACCAGTTTGTTGTCTATTTTACCGGCCAGTGCCGCTTTGGCTAAGCCAGCGCCAATGTCAGCCGCCACTTCCATGACAGATAAGGCATTAGGATATTCTCGACGCGAACCGTCGGGTAAGGTAATAATTGGCATGGGTGTCCCCTGGTTATGCTCCAGTGGCGTTCTATACAAAAGAACGCTTGGTTTAAGTCAACGGCCGCTACGAGTGGTCGTTAGTATTAACTATTCATGTATACAGGCACGAATATTTTTGGGTGTTTACATGAAGTGGTTTAATTGAACTTCAATTGGGGTAAACAAATAGTGTTTCAACAGCATTATATCGTAAAACATAGAAATAGAAAAATGCCGTTACTACAAGCCTTCTGTTACGAGTAAAGCGTGACAATCTGCGGTAATTTTCATACGAGGTTCTACACCTCAGCAAGATTGCCGCGCTATCACTCGCAATGACCATTATTATTTTATATTTTCGTTTAAGTGGAAATATAAAGTATTAACGGAACACTATGGTTGCACCTATTGAAATAAAGAATCTGGCAAAAACTTACTGGTAATAGAAGAACCAAAAGCAATACCAAGGCGCTCTGCAAATCTATCTGCAAAATTAGGTCTCGGCGTATAATCCACTATTTTCTCAGCCTTGATAATTTCACGTGCAACATAACTGCTGCTGCCCAATGCATCGACCAAACCATTTTCTACACTCTCCTCACCTGTCCAAACTAAACCTGAGAATGTTTTATCTGTTTCTTTTAAACGCTTGCCACGTCCTTTGCGAACGGTTGCAATAAACTGATTATGAATATTTTTTAACAAGCCCTGTATATGCTTAACATCTTCAGGCTTGGCTTTTGTAAACGGGTCAAGAAAACCTTTTTGCGCGCCGGATGTATAAAGCCGTCGTTCAATACCTATTTTCTTCATTGCATCGACAAAGCCAAAACCATTCATTAACACGCCAATGGAACCAACAACACTTGCCTTATCGGCATAAATTTTATCTGCGGCAGAAGCAACATAATAACCGCCAGAAGCGCAAATATCGGAGATAACCACGTAGAGTTTTTTCTCCGGGTATTTTTTCCGTAAGCGGTAAATTTCGTCATTAATATAACCGGATTGCACCGGGCTGCCACCCGGACTATTAATTCTTAAAATAACACCCTTGGCTTTTTTCTCTTTAAACGCAGCACGCAAGCCGGTAATAATGGTATCGGCATTGGCTTCTGATTCGCTGGATATAACACCGTTCAGTTCAACAAGGGCTGTGTGCTCTTTATGTGTTTTAGACGCATTACTTGTGCTACCGGGTAAATAAACCAGAAAAATAAGCACGAAAAAATAAGCCGCAAACAGAACTTTAAAAAAGATATTCCAGCGGCGTGTTCGGCGTTGTTCTTTTAAGGTTGCAAAGGCTAAACGTGACAGTACTTCACTGTCGCTATTGGGGTTTACGTCGTTCTGGTTTATCATTTATCTATCCTGAAGATGTGGTTAAATCAATTAAATATGCTGTTCTTGAACCCAGCAATAAAGTTCTTTAATGTCCTGAAAAATTTCAACTGGCTTGCAGTTATTTAAACGGCTTTCATCATGTACGCCATGCGCTATACCGATAGAATCACAACCTGCATTATTGGCCATATTTAAATCGTATTCTGTGTCACCTATCATAACGGTTTCATCGGCCTCGACACCAACAAAGTCCATTATTTCATTGAGCATTTGTGGGTTAGGTTTCGAAAAAGTTTCATCTGCACAGCGAGTAACATCAAAATGATGCTTTAAATTGGTCTCATCTAATACTCTATCTAACCCTTGCCGCCCTTTGCCTGTTGCTACTGCTATAAAATAGTCATGCTTCTTTAATAATTCAAGCAATTGTTCAACATGACTGAATAATGGCGTTACTTCGCTGTTTTTATCTAAAAAATAGCCGCGGTAATATTCAACAAATTTTTCATATAACGCGGAATGTTCGGGATATAAATCCGTTAAGGCTTCTTTAAAACCTAAACCAATGATGTTTCTAACTTGCTCGTCGGTTCGTGGTTCAAAGCCCATATCTTTTATGGCCGCATGCATGCAGCTAACAATTTTGGCTTCTGAATCCATTAAGGTTCCATCCCAGTCAAAAACCATTAATTTATACTTCATGTTTTTTAATACCAATATTAAGCAATACCTTGCCCAGTTCCTCATCGAGTGGTGCGATTAAATGCACGACTTTACCTTGTGGTGTTTTCACGGAGAGCTTTGCAGCATGTAAAAACATGCGCTTTACACCATAGCCTTTCATTTGTTTATTAAAGTCATCATCGCCGTATTTATCGTCACCCACTACCGGGTGGCCTAAACTTTTAGCGTGTACCCGAATTTGATGGGTACGGCCGGTCTTTATATGCACTTCATATAAGCTGGCTAGTTTAGCCGATTCAATAACATTAAAGTCGCTAATGGCGAGTTTGCCGTCCTTATGCACCACAACCCTTTTCTCGCCAGATGAAAGTGTATTTTTTTTCAAAGCCAACTCAACATGGTAGCTTTTATTTTTTACATTGCCTTTCACTAAAGCAAGATACTTTTTTTGTACCTTGTGCTGCCTAAACCTGTCTTGCAGGTAACGTAATGCCGAACGTTTTTTGGCTATTAACAAACAACCCGAGGTATTTTTGTCTAGCCGGTGCACTAATTCCAGAAATCTCGCCTCTGGCCTGGCAAGGCGTAATGCCTCAATAACGCCTGATTTAATTCCACTGCCAGCATGCACCGCCATCCCGGATGGTTTATTCAGGACAAGCATGTCCTCATCCTCATATATAATAGCGTCGAGTAACCGCCGAACAATATACTTGCTAACGGTAATATCTTCCCGCTGAGCCACGCGAACCGGTGGTATGCGGACTTCATCCCCCGCTTGAATCTTATAATGCACCTTAATTCGGCCTTTATTGACCCGCACCTCGCCACGCCGCACAATTTGGTAGATTTTGCTCCTTGGTACGCCTTTCAGCTGTGCCATCAGAAAATTATCGATACGCTGACCAGCCTGGTCGGCATCTATTTGAATAAATCGCACCGATGGAGTGGATGCGCTATCAGGTTTTGTCATATTGAACCAGAATTAGCAAAAGGAGAGTCTCAAACGAGTATCATACCAAGATTATAAGTCATTGATGATAATCAATAACACTGCTACACTCAATTTTAGCGAAATGTCGTGTTTCCCCTTTCCTGTCTGCCCGCCCATAGCAGTAGCCAGGCCAAACAATTTATTTTGTTTCATATTTTCCGACATACGCCAAGTTAAAAATCATTTGCTTATTCCCATGTTGTATTAGCAAGTGAAAAAAAAGGTGTCTGAACTTAGAGTTGTACATAAGCTGTAATATTAGATTCAGACTTTAAATTAAATTATTCGCACTGCCACCATACCGGCTACCCTATTTGGGTATAACCGAGAAATGTTGGAGACTCGTATCGTTCTAGTAACCCTATATACAAGGGCTTTAACGGTATATGAACCACCAGGTAACATTTGTTTACCACGCTATTGTTGTAGCATAGCAGTGACAATTCAGGTGTCACACCGCAGTATTGGTTGAGTGCGACAGTAAAAGGTTTTACAAATGAAAAGAATGCTGTTTAACGCCACGCAGCCAGAAGAGCTGCGTGTCGCCCTTGTCGATGGTCAACGTTTATACGATTTAGACATCGAAACCACCCTCCGCGAACAAAAAAAGGCCAATATTTATAAGGGCCGCATTACCCGAATTGAACCCAGTCTTGAAGCGGCTTTTGTTGATTATGGCTCGGAGCGGCATGGTTTTTTACCGTTAAAAGAAATTTCTCGCCAATATTTTAAACAAGGCTACGAAATAAATGGCCGGGTTAATATTAAAGAAGCCCTCACCGAAGGCCAGGAAATTGTTATTCAGGTGGGCAAAGAAGAGCGCGGCAACAAAGGCGCGGCTTTAACCACCTTTATTAGTCTTGCTGGACGCTATTCAGTTTTAATGCCCAATAACCCTAGGGCTGGTGGGGTTTCTCGCCGTATTGAAGGTGACGAACGTACCGAAATTCGTGATGCGCTTAATCAACTCGATATTCCACGTGATATGGGGCTTATTATTCGTACCGCCGGTGTGGGCAAAAATATTGAAGAACTGCAATGGGATTTAGACTACCTGCTTAAGCTGTGGGCCTCGATCGACGAAGCATCAAAAACTAAAACGGCTCCCTTCCTTATCTATCAGGAAAGTAACTTAATCACTCGTGCTATTCGTGACTACTTACGCAACGACATCAATGAAATTATTATTGATGAAGAAGCCGTCTACAACAAAGCCAAAGAATTTATGCAGCAGGTAATGCCGCATAATTTGAATAAAATTAAGCTCTATACTGATCCGGTGCCACTGTTTACTCGTTACCAGATTGAATCTCAAATTGAGTCAGCCTTTCAACGCGAAGTGCGCCTGCCTTCTGGTGGTTCAATTGTTATTGACCATACCGAAGCATTGATTTCTATCGATATAAATTCGTCTCGTTCTACAAAAGGTTCAGACATCGAAGCAACCGCTTTTCATACCAACCTTGAAGCAGCCGATGAAATTGCACGCCAATTACGCCTACGTGATTTAGGTGGCCTGGTGGTTATTGATTATATCGATATGAACCCGGCGCGTAATCAACGTGAAGTTGAAAACCGAACTCGTGAAGCGATGAAACTGGATCGTGCACGTATTCAGGTGGGTAAAATTTCACGCTTTGGTTTGCTCGAAATGTCACGTCAACGTTTACGTCCTTCTTTAGGCGAGTCCAGTCAATTAGTCTGCCCGCGTTGTGAAGGCCATGGCACCATTCGTGGTGTTGAGTCACTAGCTTTATCTATACTTCGGGTTATTGAAGAAGAAGCGATGAAGGATAATACCGCGCGTGTTGTCACACAAATGCCCGTCGAAGTTGCTACCTTTCTGTTAAATGAAAAACGGGATATTTTAACAGAAATTGAGCAACGTCAAAAAATAAATATTTTACTTGTGCCGAATACAGATCTTGAAACACCGCATTATACCATTGAGCGTATTCGTGAAAACGATGACGATACAAGCGATGGTAAAGCCAGTTATGAACTTGCAAGTAAACAGGAAGACTCATCCACTCAACCAACTCAAAAGCAAGAACGCAAACCTGCTGAAGAAGCCGTTATAAAACAAATTGCCCCTGCGACACCACGGCCTGTTAGCACAACGCCACAAATTGGTATTTTCACCAAAATATGGCGCGCGTTATTTGGTACCGGCGAAACAAAGAAAAAACAAACCAATGCTCGCAACCATTCAAACAACCAGAACCGAAATTCGAATCGCAACCGGAATAATCCACGCCGCAACAGCAATCAAAACAAGCGTGACAACCAACGCAATAACCCGCGTCAGCAACGTCCTAATAAACAACAGGAACAATCAGCTAAGCCAAATAAACAGAGCCAACAACAATCTGGCCAACAGCAAGCGAATCAGCAACAAGCAAAGCAAACAGGGCAAAATAAGCAGGTAGAACAAAACAAACAAGCTGAGCAAAACAAACAAACTGGCGAACAAAAATCTCAACAAAACAAACAGTCGGGAAATACACGCGGTAACAGACGTCGCCGTAATTCAAACCAGAATCGACGCACGGATAATCGCGACAATAATCAGCAAGCAGAAGCGAATAACAGCACGACTGTAACTGAAAACAAACAAGAAAATGTAAATCAAAACAATGCACCGCGTGAATCGAGTAACAACAAACAAACGCAACAAACAACACCTGCGCAGAACGAAAACAAGACACAAACAGCGCCTAAGCCAGTAGCACCGGCCAAACAGGAAACAACTGAGAATAAACCACGTACGCAAAACAATACTGAAAAACCAGTATCGTCTACTCAAGATTCACCAAAGCCAGTAGAATCAAAACCGGCTGCACCTAAACAGGAAGCACCAAAGCCAGTAGAGAGCAAACCGGCTGCGCCTAAACAGGAAGTACCAAAGCCAGTAGCGAACAAACCGGCTGCGCCTAAACAGGAACTACCAAAGCCAGTAGCGAACAAACCGGCTGCGCCTAAACAGGAAGCACCAAAGCCAGTAGCGAACAAACCGGCTGCGCCTAAACAGGAAGCACCAAAGCCTGTAGAGAGCAAACCGGCTGCGCCTAAACCAAACTTAAACCAGGTAGAAACCAAACCTGTTCAGCAACAAGCCACGCCACACTTAACCCCATCAAGGCAAGAGGCAGTTAAGCCTGTTACACCTAAAGCTGCTCCGAAACCAGTCGTTAAACCAGCAGCAAATGTAAAACTTACCCAGGTATTTACAAAACCTTCGTCTGACGATTAAACATACGGACACCCTTGTTGTTGTTACACTAATAACAACAAGGGATGGATGCCCCGCGTCATTCCCGCGTGCAGTTAGCGGGAATCTACTAACGATCGAGTGTATTTCCAATATAAAACCAGATTGCCGCGCTATCGCTCGCAACGACAAGATCACGTCATTGCGAGAAGCGATAGCGACGCGGCAATCTTGTAACGTAACACCACTAAACAAAACAGATTGCTTCATTGACGTTTGTAATAACAAAGATGTAGTCATTACGAGTGGAGAGCACGGCAATCAGACTTTTATATAAGCCGATGTTATTTATTTTTTTGAATGTACTCGATCAAACCCAAAGAAGCATTTTCAAGCATACCAAAAACCTTTTCAAATCCTTTTGTACCACCGTAGTAAGGGTCTGGCACTTCATCAAAACTTAAATCCGTTGCAAACTCTAAAAATAACTTCAACTGATCAGCCTTGGCAGTCGGGCACAATGCTTTTAACATCCCCAAATTATCCTTATCCATTGCTAAAACTAAATCAAACTTTTCAAAATCATCAATCGTTACTTTACGGCCTCTTAAATCGCTTAAATCAACACCACGAGATTCCGCTGCATCCTGTGCACGATGGTCTGGCGACGCACCCACATGGTAAGCATGCGTACCAGCAGAATCTAACTCAAACAAATCGGTTAAACCCTTCTCCTGAATCATGTGACGGAAGATACCCTCAGCTGTTGGTGAACGGCAGATGTTGCCCATGCAGACAAAAAGGATCGATGTTTTATGTGCCATATTAAATAGTCCAGAGTAATAAACTACTTAATTATACATTATTTACTTGTAGGAACATAAATAGACAAATTCATCTAATTATCACAAGCTCTGTCAAAATACAGCGTACTTATGGAAGGCCAGCTATAACCTGCTACTAGATAAGTCCAGTCTATTTCTTCTCGATTCCAGAATCTATCAAAATCAGAGTAAACTTGCTGACTAAGAAAGTTCACATAATCTCGATGACACGCATCAATTGCTGATATAAAACATTGATAAATCGAGTCACATAAATAGACTCGATCATTTAAATTTGAAAATGTGGTTATACGCCACCATTCGTTTAAAACCCTGCTTGCTTTTGTCATGTAGCCAGCCGTTTCAGGTAACCAGGTTGATGCTGTTTTCCTTGATATAGGGTAAGAATTATTTGTTTCTCGTGTATAAGGGTAACCAAAACCAAAGTAGTAACAATTATTAGAGTGACAAGCATCAATATATTGCTTCTTAGGATAAGTCGAAACTAATGTTCTGTCATTATTCATAGCCTCCTGCCGCCATATAGACTCAACAATTGAAGCACCTTTACTATAACCCCAGACCCTTATTTTATCAGTGAAACCTTTTGATTCTCTAATATAATCTAACACCGCCAAAACAGCCGACAAAGACCGTCGCCCAAGTTCAACCGATGTATCATAGTAATTATCAGCGAAAGCACCATCCATTGTGTAGTTAACAACAATGGTACATCGTGATAATTTATTGAGTTTTGATGCCACTAAATGGCTTGCAAATGTAGCTGGAATAGAGCTATCAGGAGCACCATCCTCATTAGTGGTCCCTCCAACAACGATATCTGCCACGTCTTTGCATTTTCGATTTTTAGTTAGCTCGAACCATGCTGCTTTTACATTTTCATAAGATACACTCAAATTCCCTAATGGTTCAGTCACGAATATTGCAGCTTTATTTACATACATAGTGTCTACAATTAAGCATTGAGTATTTTGGCCACATTGCTTGTTCGCCTCAAGCGCAGCGGCAGCATAACTAACATTAAGAAGATATAGAACAATGATTGAAAATATATTTTTATACAAAATGTTACCCTGATTTTATTTTTATAATTAATTTTAACAATGGATTATACATGCCACAAACAAGCGCATATCACAATGCAACAAATATAATACTTGATTCAAGATTAAGTAAATTAATTTATTGAATAACTGAAAAATACAGCTACAAAAGCAACAGCCGACTTACGTTTACCGCATATGCTTACTACATGATAGTTTTGTTGCTTCTTTATCAGCACCACTGGCAATAACCAATATCAACGAACATTAAAGGCATCTTGCCACTTCCCATTTGATGGCCCGATTAGAACAAGTTCTTTAAAATTCGCAAAAGCTCTATTCTCATTGGGCAATAATCCATTTCCCTTTACAGAAAGTTTGACTGTACTATGCGCTGAACGACCTCGTGGTCTTTTGGTTAGTTTATAGGTTCCTCCAAAAACAATATTTTTAACTTTCCAAAGTGGCCTTAATTTTTTACCCGCAAAAAAATGAAATAATGCATAACTATCAATCGAACCTAATTTACTCAGATCACTAAAGTCGGTATTCACTAATGTTCCCATTTCCATAATAATACCGCCAGTTAATCGAGAGGTGTTTGCTGCTTGCTGGAGTCGATTATTTTTATCACGGTAGTAACTAACACCCCAAACCTTTACACCATTTTTAATTCCCGTCGCACCTTCTGGGTAAAACTGAAAACCCTTTTTTTTAGCTTCATTCCACGCCAGGATTGATGGAACAATAAACTCTTTTAGGGTTACCTTATTAACACCGAATACTGGTAGCGGTTTAATGATTTTTTTTTTAGATCAACATTGTGAGTACCCTGTAATCCCAATGCCATACTGGAATTAATAGAAACTCCCCCCATTAATATACCTACAACCACAACTGAGAATACTTTATAGGATGTTAATTTTTGTTTTTTCATGCTCCACCTTGAAATTACAGATTAAAATTATATTTTCCCTAGCCACAAACCTTAAATGCTTCCTGCCATTTATTCGGGCGACCTTGTGGCCCTATAAATTCAACCCATTTCATTAATATGGGCTTTAATACAGATGCTCCATTATTAGCCATAATAGTAAAAGCTATACTTTTGCTATTAGCGGGTTTATCAATCCAGGTATATGATCCGTACAGTGTTATTTTTCTTACCGTCCAGCCCTCATTTAAATCACCATTTCTGCATCTATGACCGGGTAAAAATCCCCCAATCGTACAGCTACTTCGAGCTGGGACAGACCAGTGTGCTCCCATAAATTTACAGCCGAGAGTTAAGCGATAGTCCGGATGTGCTCCCTTATTTGATGCACTAAATCTATAACCCTGTTTTTTTGCATAACCTATCACACTTGCACCTGGTACTTTATATACATGCAAGGGTCTTGCCTGGCTTGTTGATGATATGCCAGCCAACATAAAAAACGGTATTAAAGCAAGTAGTACTTTAGTTTTAGACATAGTAGTTGCCCCTCTTTAAGTGATAAAACATTAACTGCCGCTAACGGTTATAAACAGATGTATAAATAATTTCATGGGCTATCTGTATAGTTACCGATTTTGTTGAATAATGAACGATTTAATAGCTGAACAGTCGGATTGAAGTCTTGGTAAGATTCTCATTCTCCCACGTGGCGGATAATTTACCGCTTGAACACACCAGTTATATCGTCCTATGGGTAAATTATTAAGTGTCAAACCTGATCGTGATCTTTGTCTTCGCCATTTAGACCAATTAACATTCGGCCTTCTATTGTTTTTTAACTGTATGTATCGTACTAGATATGAAGTGGCATAACGTACAGGCACCCACTTTAACGTGGGACTATTCCCGGAACGATTAGCTGTGCGACTGCTAACATTATCCCTTGTTGTAATTCCAGGTGCATTAATAGCTGGTGGCTGTCTCGGCCCAGTTGGCCATAAAGGATATCTTCGATCTTGATTAAACGTTACGTTCAACACCCTGTTTCTACTAGGCCCGGTATTCGTACGTGAAATCTCATTTAAAGTAAAAGTACAATTTTTAGTTCTCTCACGGTTATCATTGGTTGCAACCCAGAATTCACGTATATTAGGTGCTGCTTGTTTTGCAGTATTTTGTTGGAAATAAGTGTTAGGAGCAGCTGAATTAGTTTGTGCAATAAAACAGTTTGAAGTAGAAGAAACTTTCAAAATGCCTTGATTTCTATTCATAGCAACACTAACTTTTACAAATTCACCAACTACTTTTGGTGTAGAGCGATCAACAGTAATAGTCGCTCTGTTTAGACCATAAACATACAATTTTACACGATGAACTCCAGCGAGAAGACCTACCCTGATTTCTTGCAAGCCTGGTTGAGCACCAGCAAGAGAACGTAAACGTATCGTTATTCTATTTCCTGTTTTCCTCACAATATTAGCGACAACACCACGACCAGTCACAGTTACATATTTTGCTGTTGCAGCACCAAACATCTCGAGTGTGATCGTTTTAGTTTGGCCAATCCTAATTGATTCACTAACTGAATTACTAGTCTGTCTATCCGCAAATGTTATATTAGATAGAAATATTGTTATTAATATCACAGACACTTTTAACGTAATTGTCATAACGTGATTCCTTTAATTATCAAATATGATTAATATAATAGAGTTAGGGGGGGGTAAATATCCCATAAACTTGGTATATTTATAATAATTACTTAACAGATATTTTTCGTTTTTTACTTCGCGCCAAAACAAAACCATCTTGATCAAGTGCTACCACTGACCACGTAAACTTATTACCTTTGTTTTTTAAATATCGTGGTGGAGCCATATAATTTTCCTGACCTGGCTGTAATATGGCTGATGCGACTAGTTTTTCATTAGAAAATATTTCTAATAGATACAGGCTGACACCTCTCACTCCAACCCAACTAAATTCTAATGATTCATTTAAATTAACCATTACATCATTCTGTGGAAGCATTGCATAGAGTTCGTTTACGATAACTTTATCCCGAATATTTTTAAGTGCTTTACGTGAGCCAACATAATAACGTAGAACTGGCATTGGGAATCCAGCTACGCCACCATTTGCAACAACACCTGCACCGGTATTTGAATTACCTTCTTTATCTCGTGTTGCTTCAATTCGCAGAAGTATTTTGTATAATCCATCGATGCTATTTGGTAAGTTGTTTATTTCAGGCCCTGGTAAGATCACTTTACCAGTAGGATTTAAAAATATATCAAACGACCCCAGCACGGTGTAGCGTCTTTGCAGGCCGCGCTTTTCAATGGGTAAGCTGGCTTCAGTGAGTAAATCAGATGTTTTCGGCTCTGGATCATTCGGTAATTTAACTTCCCAGCGACCTTTTAAACGTCCAGAGCCACTGTATAATATCTTTGCAGAAAACTTTGAAGGCGTTTTACCTCGTTCAATTAAAAAGATAGGATCTTTTGCTCCTCGGTCATCAAAAAAACCTACTTTTACATTCAGTATTGCAAATGGCGAACGTGCTCCGCCACCAGCCAATCGACACGTAACGGTAACAAATGTAGAGCCACCTCCACCTGCATCACCAACTGTGCCATTGACAAATTCTCGAACATAAAAGAAATCAGAATCCGCACCATTCCTTGCGGCTTGAAATGCACGTCTTGTCACTGAAGCGGGAATACTCATAACATCGGTTAGATTTGAAAATGCACCTGCGGTACTATTTTGCTGGCGATTAAGTTTCTTAGGTAAATAACCAAATAAAGTCCCGGCAACACATGGGTTTGTTGTTGTGACCGCAGTAGTTGTTACAGCACCACACCAAAATGCTTTACTAGATACTTCCAGAGAACCTAAGTTCTGGTAGGTTAAAAACACAGTACTGGAACCCGTATGACTTACATTAACACCAGAAGGGTTAACACCGGTTACAGCATAGGAATCCACCAGAAAAACTAGTCCAAATAGTATATATATACCTTTTATATAAGCGTTCATACCGGGCCTCATTAAAATAAACTCATATTTAAGCCAGTATTAATTGTCCAGCTTTGTGCATTTGTTTGTGAATTAAACACGTTATTTTTACTTCTATTATTTTGCATAGAGTACCCTATAAAGAACTGACCTGGCATTTTCTTACCAGATGTCGTTGACATGTCAAATTGCCAGCTTAACTGAGCATTACCTGAATAATCATTACGCGTTGCATTTATTTGTGAATCATTTGTTTGAGCTTCACTGTAAGAGGTTGTAAGCCTGAGTTTTTCGGTTATACCCCAGTTGAATCCTAATGAATAATTATCATCATACGTTATTAAATCATTTTCATAATCTATTGCTTTTACTTTACTTGCACCGAGATTTATATCAAGGCTTGATGTGAATTGGTAACCCACATTGATGGATTTATTCACATTCTTAAAGTCTGAATTTGAACGACCTATCTGTCTATTATCCTGATTAGATACCCCATACGTATACGACACACTCAATTTTTCGGCATTCCAGTTCAAACTATATGTTTTTGTTGTATTGAATTGATCCGGGATATGCGTATCAGGGTCGAACGTAGTTGGTCTATTTGCTCCGTACTGGTGAACGCTATTAGCTTGAATATCAAGATTAGGGATTAAATTATTCTCTTCACCATTAACTGAAAATATCTGCTTAAAGGGGACAGATATATTAGCCCCTTTCGTATCCGTTTTTGTCTTTAATACTGTTTCTAAATCCTCAATATTATCTTCATTATTGTTTGCATTTAGCTGTACTGATATTGCACCCAGTTGAATATCAACCGTAGTAATATTTGTTTGAGTATCCGCCCCAGCAAATGCAGCCAGACTTTTATATAAGGGATCAACTCTTTCATGGCTTGCAGATAGAGTAACGCCATAGCTATTACCTGATTCATCTGGCTGGCTACGAAAAATTTCGTATGAAAATTCTGCATAACGTGCACTATCTGTTTGTTCAGCGACTTCAACAATATTATCACCCTGAAATAATAAAGGATCACTTGGGTTTGTGTATTTACTTAATGCATATGTCATTTCGCCTCTAAATGTACCTGCTTCATTTATACCGGTTAACTTCATGCCATAACCGGAACTTTTCTCTGCATCAACAATTTCACCTGTATCAAAGTTGTTTGCGGCAAGTATTGACGCATCGAGGTAAGAAAACTCTGCTCTTACTCCACCTGGTCGACTTGTAATAAATTCGTAACCGATTGTTGCAGCCACAACACTATTATTTGATGCCCCATTTAGACCTGTAATATTAGAATACCCAACAATATTCCTGCCATTCATTTTAGCAAAAGAAAAATCAAGCGGGCTATCATCACCATAACTCCCCTTATAACTAATCCCTCGGCTTCCAAAGCCATTTATTAAATAGCGGTTTTGCCCAAAGTTAATATGACCAATTGATATATTATTCTTTCCATTATTCATCTCAATTAGATAATCACTTAAATCAAGCTTATTGGCATCATAGCCCTTTTCACTAAACTGCAATGCCTCTTCGTACTTTGACACACCTATAAGATTAAAGTTTGTTCTCAGATTAAAATTATCAACTGTTGAATTTGAGTTATAAGATATATTCGTTGTCATTGAAGTTTGCTTTAGCTGGTCAGTAGGCGGCGCAATGGCATCACCTTTAAACCCACTGTCAATTTCAGATTTTATATTTACATTGACCGATGACGTTACCTCAGATTCCTTAAAGCCGAATAATGTTTTAACCTGAACGGGGTATTCGGCAATTTCCTTCCAACTATCATCTTCTTGAACTTCATAAACCTTTAAACTTGATATTCCACGAGGCAATGGAAGAATAGAAGGACTATATACAAAAAGATTAGTCTCTTTTTGTTTGAAAAGTGCTGATATATCATTCTTGCCTAAAACAAATTTAAGTTCCGTTTCAGAACGGCCATTTTCCCTGTTAATGACTATTGATATTTCATCCTTCTCAGATAACCACCCATTACCTTTTAAATTAGTGTCTGTAACAATTATAGAAAAAGCCGATCCAGAATAAATCACACTGACAATCAAAGTGGCAATCTGAATTAATGCAAAGGGAAGTGCTTTTCTTTTTTTATTTGTCATATCTTTACTCAATCAAACAATAATTTGAATTAGGTTGAATATAACAAGGTTGTTTATTTTCACACATCCCATAAACTAGGGATTTTTTCTACATTATTTCACTGCTGTCCCATTTATTTTTAATCTGTAATAAGATTATCATAAACACCGATATAACTTACATTTCAATATCATTATATTCAAGTTAACCCAACAGCAGTGATATGAATTAACAAATTCTCCAGAGTAAAAAAAACCCCGTTTCATCCAAAACAGGGTTGAGGAGCCAAGTAGATGGCAAGGAAATAGATAAATTACTAGTATCTGCAGTACCGATATTCTTTTAAACAAACTAATATTACGCTGAAATTATTCCTAACTGTATTGCTTCAAAAGTTGCTTCGCCACGAGAATGAACAGATAGTTTACGATATATATTTTTTATATGGGTGGTTACGGTATGAGCCGACAAAATTAACAGTTTCGCTATTTCATTATAAGATAAACCCTTTGCTATCAATTTTAGAACATCTGTCTCTCTATTAGTGAGATATGGGTTTTCTTGTATATTTGCATCGAGGTTATTTTTATTATTAATTAATTTAGATACCTTGATTACTTCATGCTTTATATTGTGTAATTCTCGCACTATATTTTTTGTATTTTTATCGTTATCACGAAAGTCGAATACAAGCACATCCGGCATAGTTCCATCTACATAAAAACCTTCCATTTTATCAATATATTTTTTGTAAATTTCTTTTTCGTATCTTGTTTTATTTTCAATTGTTATATCCATTTCTTTCTCCCACGTTATTTACCCTTAACCTGACTAAAGTGTAATTAATAATGAGGGATTTAGGTATTACACTGATCAGCTAATACCTTTGGGTTATCTATTTCACGACTAATACCTGCGTTGTAGGTTAAATACTACATTTGGTTATTTCCCGATGAACCTGAAATTTGTCCTGTTATTTCAATGAGTTGAAGGAGCAAATTGATTGCATTTTTTAGCTGTCCTTGTTTAATTTCGCTCTGTAATTCATTTATTAGCCCTGTTAAGTCTTCAATTTTGAAATAACAAACTAATCCTGTGATGGTATGGACTTTTTCCCTTGCAGCATCAATATCTTCCCTATTTAATAATTCATATAAATCTGAATACTGAGTAGATAAATCAGCAAATAACCTATCGAGCATTTCATTTGGGACTATTTCAGCTTGTATTGGAACTATAGGACTGTCGAATTGTTGATTGTTACTATTTATGTTTGATTCATCATTCTGCTTCAAATATTTTTGTAACTTCATAACCAATTTATCTTCCTCTATTGGTTTGAAAATGCAGTCAGTGAACCCTTGTTTATTAAGTTGTTTATTGTCATTTGCAAAAACATCTGCGGTAATCGCAATTATTGGAATAGTGCTTAAATTCTCATCCATTGTCCTGATTATTTGTGTTGCATCCATACCGCTAAGTTCAGGCATATGAAGATCCATCAAAATAATGTCAAATGTTTTTTGTTTGCAGGCATTAATTGCCTGATTACCATTGTTTACACAATCCACTGTAAAGCCAACATCAATCAATAACGCATTAATATATTTTTTATTAAACTCATTATCTTCAGCTAACAGAATATTATAACCATTAAAATCAGTATCGGTATACTTTATTTCAACATACCTGTCAGCACAGGAAGAGCCAACATAAATAGATCTAAGAGCTGATAAACGAACAGGCTTATCAATTATTTTTATATTTTTATCATAATGAATTGTAGTGCTATCCATATTTGATACAAATAATAGTATTAGACCATCATGATATTTACGGATATCTTTATAGACATTATTAAAAAACTCCTGTGTTTTGTATGCCGGCGGCAAAGATACAACAACACTCATTTCAGAAGAACAATCTATACGACTTTTTAGTATTTCTATTAATCTATCATCACGATCTGCAGTAAAAACATTTAACCCTATATGAAGTAGATTATTTCGTATGGCTCTTCTTGAATAGCTATTACTATCTAAAACATATACATTATCATGACGGTTTATAATTTGAATGTCATTCTTTCCTACAAACTTTAATGGCAAACTAAAATAAAACTCACTTCCCAACCCTTCTTTCGATTTGAATGAAAGCTTCCCACCCATCATACTAATAAGCCTTTGAGAAATAACAAGACCAAGACCTGTTCCACTATAGTGCTTGCTGTTTTTTTTGTTTTCCTGATAAAAAGGTGAAAACAAATTTTCTTGCGCCTTTAAACTTATTCCACAGCCCGTATCTGTAACGGATACTTCTACAATATTTTCAAATTCAGAAACACTCACATGAACAACAACTGAACCATACGATGTAAATTTAATAGCATTATTTACCAGATTAACAAGAACCTGTGTTAAACGACCCGCATCACCAGTAACAATATCAGGGAGGTCGGAATCAATTAATAACACAAGTTCTATCTCTTTTTCTGTTGACGCATGACTTAACATTGACACTACATTCTCAAAACAATCTCTCAGTTTGAATTCATTTGAATTAATTATCAGCTTACCCGACTCCAGTTTTGAGAAGTTTAGAATATCATCAATAACCGTTAGCAGCTGGTGTGCAGCACTATTGATTGTTTTAGAATAATCAAATTGAATGTAACTTAGATTTGTTTTTCCAAGCTGTTTAGAAAAGCCAATAATTGCATTTAAAGGCGTTCTTATCTCATGACTCATATTTGCAAGGAACTCAGATTTTGCATCCTTAGCCAACATGGCTTCACTACGTGCAGAATTAAGCTCTATATTTTTATCTTTTAATTCAACAACTGTTTGTTCGAGTTTTGATGTTGCCTCATAAACTTCACGTTCCATCATTAATTGTGATTTTGCTATCGTGTCTGACATCTCATTTATACCTGATTGCAGCATACCCAATTCGCCACCGTAAATATTTTCAATTCTTTTAGTTAAATCACCATGTGTCACTGAGCTAACCACATCAATAACATCTCGAACAGGCCTAACTAATGTATATCCTATTATCATTGCAAGCACTAAGCTAAGAATAACGCCCAAAAGTATTATTACAATTGTTTTAATAAGTATTGATTTTTGCCTAAATAAATAGGATTCGTCTGATATATAAACTTCAATGGTGCCAATTAACAACTTCGCATCATCTGTCCGTATATTCTCTACCCCCAAGATGACAGAGTCTTCATTATTGATTGCTGTTGAAACAATATCAGATAAGTATTGACTTATCTGACCATTTCTCGTGCTATCATAGCTACCTCGTTTAAATAGTTTCTTTCCGGTTTCATCAATAACTCTTACACCAATAACATCTTTGTGATTCATTGCAGAATCAACCAGAATTCTGAGTTGCTCGATATTCCTCGTTGCAACAGCAAATTCACTCGCAGTTGACAGGTTAGCTGCTATTAAGTGGCCACGCTCAGTGAGTTCGCGCAACAAATCCTGATTCCTTTCATTATTAATATACACACCGAAAAATATGGAGAAAATAACCATTGGTACAATTGCTGTAAATATTAATCTGGAGTAAATCCCCCAGTCATTTATTCTAATCATCAGAAGTACCGCCTTCCATTTCCTGTATTAAATAATTAATTTCATCTGAATCAAGATCTTTTAGTCGCAGTATTCTTTGAATTCTTTTATTAACAGACACGGTAAAATATATTGGGAACTGTATTTTTTTTATGTTTTTATTGGATAAATAATTTATTAACCAATCGGCAGTTTGCCTGCCAATTTGTGACGGGGTGGAGAATAAAGATACAACTGCGCCAGCCCTTGTGTAACCTGAAGAAAACCCTATAACCGGCTTACTTTTTTTATAGGCCATATATAGCAACCACTTAGCAGTGTGTTTGTTTAAAATTCCAGAGTCATAGAGCACAAGATAAATATCTGATTCTGAAAGTGCAGCCTTCATCGCTGCTACTGGTTTTTTATAATTTACTGCATACTTTACCTTTAACTCAATTTTTAGTTTTTTAGCCTGGCGTAACAACTCATCATTAAAAACACTTTGGCGACTACTGAGGGTAACGCCTACTCGCCCTGGTTTGTTTAAAATTATTTTTGAAAGAAGCAACTTCCGTGACAATGATTGCGTTAGATAAATAACATTCATTTTAGTTACGTCGGTCTGATACTTTACAAACAAAGCATCTAACGTTTGTTTTGGAATTAATGTATAGAGCACCGGGTAGTCAGGCTTCGAAGCGAGTATTGCCTTAGCTGGATCCACTCCGATACTAATAGCTAAATCGATGTTTTTATTTTTCAGTAAGTCTACTTCTGTTAAATCGTCACTATATACATAGCTGAAATTTGCATTAACTTCTGCAGTGACTTTTACTTTATTTATTATTTCGAAAACAGCCTCTTCGTGTAGCGAATAACCCTGCTTGAAGATAATTATTATGTTATTATTTTTATTACCATCCGCAAATGATATTTCTGGACTGCAAACACATGTCAGCACCCATACAGAAATAAATATAAATTTTATTTTTGTTGGCATATACCGTTCAATATTAATATATTAACGAGAACCTGAATATAAAACGTTTATCGAAAATGTAACTATTTCGATATTCAGAGTAATCATCTAAAAGGTTTTGCCCGATTATCTCAAAACGGATATCTGTCTTACCTATTCTAAATTCATTACTTAAATTAATATCAAAACGCTTGTAAGCAGGTACTTCAGCATCCGTAGTCCTCCAATTACTGTTATCAAGCATTGTGTACGTAAGACCAAGGTTTATTTTTTTATACAGTCGTTTACTAAACATAAAACCATAACTTGTTTCCGGCATAGCATCGCTGTAATCAAGAAATGTTGTGGAATTTAAATTATTTGCAATTAAACCTTCAGACTTTGTTTTTGTAAGCTGCCCCGTAAGTAGCCAGCTGTCTCCGTATTTATAATTAAACTGTAACTCAATACCTTTTACAGAATAAGCGCCACCATTTAAACTAACAGCTGCTCCAGTTCGTGCATCCTCAGGATAATCCGGGTCATTAACAACCACTCTATAATCATCATAACGATCTTTAAATATTCGCCAGTCAAATGAAAAATTACTGTTGGGAATTTTTACAAGATGAGCGATATCAATGGTTGTGATTTTTTCGGGAGTAGAATAACCCTGATTATCTAATACGGTACCAAATATGGCTGAATCCGTTTCATAACGTGCGACTAATCTTAACCCGGCAGAATATACTGACCGACTGCGATAAGATTCAGCCATTCCAATTCTAAAGGTATTTTTATTATTATAATGGTAATTTAATGACAATCGTTTGGAGTAATTCACATTATGGTTTTCTATTTTCTCTGCCAGCAAACCTGTATTTAATACCAGAGCATCCTGTATGCGCCACTCAAGATTACTAAAAAGTTGCCTGTTTACCCCCATAACCCCCCCGTTATCACCAAACAAATAGGCACTGGTGGTTTCGTCATATATTAAAGCTCCACCCACAACAAAACGAAGGTCGTTATATTGAAGTGTTTTTTGTACATCCAGACCATATCTATTAGACTTTGCTGCAAATCTACCATATAAAATTTCCTGGTCCTGACGTCCACCAAAAAATATTGGAACTCGCGATGGAGCTATGTTATATAAACCTGAAATTAACCCCAGGCTATACGAGTCATCATACTTAAGATAATAATGGTACAGCTTGACGGTAATAAAATCATTTTCATCTGTTTGATGTTTCCATTTTACATATTGCGTGTTACTGTCCATATCACGTTGACGTATTCTATTTTTATTATCTTCATCGCCCTTATACCCCGTATTCAAACTAAAAAGAATATCAACTTCATCCTTTACGCTTGGATTTAAATTCGCGTTATACCGAAATTTAACATTTTGACTGTTATCGTTTCGCCCGCCGAAACCTGTGTTAGATTTTTCTACCACGGTTAATTTATGACTACCATTGTCAGACAAAAAGTTATAGCTGTACTGTAGTTTTTTATAATCAGGGTCACCATAGGATACTAATACCTTACTGCCCTCGTCTTCAAAAGGTTTTCGGGTGACAATATTTATAACACCATCAAATGCGTTGCTTCCATACACTGCGGTACTGGTACCCCGCATCACTTCAATGTATTCAACATCACTCAACTCAACGGGTATTGCCAACCAGTCAACAAAATTAACAACAGGTGACTGAACCGGTAACCCGTCCACCAACACTTCCAATTTTCTTGCAAATTCGTTAGCGCTGCCATGACCAAAGACATTATAAAAGCCACCATCGAGCATACTTACTCTAAAACCCGGCACCAGCCTGATTAAATCCGGAATTTCTGTTGCGCTTGATGCTTCAATCATTTCTCGCGTTATGATAGTTACCGATACCGGTAAATCACGCGGCGACTGAGCTAAACGTGTCGCTGATGTTACCGAAAAATCTGTAAAAAAATCCTGCTCGGTTGGTAAATATGTTTTGTCTATTGCCATAGATTTCTGAGGTACACCAAATAAACATAAAGCTATAAAAGTATTTTTAACGACTTTCTTTTTGTCTAAGTAAAACACTATAGTTCTCCTACACTTGGACAAATATTAATTTACAATACCGGCATTATGAGCCATGACAACCGCTTCTGTTCTATTTTCAGCATTAAATAATTTAAGAACAGCTGTTACATGAATTTTTATTGTATGCTCGGAAACAACTAATGCTCTTGCAATTTCCTTGTTCGACATACCCTTTGCCATCAACTCAAGAACTTCCGTCTGACGTTTTGTTAAATTACCTGCGGCTTCTATTGTTTCATCAATTAATGAAACAACATTAGAATGGATATCCAGCGTATTTTTATTATTTTTAGTTTTTTGTTTCAACATATCGGGGGGAATATAAACACCACCACTCAATACTAATTTAAAAATACTAATCATTAATTCAGTAGAAGCCGATTTAGGAATAAAACCAGATGCACCACAGTCTATGGCCTTTCGCATATTTCTAGGTTCATCTGCACTCGATATAACAACTACCGGAATATTTGTATAACGATCACAAACCGTTGTTAATAATTCGAAACCGTTAGCACCGGGCATACACAAGTCCAGTAAAACAATATCAATTGCCGTATTAGCTTCAAGTTTATCTATAACACTTGTGCTATCTTCAGCATGAATAACGTCTACATCAGGTTCAAATAATCTTAATGTTCGTTCCAGGCCCTCACGTATGAGTGCGTGATCATCGGCGACAATAATTTTCATGAATAAAACCCTTAAAATTGAATATATTCAAAAATATTCCAAGTAGTTATTAGAACCTTTTGAACATGCAAACACACTAATACTAAAGTATTAGTACAAATGGATAATCTATAAAAATCAGCATGTTACATTGTTAATAACCGATGGTAATATTAACCAAGCGGCTTTAGGGGGGGGTGCTTTGCAATGAAAACATAGACATGATTACTGTTAATAAAGATAACGTTTATTTTTATCGTCTTAGCTTGTATCAATACTAACTAACAATAATGACATCTGGTCATTATTTTACCAAAATACTCAGATTGATTAAAGTTTATTCAGTTCAAAATATGAGTACCAGAGTAAAATAGTGGTGATTAACAAAGGGGAATTTAGCTTGCTACGACAGCATCTAGCGATGAGAAAGAAAAGCCTCATTCCAGGATTGCGACTTTGATGGCCCGATAAGTATTACTTTTGAAACTTTTATATTATGGCTTGTTGCTCCACCAGCCTTATTATAGCTAGCATGAATCACCATATGCAGAGATGTTTTCCCCTTAGGGTTAATCCCATATTTCCATTTTCCTAAGCCATTCGAAACAACCAGAATAGCTTGTACTTTCCATCCTTTCACTAAATAGCTATTTTTAAACAGTGTAAATAAACACTCCGGTCGAAATTTATTTTTTGTATCTAAACCTGAATGACGTCTTATTTTTAAAATATTTTTTTCGATATGGCATATTGAATAACTATTCATTTTTTTAGATTGTGATTTATATCCATTCTTCATAGCCCACTTAATAAGCTTAGCACCATCAATGGAATAAACTTTACTCGCTGCAGAAACGGCGCCATTCATAAACATAAATATAAGAGCTGCAATTGTAATCACTATAGCGGGAGTTCTAATCATATTTGTGTGCATCAATAAACCTTAAAATATACAGTAAAAGTATATAATATTGATCCTATACGAGCATGTACGACGTTGATATCCCATATTCACGGGATGTCAACATACCCTGTTTATATTCGATTTTTAATAATTCTTTATCGCTGCTGTTCCGTTAACATTCGACTATAGCATTCGTTTCGTGATTTTAATCGGTATAAGTAAATATTTTATTTTGCGACATGGAAATTTAAGCTTGTCATTGCGAGCGATATCGCGGCTATCTTGCTATATTTTAGCCTCACATAAAGAAAACTGCCGCGCCATCGTTCACAATGACCATTGTTTGTTAGTTATTTTTTGTTTTACTTAATATATCAAGTATTAACCGGACAGCAGTGATGTTTTATCTTTAAATAGAGAAACCAGGTAAAATAGAAGGGAAATTAAATATCAATAATAAATCAGCCAATAGAATTACCGAGCCTTATAAATTTCTTTTTAACATTTATTTAATACACGTAACACAATGCGCAATTATTTTTTTACCTGAATGCTCATTGCGCTGAGGTCGCTTAATACCATCAACCTTGCTCATGCTGGCATATAAGGCATTTTCTGTTTTTATAACCGCGTATTCATGTTTATAGGGGTAACGAAAGCGATTCATACCACCCTGCTTTATAAACTCTTGCGTGTTAACCAACATACTATAAGCATGCAGCAATTCATGTAACAGTGCATCGGCAGGTGAAGCAATACAAACAAAGTTTTGTTTGCAGCTATTGTGGAACTTTAACTTTGCAGCAGAACGGGTATTAAATTTAATATTGGCGCTCTCAACATTTAAAGCACTTCCTGATGCTACAGTCGACCAGGTATTTTCGTTATAACTTAGCGACCAGTCTTTTTCTTTTAAGCTTGTAAACAAAGCAACAACGTTAGGGAACTGACTGTAATATTCGGCCATTTCTTTTAAATCAGATTGAATATAATCTGGATCGTTTGGCTGAGGCTTATAGTGTGCTGTTAAAATGTTATATAACTTAATTGAAATGCGTGATCTTTCTGAGTACTCATTTTTAGTCTCTATCGGCTTTATTGTTTGTTGCTGATACTTCGACGAGTAGGCCATAAGGCCGATGTCGAATTCTGGAGCAGCAAAACTGGCAGAATTATGCAGCATTAAGAAACTGAAAATTATTGTTACTAAGCAACGTCCTTGTTTGTTTTTAAGCCTATATATAAAGGAGTAGAAATTCATTGCTGCTAACCGAACATAATGGTGAAATTATGTACAATTTAGCGGCGGTATATAGGACTTCTTGAGAATTTAGTTAATGTAAGAATAAATCAACTATATTCAATATGTTATAGACATATTGAATAATTTAGATGTCGTCATTCCCGTGTGATTTTAACGGGAATCCAGGTTTAAAATACATGGTTTCCCGCTAACCCCATGCGGGAATGACGAGAACGTTAAACAAATAGCTTTTAAGACGGTATAAATTCAATCGGGAAAGTAACGGTTATTTTTTCTTTACCACTTTTCCCAAAGTTAAACTGTTTAACACGCATAACTATACGCTTTTCTAATGCAGCATCATTCAGCTCACTGACCACAATTCGAACACGCTCAACCATGCCTGAAGGGTTTATTGTTATTTCAAGGATAAGCTTACCTTTTAAACTGGGGTTCTTTCTGCGTGCTCGATTATACAATGAATAGAGTTTGCTTTTATTTTGGTCAAAGATAATCGTGACTTGTTCTTCTAACCTGATACTGGCCTTTGAAAACGAGCCTCGATTAGGTTTTTGCACGGTGTTTTTTGCTAATAACGATGCACGAAAGTTTTTTAATTCTTTTTGAGATAATTTTGTATTCGACGTTGCTAAATACTGTGTTTGCTTACCCACGCCACCACTGCCCGTCCCTGCACCTTTAGTTAAAACATCTTTATTTAACGCTGCTGCCCTGGTGCGCCCTTTTGACGTTCGGCCAGAAAGCATCGTTCTAATAAGGGACGTATCCATTAAATCAGCAAGTTCACTGTTTAACGCCAGTAAGCCACTGGTTGCGGCTTTTTTACGCGCTTTTTTCATTGCCTTTGTTAAGGGTTTATTTTTTTTGGCTTTCTCAGGGGCTTTCTTTTTTACCCGTAATTTTAGTTTAGGTTTGGGTAAGGGTTTCTGTATGGGTTTAACCTTTTTAGGCTTCTTATTATCAGTTAAAAATTTGGCAATACGCTCCGGTACGATTGTTTGCGTGCTTCTAACCTGGGGAGGTAGTTCGACAGATGAAAGGATTAAACCAATAAACAGCGTAGTGGATAAAACAACTACCGCAAAAAGATTAAAGCGATGATCTTTTTTACTTTGCGGTGTCCAGCTTAAAGATAAATGATTATATGCAGTTATAGCAGACATTAGAATACCATCCCTGCTAACCGGTTTAAGCACTCTAATTGGCATAAGCACTTTACGTATCGGAACTTAATCAACTGCGCACCTTCTTTGATTTTTGTATGGCCGCAAATGAAATCCTTGTGTAATTTGCCTGCCTACAGGTTGCTAGTACTTTTCGTAAAACAGCATAGTGCATTTTTTCGTCACCCATAATGGTAACTGCTCGCCCTTTTGTGTTGGCTGCTTTTGTACCAGTTGTTTTTATAGCAGAAAATCTTTTAGCATATTGAAAGCTTAATTCTTTTTTTAATGCAGGAATAAACGATAATTTTTCGGTTGTATTTAGAACATCATCAATACCTGTTACTCGTCGCCCTGCTACCAGAATATCTTTTGCGGTTACAGATATAACCAATGTTTCCTGTGGCGCTTTAGTTGCAACTGACGTTGGTAACTTAATTTGTTTGCTGTTGGGTAATTTTTGAGAATTATTTGAATTAACCAATAAAAAGAAAACAAGTATCGTAAAAATATCCATAAGCGAGACAAGATTCAGTGA
>VAPM010306271.1_pt1 | contig 25841 bp, 23 predicted proteins | sample 3395091 | NCBI WGS metagenome assembly VAPM01 (sample SAMN08290445, study PRJNA428436) | hydrothermal vent metagenome | isolation source: Deep-sea hydrothermal vent chimney 3 | place: Pacific Ocean: Juan De Fuca Ridge
AAAAAAGGAGCTTCTTTAATAACCGCACCTGGATTAAATATTATGTATGGTGATGCGAAAGGAAATATTGCTTGGTGGGCATCGGCAAAACTGTATAAATTAAAATCAAACGCTAGTAGGAAATTTATTTTAGACGGTGCTTCAGGTAAAGATGATATTGCTAAATACCTAGATTTTTCTGAAAATCCTATGGCTGAAAATCCATCTTGGAATTACGTGTACTCTGCTAATAACCAGCCAGATAGTATTGCAAATGTATTATATCCTGGGTATTACGTTCCAGAAGACCGAGCAAAACGTATTGTACAATTGTTAAAGCCCAAAAACGATTGGTCTAAACAGGATTTTGCAAAAATGATTAATGATGTAACTTCGTCAGTTTCACCTACCATTATTAAAGAATTATTTACTAGCATTCAACATAATTCCTTTTCTAAAACCGAACAAAAAGCATTAACAATTCTTAAAAACTGGGATGGTTCTAATACTATTAAATCGGTTGCTCCAACTATTTACAATAAATTTGTTTATCAGTATCTAAAAAATACTTTTAAAGATGAAATGGGAGTAAAAATGTTTACCCAATTTTTAAAAACCCATTTATCTAAAAGAACCATTGCTTCTCAAATTAAAAAGAATAATTCCGTTTGGTGGAATGATGTTACCACTAAAAACAACATTGAAACTAGAGAAGATATCCTTTTAAAATCATTTAAAGAAGCTGTTCAAATTTTGGAAAAACAATTAGGAAATAATTTAAATAAATGGCATTGGGGAGATGTTCAAACTTTAGAGCATAAGCATCCTTTAGGAACAATTTCTTACCTAAGAAAATATTTTAATGTAGGTCCTTTTCCAATAAATGGAGCTAAAGCTGTAATCAATAACAGAGATTTTAATTATACTGATACCGGTTTATACGATGTATTTGCAGGACCTTCCACCAGAAGAATAATAGATTTTTCGGATGTTGAAAATAGCATAAGCATTTCGCCAACAGGTGAGTCCGGTAATTTTTTAAGTAAACATTATAAAGATCAAGCTATCATGTATAATCAAGGAAAATTTCGTAAAATGAAAATGAATAAAAAAGAAATTATTTCAGTAGCTACTAAACTAACTTTTTTACCAAAAAAATGAATAAAAGAATCACCATAAAACAAATTGCAAAAGCGTTAAGCGTTTCTATTTCTACCGTTTCAAAAGCACTTAACGATAGTTATGAAATTAGTAATGAAACCAAGAAAAAAATTAAAGAATATGCTAAACTTCATCATTACAAACCAAATACGCTAGCTCTTAGTTTACAAAATAAAAAAACCAAAACAATTGGTATTATAATACCAAACATATTAAGTCACTTTTTTGCGAAAGTTTTGAGTGGTATTGAAACCGTAGCAACCGAACAAGGTTATAATATTATCACCTGTATCACCAACGAATCTTATGAAAAAGAAAAACATACTATTGAAACATTATCCAACGGAACAATTGATGGATTTATAGCTTGTATTTCTGAAGAAACCTTAAAACTCGGAAAATTTGATCACTTTAACAGTGTAATTTCTGAAGGAACTCCTATTGTTTTATACGATAGAGTACACAAAGATATTGTTTGTGATAAAATAGTTATTGATAACGTAAAAACTGCGTATAAAGCAACACGATTTTTAATGCGTTCCAACTGCGAAAACATTGCTTTAATTTCTACAATTGATGGGCTAAACGTTGGCAAATTTAGAGCAAAAGGATATGAGAAAGCACTCACTAAATATGGTATTACACCAAATAAAGACTTAATAATTAGGCTAGAAAACAATGACCAAGTAAAAGAACGTATTGAAAAAATGATAGATAACCATAAAGTAGATGGCATTTTTACAATAGATGAAACTTCCGCAGCCATAGCCGTTCAAGTTTTAAATGCCCGAAATATAAAAGTTCCTGATGATATTTCTATTATTGGTTTTACTAATGGAGTTTTATCAAAACATAGCGTAATTCCACTAACTACCGTAAATCAATTTGGAGTAAAAATTGGAGAACAAGCAGCAATTAGATTGATAAATAAATTAGAAGATAAAATAGATTTTGATGATATACGCACCGAAATTATAAGAACAGAGTTAATTGAAAGAGATTCAACAAAAAAATTGTATATAAAGTTCTAAATTTTAAAATAAAAAATATGCTAGTGAAAATTTATGGAAGCGCTGTTTTTGGCGTGGAAGCCACCACTATTACTGTTGAAGTAAATATTGATAAAGGCATTGGTTATCACCTAGTTGGCTTACCTGACAATGCTATTAAAGAAAGTAGTTATCGAATTTCAGCAGCTTTAAATAATAATGGTTATAAATTACCCGGTAAAAAAATTACCATAAATATGGCTCCTGCTGATTTACGTAAAGAAGGTTCAGCGTATGATTTAACTTTAGCCATTGGAGTATTGGCCGCTTCAAACCAAATTAAATCCACTAAAATTGGTGATTATTTAATTATGGGTGAATTATCTTTAGATGGAAGTTTACAACCCATTAAAGGTGCATTACCTATTGCAATTAAAGCACGCGAAGAAGGTTTTAAAGGATTTATATTGCCAAAACAAAATGCAAAAGAAGCCGGTATTGTTGACACTTTAGATGTTTATGGCGTTGAAAACATTACCGAAGTAACTCAATTTTTTGACGGGGAAAAAATTCTTGAAAAAACTATTGTTGATACTCGAAAAGAATTTTATAATAATTTAGAAAATCTTGAATTTGATTTTAGTGATGTAAAAGGACAAGAATCAGTAAAAAGATCTATGGAAATTGCTGCTGCTGGCGGACATAACATCATATTAATTGGACCTCCTGGAAGTGGAAAAACCATGTTAAGCAAACGATTACCTTCCATTTTACCACCTATGACTTTGCAAGAAGCGTTAGAAACTACAAAAATACATTCTGTAGTAGGAAAAGTTAAAGAAGCAGGCTTAATGGGTCAACGTCCTTTTCGTTCTCCACATCATACTATATCTGATGTCGCTTTAGTTGGAGGCGGACAATATCCTCAGCCAGGGGAAATTTCTTTAGCTCATAATGGTGTTTTATTTTTAGATGAATTACCAGAATTTAAGCGAACCGTTTTAGAAGTTATGCGACAACCATTAGAAGATAGAGAAGTTACCATTTCAAGAGCAAAATTCACCGTTACGTACCCAAGCAGTTTTATGTTGGTGGCTAGTATGAATCCTAGTCCAAGTGGTTATTTTAACGATCCTGATGCACCAGTTACTTCCTCCCCATCAGAAATGCAACGCTATTTAAGTAAAATTTCTGGACCGTTATTAGATAGAATTGATATTCATATTGAAGTAAATCCTGTTCCTTTTGAAAAATTATCAGAAGACCGACCAAGCGAATCAAGTTCAACAATCAGAGAAAGAGTTACCAAAGCAAGAGACACTCAGTCAGAACGATTTACAAATTATAAAAACATTCATTATAATGCCCAAATGAATGTTAAACAAATTAAAAAATATTGTAAATTAAGTGATGAAAGTAAAAATTTACTTAAAAATGCGATGGAACGTTTAAATTTATCCGCCAGAGCTTATGATAGAATTTTAAAAGTTTCAAGAACAATAGCAGATTTAGAAGGTTCTGCAACTATATCTTCAAATCATATTTCTGAAGCAATCCAATACAGAAGCCTAGATAGAGAAGGTTGGTTAGGATAATCTATTTTTTTTAATTTATTTTCTCATTTAATGATAAAAGTCAGTGTTTGAGTGATTATAACTTCTTAAATTTGCTGTATAATTACTTACTTAACACGTTTAAGTAATGTTTTTGATTTTTTTAGTTAGTAGTAAAAAAAAGAAGAGAACCTTGAGTTCTCTTCTTTTTTATTTTAAATCATTTCTAAAAAGTTATTCTATAAACTAACTTAACAACAGCACTACTAGTTTCTGGTTTTAAATAATTTATTTTTTTAATAGGTTGATTGTATCCAATATTATAAGCAAAATAAAAATCAGATCCTACTTTTGGTATCCAATGTAGTCTAGTATTATAAATCATAACCTCATCTAAACTATTATATTGACTAAATAAAGAAAAGTTAAGTTTTGTTGTAAAGGAATAATTAATATAGGAACCTATTTCATTCGTAATAACCTCTCCTTGTGGTAAATCCACCTTATTTATTGAATAGCTAGTATTTAAATTTAAATGTTTATTAAAATTTAAACCAAATTCAATTTCAAAAGTTTTAATTTTTCCAGTATAAAAATCCCCAAAATTGTAAAGTAATGAAATCCAAATTTTACGAGATTTATAGGTTTCAAACTGAAATTCATAATTATACATCCAGTATTTACCTAATGGAATACTAATAATATCAGTTAAATTAAAATTATCATCTAGCCGATCATAATTTTGAATAAAATTAATCTCAAATCGTTCACCAGACTTAAATACAGCTCCAAGCGGTCTGGTTTCATTTGATAAGCTTTCAAGTTCTCCTGTAGTAAACGTTTTATACATTGTAAATCCCCAAGGTTTAAATAACATTCGTTTTACACCCAAGTTTGAAAACCACCTTGGTGATATTCTTAAATTCCAAGTATATGAATTATAATTTGTTCTTCTAATATATCCTAACTCTGGATTAAAATTTGGTTGCATGCTACCAATAGCCATAAAATTATCAATTAAGTCATTTGGATAATCTATAGCAATTCGATAAGTAAGTGCATTATTTTGACTGCTAAAATCTTCTAAACTTGTAGTGATTTTAGCTGAAATTGATAGATTTTTATTCTTTAAAAATTTTGAAGTTTGATATAATGCATCCAAACCAATCACCTGATTTGAGTGTTTGCCATTAATTACATTGGTTAAAATTCCACCGATATATGATTGAGTTCCAATATCTCTTTTATATCTTAAAACCGTATTATTTGTTGTTGGTATTGAATCAATTTTTGATTCTTGAATATTTAAAAATCCAATATTATTTTTTCCTATTTTACCAAACAATCTTGCTCCGGCTATAATGTCAACTTGTTTTCCGTTTTTAGCACCTAGTGTTCTAGAATAAAAAGCATTATTACGATCTCCTAAATAGTAACTATAATAATTAAAACCTTCTAAAAAAAACTGTCTTTTCTCAGGATAAAAAACATTAAATCGTGTTAAATTAACAGGAATTTTATCTGATTCAACCTGTGCAAAATCAGTAGAAGTTGTTAAATTAAATTTTAATGTAGGAGAAATACTTACATTTAAATCACCTCCTATTTTATGTAAATATTTTTTATCATTCTCGTTTTTTTGCCAACCTATTAAACCATAAGGTTTAAATTCAAATTTTTTAGCGTATGAAATATCTGAAATACCTGTAAGTTTTCCCGCTTTTACCACTGCATATATAGAGTTATCTCTAGACCAACCTTGCCACAAATCCTGTTCGTTTTTTGAAACAATATCTCGTTCAAAATTAACCGCCCAATTTAAAACACTTCCTTTTTTAAACTGAAGCGTACTAAATGGTATTTCCACTTCGGCAAACCATCCTTTGTCTGTAACTGTAGTTTTAACATCCCAAACTCCATTCCAATCTTCATTGCCATCTTCACCTCCAAAAATTTGAATATCTGCCCTTGCTCCATTAGGATTTATAACAAATAGATATCCATTTCTGTTATCATCAAAAGGACTTATCATTATCTGAAAGTTATCATCCGTTTTGTAATCAAAATCGGTACTCATATTTTTAGCCACAATTTTGCTGACATCTTTTTGGTAACACCAAACACCGACATAAAGCGTATGTTGATTATAAACTATGGCTGTTTCTGTTTTTTCAGTTGCTAAAAATCCGAAATTAAGTTCTCTTTGTGTAAAATTACTAATATGAGGTGCTTTTTGCCAGATAGCATCGTTGAGTTCTCCATCAAATTTTATAGTTCCTTTAATTTTTATAGCCTTTATTTTGCTAGGGTTTGAATGTTGTGCAAATAATGATTGTTTTGAATTTAGTAAGCCTAAAATCAAGAAAATCAAAACTATAAAGTTTTTCATTTTATGAATTGATTTTTCAATAAATCTAATAAAAAAACATGTTCTAAATAAACAATTATATATTGTTGAAATCTTTTTCAACTTCCTGTTTTATTTTACTCTAAAGTACTACTTTTTTTAAATACAATTTAGTAAAATAAGAATCAATTTTAATAAATTTAAAAGCTATGAGTCAATCTGAAAATCAATTTCTTAAGGAAATTATTTTTAAAAATATTTTTAATAAAATGAATTAACATAACAGTTATTCAATGAAGTATTTATCTTATTTGGACAACAATATTTTCTTAGCTGATTTATTAATGCTTCTTTATTTGTAATAATAATTAATTTAGAAGCAACAGTTATGTATTCTTTTTCTTTAAGTTTTCTTAATGTTCTAATGGTATTTGCTTCTGAAACACCAGCAAATGATGAAATATCTTTTCTAGAAGTGCAATGCTCTATAAAAATGCCATTTGAAGTTTTTATTCCAAATTTAGAGGCAATTAGCAATAAAGAATCAATAATTCTTTCAGTGGCTGGAAACAAACTTAGATGTTTTTGACGAATTTCGTAGTTTCTTGCCTTAAAAGCTAATGCTTTTATCAGTAATAAGGCAAAATCATTATATAAGCCCAATAAAATTTCTAAATTTTTAGAAGTTATAAAATATGCTTCAACATTTTGCTCAGCTATAGCACTGGACCAATAATATGAAGAATTAAATCCTGATAAGCCAATAATATCACCTTTTGATGCTAACTTTAAAATTTGTGTTTTATTTTGAGCTCCTGTGTTGAATACCTTAATTTTTCCTTCTAAAATAAAGTAAAATCCAGTAACATACTCGTTTTCTTTAACAAGAAATGTGCCTTTGTCAATTGTTTTTTGTTCAATTAAATTAATTGTATTTTTAGTATTCGCAATTTGAAGTAGCTGTTTAAATAACTTATTTCTATCAAAATAATATTTTTCTAATTCAAAATCATATAATTCATTCATAACTATATATTTTTTTAGAATATTTAGAAACCCATTTATTATTTTGAACGGATAGAAATATCTGTGGTACTGAAATTTCAATACTTCTTTCTTTAAATACCAAAGTACTTTCCTGTAAACTTCTTAATTTATTTTTTTCTGTTTGATATTTAACTGATTCAATAAAAATAGAAATGGCTGGCTTTATATGTTTAGTAATACTTGCAGACTCACAAACTATTAAATTTGCAGTACTGTAACGGTTATAAATAAACAAAAAAGCATTTAAAAGATGAGCATCATCACATTCTATATAATAAGAAGCTCTTGCTCCAGCTTTTAAATACCTTCCACTATCTTTATGGGTAAAAAATAGTTCTTGCCAAATTGTATAATGGGGTGTTTTATACAATTCTTTTAAATTTGCTTTATCTTGTGTTTTATGTTTAAATTTTGATATTTTAACAGAAATAACATCATGATTTATTGAAAAATGTGAAATAATAGCTTCTCCTAAAAATGTTTTCCCTACATTTCTTCTTGCTCCACAAATACTTATCACATTTTTATAATGACTATCACCTTTCATTTATACTTTTATTCTGATATTTTTTCTTGATTTTTTTCTAGGTCTTTAGTAGCTTTCTTAAACTCTTTCATTCCCTGACCGATTCCTTTCATTAATTCAGGAATTTTTTTACCACCAAACAATAATAAAATTGCAATTGCAATTATAATTACTTGTGGTGCTCCTACCATTCCTAAAAAAATAGTTAACATATAATACATATTATTTTATTTTAAATTAATTAACAGCCAAAATCATCGGCATACAATTCAATTACATCAATTTCTTTATCGTAGATATGAAGCTTTTTACGAATAATATTTGCTCTCCATTCCCAATAACTGTCCATTCCGCCTTTAACATTATAGACAGTCATACCTTTTTTAGATAAAAACTCACCTAAATTTCTACTTCTTATACCATCTTTAGAAAGTAAAACAATGGTTTTTTCTTTTGGTAATAAATTAGGATTTTTATATACTAAGCTATCTTCTAAATGTTTATATCCATTAATTAATTTACAAGATCTGATAGATTTATCTGCTTTTCTAACATCAATTACAAATGCATTTTTATCATATTTAAGCATTTTTAACAACTGCTCAGCAGAAATTTCAATTAAAGCACCTGTATTTTCTATTTTATTGTTTTCAACTTTGGCTTTAGTTTCTGTTTTTGATTTGGTTATATTACTCTGAGTGCAAGAAATAACTAAAAAAGTAATTATTACAGTACTTATAGCTCTTAATAATCTCATAATATTTAAAATTTAAATAAAGATTCTGGGGTAAATACCCCAAAATCTTTAAAAATCAACACTAAAATTAAACTTTCTTAATTTTAACTTTTGTATTGTAATATACAGCACTAGCTCCAATAGGATCGGTTAAACACATGTTTTTAAGTGATTTGTCAATTGCCATAATTGGATTTGGACAAGCTGAATCTTTTCTTCTTGCATCTCCTTTTATAGTTTGACCATCAATTACAACATCTGTAGAACCATAAGCCCAGTGACCAAAGTGCCAAGACATAGTAACTACACCTGGGCGTATACCTTGAATAACTCTAACGCGAGATTTTACTTGGATTTTAGTACCGTTTTTTAAGTCAACAATTCCTTCAGGATTTGAGTCTGAATGTAATGTAACCCAATCATTATTCTTTAATCCACGTTTATCAGCATCTACTTTATTTATATAAAGTACATTTTCTGGATCTAATGATAATTGAGTCCAATAATTACTTATGGTACGAGATTGACCTCCAAATACTTCTTTAAAGGTACTCATAATTAACTCATCATCTTTTACAGTTTCAAAACCTGTAGGTGTTCCATCCATTTGTTTTATAACTTCATAAGCTCCAATACCATTGTAATTAACACCAGTTATTGAATTTTTAGTTTTAGCTACATTTTCTGGGAAGAATTTTAAAAATCCTTTTAATTGATGCTCAGCATAAGGAGCCTTGGTAAATGATTTAGCATAATCTTCAAACATGCCACCTCTATTAAGTATATAAACCACTTTTCTAAATAATGATTCATCGCCACCAACGGCTTTTCTAAAACGATCCATATTAACATATTCTTTAGGAAAATGTCTTCTGGCAGATTCAAAAATCTTCATTTCTTCATCAGTAGCTTCTTTTGCATTACCTTCAGCAGCAATATTAGCAACATGTTTTAAATACCAATCTTCAGGTCGAGTTAAAGGTAATCCATTATCTAATGCATTTTCTCCAAAACCTGAAAGACCTAATTTATCAGCTATAGCTATATAGGCAGCTTCTAAATTAATAGGCATTTTTTCGCCATTAATATCTACCATTTCTGTAATAGAAGGCACTATTGGCTGACGTACTTTACTTGCTTTTTGTGCTACATCTGGTGTTGTATGAGGTGTTCCCCAACGTTCCATATAGGTAGTATCTGGTATAATATAATCTGCAAACATAGAGGTTTCACCAATTATTATATCAGAGGCTACAAAAAGAGGTAATTTTTTAGGATTACTTACATATTCTATAGCTGTATTACCTCCTGGCATTGATAATAAAGGTGTCCCTTTGTGTAAGAATAGGAAATCTATTCCGTAAGGATATTTGTCTTCACCTGAAGCTAAAATTTCTTGATAAATATTACCTGAATGTGGATACCAATTACGTTTAGCTGGGTAACCGTTTTCTCTAAATAATGAGTAATCTTCATATCTAGATTTTTCACGAGTAATTGGAGGTCCAAATGCTGTTAATTTATTTGGATGATTAGCTTTTTTAAAGTTGTAAATACCATGTTTACTTCCATCTTCATGCCAATGTCCACCACCTACTTGCATTCCACCTAACCAATCTGTATTACCAATTAACATATTTAAGTAAATAATAGCAACACCATTGTAATAACCGTTAGTGTGTTGTACCGCTCCACGATACATATCAATAGCAGATTTTTTACCGTGAGAGGTGAATTCTTTTGCAATTTCAGTAATTTGATTTACTTTAATTCCACTAATACCAGCCCATTGACCTAGCGTTTTACTCATAGCTTCGTCTACCACTAATTGGAATGAAGATTTAACTTCAATACCTTTTATAGTAGTGTTTGTTAAAAGATCACCATGGATTGCTTTTTTGCCGTGAATATCTAATTTTGTAGGTTTACCATCAACCATAGTTACAAAATTTGTACTAGAACCAAGTCCTATTTCATTTGCTCTCAAGAAAGTTGTTGGCTTGCCATTTTCAATTTTAACTAATAAAGTAGCATCTGTAATAGTTGTTTCACCTGTTTCATGAGCAGCTGCATAGTTACTATTTGTTAAGGCAGTTTTATCAAAACGTTCATTTTCAATAATCCAACGAATCATACCCCAAGCAAAAGCAGCATCGGTACCAGGTTTAATTGGTACCCACCAGTGTGCTTTGGCAGCAGTTTGAGACATACGTGGGTCAATAACTGCTAATTTTAAATTACGATCTACCAAACCATCAGTAACTTTTTGAGCCATTGAAGTTTTACCAAAATTGGCTTCAAAAGCACCAGTACCAAAGAAAATTACAAATTCTGAATTTAGGATATCTGGTTTTAAATGTGTTTTTCCGCCAGTCCATTTTCCTTTACCGTCTTTTACAACCCATTGATTTGTTACTTCTTTGTAAGCAATATGGTGAGATTGTTCGCAAATAGTAGTGTGTTCAAAAAAGTTATTTGAACCCATTGTTCCTCTGGTAAAGCGTTTACCAAGTTCTTTACGTCCGTGTTCTATACGGCCACACATCATAATAAACTTGTTATTTAAAGGTCCAAAATCTGGATGATTAGGATCAATTAATTTATCAAGATTATCGGCATGTTTAGCTTTAAAAGCCTCTAAAGTCATTTTTCCTTTACCAAAAGCTTTTGCATCAGCAGCCATTTCTTTGGCAACTTTAGGGTCTCTTAATACAATAATATCTTTAAGCCCTTTTACATTACCTTCTCCAAATAAATCACCACCATTTACTAATTCATCAATAGCTTTGTGAAAATCTATAGCTTCCCATTTATTTGAGCCACGTGATCCTGCACGTTTCAATACTTTTCTAACCCTGTATGGATCATATAAAGTTTGAACACCTGCTTGTCCTTTAGGGCAAACTTTACCATCAACATCTGAAGCAAATTCAATATCTGATTTATAATCTAAATGAGGTAACATGTTTTGAGGTCCATAAGGGTTCCCATCAATTTTACCTAATTTACCGTCAAATATTTTACCTTTAATACTACAAGAATTATGGCATTGTAAGCAAGCAGAATAAATTATATTTTCAGGTTTTTGAAGTTCATATATAAATTTTCTTCTTTCCTCTTCAGTCATAGATGCTATTGCACTAAAACCTGTTAGAGAACCTGTAGCCGCAACACCCAAAAGTGCAGACTTTTTTATAAACGATCTTCTTGATTCGTTATTTTTAATTTTGTTTTTCATAATTTAAGTTTTAGGATTTAACTGAATTATTTTCTTTTGTTAGCTTAAGATATTTGTTTCCTAAATAAAATAAACCAATACCAAATGCCACAATAAAGATACCTACCAACCATTCCATCATACTTGGAAAATAATTATATGTTAAACGTGGTTGAATATATGCTGATGCTTCTCCAGGAATTTTTTCACCTATTAGACCTGGAACTACAATATTTAATCGAACTCCAATAAAAGTAAAAACAACTAACAGTGAAGCCCATCCAATGGCAATTCCATTTTTTTTGGTTGCCAAAATCCATACCGGGATTACAACACCAAATAGTAAGTGGAATATCCAAAAAACATACCAATATTGACCAAAAAGCATCGCTCTAAATCCAGCAGTATGTTCAGGACTTCCCATCCATAGTGCTATAGATAATTCAGCCCATTCCAATAATACATCAAATAAAACAGCAACTAATACAATTTTAGCAAGAGTATTTAACATTTTTTGATAGTATTCGCTTTTTTTGTTTTCCCAGAAAAATGCAAAAATTAAAGTAAATAACGCACTACCTGAAGCAACTGCACCTACTAAGAAAAATATAGGAGTTAAAGCACTATGCCACATTGGATTTGCTGCAACTACTCCAAATAAAGCTCCAACCCCACCGTGAAAAGCGATGGCTAAAGGAATACCAATTGTAGCAAGTATTCCTAATTTTTTTTGATATGATTTTAATTTATCACCATCATATTTACCAGACTCTATCCTAAAAGCATATAAAGTTTCTAAAACAAGTAATAAGAAATACGCTGAGTATAACCAAATCATCCAAGCCATCATAGAATGAGGTAAGTTTGGACGGGTTAAAACTTCGTAGGCTCTCCACATATGACCTAAATCAAACCAAATAGATAATAAAGCACATATTAAAGTAACTAGCGCAGTAATTAATGCTAGTTTTCCTACTTTTTCAAACATCTTTATTTTGAATACATACACAAGTGAAGAAAGTAAAAAAGCACCTGCTGAAAGTCCAATAAAGTAAATGTACATAGCAACCCATAAACCCCAAACTACTCTACTTCCGTAATTTGCTAATTCATGACCGTACATAAATCGTTGAGCTACACCTACACTTCCTAATATAAATGCAATACCCCATAGTATATAAAATATTTTTTTCATGATTCGTTTTTTTTAATTATCTGATATAATATACATTTGGTTTCGTACCCATTTCTTCTTTAAGTCTAAATACATTTAGCTTACTAACAAGTTTAGCAATAACACTATCCTCATCATTCAAGTCTCCAAAGTAATTTGCTCCACCAATACATGTTGTTAAACATTGTGGTAATAAACCTTCATCTAAACGATGTGCACAAAAAGTACATTTACGCACGTTCCCAATAGGTGATGAATGTCTGTCTTTTCTATCCCATTCTTTTCCATATTCAAAAGATGGTCTTTTATCATAGTTTGCTACTAGAGGTAAACCATCTGAGTATTTTTCACCGAAATCGAACATTCTGTGTTCGTAAGGACAAGCAGTCATACAATACCTACAACCTATACAGGATTCATAATCTATAACTACAATACCGTCTTCTCTTTTCCAAGTTGCTCCAACTGGACAAACATCAACACAAGGAGGCTCTTCGCACTGCATACAAGGTTTTGGAAGGTTAACTTTTGAAACATTTGGATATGTTCCTATTTCTTCTTTAATAACTGGACGATACACAACTCCAGGAGGTAATGCATTTTCTGAAATACAAGCTACTGTACAAGCATTACAACCAACACATTTACGTAGGTCAATTGCCATTGCCCATTTACGATCTTTCATTGGTTTTTTTAAGGCACGCCTAACATCATCTTGCATTCTAAGTTTAATGTTTTCGTAATCACCTCCAAGTAAATCTTCAAAGCTACCTTTAAAATCTTTTATTTCGACAACATCTTCTGTTTCCATTAATTCGGAAGCATTTGAAATAAGCGGACTTAAAGCGGCCCCTGCTACAAAAGCAGTTCCAAATTTAGAGAGAAAATCTCGTCTGTCATTTTTTTTAGTATTACCCATAATTTAATTTTTTAGGTTATTTTTTAAAATTTAATACTGTACTCAATATTAAATAATTAGAAAAAAAGATTATTTTCTTATAAAGAATGATGATTATCAAAATGTCTAAGAAAATAATCTTTCATTTAGTAATCTATAATTTAAATTCAGCATTTAAAAACACCAAAGATTTAGTGTCTAATGCAGAGTTATCATATGTAAAACCTTGATAATTTAGAGCAAATTTTAAACCTTTAATAGGAGCTACTTGTACACCAAAAATAATTTGAGAACCATCTTTGTTATAATTCCAATCTTGTGTATCACCCGCTAAAGTGTTAGAACCTAGTTGATCAAAACGACCAAAAATCTCCCATTTTTTATCAAATTTATATGTCGAATAAATTGAAAAACCATCTAAATCTTTACCTGCAGCTGGACTTGCATATTTTGTAGCATTGTTTTGTACATTATATTCAGCTCCTAATCTAAAAGAACTTCCTTTGTATCCAGCAAAGAAGCTATAGGTAGTAATATCGTCCCCACCAGTAGTTGGTTGGTTATCAATATATACTTTTGTAGTTAACCCTTTAACTGGAGTATAAATTAAGCTACCTCCTATTTTTTGATTTCCATCAGAATCTTGCACTTTTTTGTAACCTTCACCATTGATAATTAAGAAATTAGCTTTTAAGTTTTTAGCTAAAGTAAATTGAGCATTAATACCTAAATCAGCACTAGAACCAAATCCATATTGGTCTTGGAATGATTTGAACAAATAACGGTATCCCCAAAAATGTTCTTGGTCATTAAATTGTTTAAGACCTATTAAACCCATACTTAATTTAACACCTTTTGCAACTTTCCAATCTAATTGTGCAGCTTTTAAGTATGCTGTGTAAGCACTTCCTTCTGCATTGTCACCAACATCAAAAGTTATTTTCGCTGAAATGTTTTTACTAAATGCATATTTATACCCAAAATATGAACGCTTAAGTTCAAAAGCGCTAGTTTTTGTAACATTGTTTGTTAAATCAGCATGGTAATTCCAAAAAACTTTGAAATTAACTTTGCCACTAGGTTTAAATGCTTCTTCTTTTGAAGTTTGTGCAAAGCTTAAACTTGCAACTGTAAGAACTAATACTAATGAAATAATTAGTTTTTTCATGATTTTGTTTATTTATAAATTATTTTAAATTGTTTGTTATGCTTGCTACTATGCAAAAACAACACCTTTATAAAAATAAATCATGATTAAATATTAATAATCTGATAATCAGTTGTTAAAATTTTTAAAAATTAAAATTGAAGACAAAAAAGTAACGGAATTCCGTTACTTGAGCGGAATTCCGCTACTTAAGTTACATAAAATAAATTTTTATAATCCGTATTTTTCCATTTTTGTTCTTAATGTAGATACAGGAAGACCCAATAATTTTGCAGCTTTCGTTTTGTTATTGTTTGTAGAATTTAAAGCATTTGAAATTAAAGAAATTTCTAAATTAGCGACTGTTTTATCAAGTGACTGACCTAGATTGTTTGAAAAAGCATTTTTAATAGACGGCTGTGTTATAGTTAATGGTAACAAATTTTTTGATATTACACCATTGGTAGCTAGCAATACTAACCGTTCTATCAGATTTTTTAATTCTCTAATATTACCTGGCCAATTATAATTAATTAAATATTTTAGAACTTCTTTTTCTATGGTTATTTTATCATTTTTAAATTTGTCAATATAATAATATACCAAATGTTCAATATCATTTCTACGTTCTCTCAATGGCGGTAAATCAACAGGAAATACTTTTAATCTATAGTATAAATCTTCTCTAAATTTCCCTTCTTTAACAAGTTCTAATAAATCTCGTTTTGTTGAGGCAATTAACCTAACATCAATAGGAATTGATTTTGAACTACCTACTTTTTCTATTTCTCTTTCTTCTAATACCCTAAGTAATTTAACTTGCAACTCTAAGGGAACATCATCTATATCATCTAAATAAATGGTTCCTTCATTAGCTAATTCAAATCTTCCTATTTTATCATATTCCGCTCCAGTAAAAGCACCTTTTATGTGCCCAAACATTTCACTTTCAAAAATTTCTTTAGATAAAATTGCACAGCTTACTTTTACAAAAGGTTTATTTATTCTATTGCTGTTATAGTGAATAATATTGGTAAGCAATTCCTTTCCTGTACCCGTTTCTCCTGTTATTAAAACACTTGTATTAGTGTTTGCAACTATTTGAATATGTTTAAATATCTCTCGATTTGTTTTTTCATCTCCAATAAAACGAGAAAAATCATATTTTTTTTCTATTCTTTTTCTAAGAATTTTATTTTCTTCTTTAATGGAGGTAAATTCTTTTATTTTATCTAATAAAATAAAAATTTCATCAGTATTAAATGGTTTTGTTAAATAATCAAAAGCTCCTAATTTCATTGCATCAACCGCAACATCAACAGTGCCAAATGCAGACATTACAATAACAGTAATATTAGTATTTAGCAGTTTAATTTTTTTTAAAAGCTCAATACCATCCATTCCTGGCATTTTAATATCAGTAATTAAAATATCTGGCAAAAAATCTTTATAATCAATTAATACACTTTGAGCATTTGCATATTCTTTAACTATATAATTTTTATCTCTAAGCTCGTCTGCAATAGTTATTCTAATAATACGTTCATCATCAACTACTGCAATTTTTAATTTTTCTGACATAAAACTATTTATTTAAAGGCAAATAGATACTAAAAATTATACCGCCATTAGTATTATTTTTTACTTTTATTTTCCCATGATGTTGTTGTAAGATGTTTAAACTTACAGCCAAACCCAACCCTGTTCCCTGCTTTATTTTTTTAAGTGTATAAAATGGATCAAAAATTTGTTTTAGTTTATTATCTGGAATACCAATACCATTATCTTTTATTTTTATTCCTAAATAATCTTTCGTTGTAAAAATACAAATATCAATTTCTCCATTATAATTTTCATTCGTTAATTTTTTTTCATTAATAGCATCAATAGCATTGATTATCAAATTTAAAAAAACTTGCTCTAAGTGATTAAAACTTCCTTTTATACTTGGTATTTTTTTAGGATAATCTTTTACAATCGTAATTCTAGATTTTTCTAATTGATATGCTATTAAAAGAAGTGTATTCTCAATAATTTTTTTAACATCAACCTCTGTAAAGATTAAATCTTGTTTTCTACTAAAATTAAGAAGCCCTTGTACTACATTTTTTATTTTATGAATTGCCTCATCCATTAATTCAATATATGTTATATTTTGCTCAATATTATCTGGATTATCTGAAATTCGTTTTAAACAGTTTTGAATGCCTGCAATAGGATTATTAATTTCATGAGCAATACCCGCAGAAAGTGTTCCTATTGCTGCAATTTTTTCTGATTGCATTAAACTTTCTTGAGTATTTTGAAGTTCAGTGTATGTTTTTTCTAACCGTTTAATCATTCCATTAAATGTTTTAAACAAATCATCTATTTCATCATGAACACCAAACGGATTTTGCCAAGATAATATAATCTCTTTTTTATCATCATTAAATGCATTAATTTTAAACTGATTTAAGTCAAGTTTTTTAGCAGTATTACTTAATAAATTTATAGGTTTTGTAATTATATATGAAAAAATAAATGCCCCAATTATACCAACGATTAAAAACAGGACTACTAATCCTAAAAAGAAGCTTTTAGCAAGATTCAGCGTTCTTAAATATTGATCTTCATAAAAACCCATTCTAACTTGTCCTACACTACTATCTATTATAGGTGCAGAAATATCTCTAATTAACGTTGTGATACCCTTTTTATATTCTAAATTAATAGTTTGAATTTGATTGTTTTTGTTGATATTAATTAGATTTAATGGTACTTCTTTAGAAAATGTATGTGCCATTACATTATTATTAGCATCTAAAATAAAAACATAAGCTATATTTTTATTATTTCTTTTAACTTCAGAAACTAATTTATTTAGAGAAGCTAAATCATTATATAAAATTGGTTCTATAGATCTATCTGCGAGTGTTTTTGCAGAAATAAGTCCGTTATTAGAAAGTTCTTTTTCAAATAAATCATTTATGGAGTAACTTAAAAAATATAAATTAGCTGAACCAAATAAGGTTACAACAAGAACAATTGCTATAGTAAATTTCCAAAATAGACGTAATGAGAAAAATTTATTAAACATCTATACAATTTATTTTATTTGACTATTCATAGCTCTTATATTATTGTAATCAATATCTCTTCCCTTTATAAATTTATCTATTGAAATTTTACTTAAGATAGTTTCCCCTAAAGAATCTTTATGAATATTAAGAAATAAATTTTGTAATTCATTCTTTAATTTAGCATCTAAGTTACAAGGAACAACAACAGGAGGAATGCCAAATAATTCTGATTTTTTAATAATTTTTAAATTTTTTACTCTTTCTGGATCATGTTTTTTAATGTAGTTAAAAATTAAATCATCGATGCTAGCACCATCTACAATGCCTTTAGCCACTAATTGCATAGATATATCGTGAGCATATGTATATATTGTATTTGAAAAATAATGGTCAACATTTTCTCCTAAACTTTCAACAAGCCATTTTGCATAAAGTGTACCCGTATTTGAAATAGGGTCTGTATAAGCGAATTTTTTATTTTTTAATTCAGTAAATTTTTTAATTTTAGAATCTTTATTAACTATTATAAAGCTTTGATAAAAAGGTTTTCCATCAACTACAGGAACAACTAATATTTCTATCTTATTTTTTGCAGATTTATTAATATATGCACCTGAACAAATAATTGCCAAATCTACTTTATTATCAATCAACAAGTCATTTACTTCTTTATAGGTTTTCCGTTGTAAAAACTCAATATTATAATTCAAATTTTTAGACATATATGTAAATAAGTCTTGATAATAAATCCTTGTTTCCTTTGGAGAAATCATAGATGAAACAATAACTCTTAAAGTAGGTTTATTGTGTTTTTGCTGTATTTCATATATTGAATCACCTTTTGAAGTTATTGAAATATTTAAAACGGTATTATCAGCCTTTTTATTAAAATAGCAACTAGTAAAAAGCAATAAAAAAGTAAATATGATTGCCAATTTCTTTAAAAACCAAAAGCTATTTAAATTACAACTCGTGTTCATCTTCTATATAGTTTTATGATAATTTACAAAAATAATTGATTTACACGGAATTAAATATGATATAAATTAGTTTCACCATACTGAAATAAACTTGCTAGTATTTAAAAACAAAACCCTCTAAATTTATTTAAAGGGTTGTAAGTGCTACTGTGGAGAAGATGGCTCTTGAACTATTCCTATTTTTCCTTATTTTAAAAGGTGTATTATATTTTTCAATTCTACCATTAAAATTACTCTTAATTAATTCTGTTAGATATGCTACTTTAGCGGATGCTATTATTGCCTCTTCTATAGAAAATTTTGAAATTGTAAAATTGGTAAAGTTTCTTATACCCAATTGCAAATGTTTAAATTCTTCTAATTTTGTATTTCTTTCAGCTAATGTATAACAAGTATTCCAAGTGTCATTTAATACTTCATTAATTGAAATATTTAATTTTCTATAAGTAATTTCTTCTTGAACTACTTTACCATAACTACTTTTAACTATTTCTAAATTTTTTATATTATCAAATAGAAAGGCAATATCATATAATTGTTTAATAATTTCTACTGGTCTGTTTTTTGTAAATAGAATTCCTGTTGTTTTTGGTGCAAATGCTGTTAATTTATCGCCTAAAATAGCATCAAAAGTTGGCATTTTAACTGTAATCACTTCACCAGATGTTGCTAGCCAAAGGTGATCCATAGGAATTTCCATTAATTCCGGGTATGGATTCGGCGTATATAAAAGGTCTAGTAAAATAGGTTCTACATTATTATCTACATTGCTTTTATAATATATTTTGTAATGACCAATTGGGGCATCTTGTGTATGCTTCCTATTGTTATCCTCCGCCCAATGTGTGAATATTGTTTCTTGACTTATTTTTTCTAAAATTGTTTCAATTTCTTTGGATGATTGTTCTGTAATTATATCTATATCTATTGAAAACCGCTTAGGAATTTTGGTTGCCAGTACTAAGGCTGTACCTCCTTTGAAAATAAAATTTAATCCATTCAATTTTAACTGTTCTAAAAACAGCAATGCATAGATTACTTTTTCAATCAGTTTTGGATCTACACGTGTTCCAATGTTTTTTTGAACTCCATTAATCCAATCTAAATGGTATGATTTTGATTCAATCATTATTTATTAAGTTTTGGCAAAATATTATAGTTGTGCCAAAGTTAAATTTATTAATTCTTCTACTTTATTTTCCCTATTTCTTCTTATTGCATACCGTTTCATTTTATTCCTATTGATTTGGTACTTCCTAAAAGCTCTGTTATATATAAATTCTATTTCGCCTTGCTGTGCACTGAATATATCCACATCAATTAACATATCTACTAACAGTTTTTCTAAGGCTGGAATTACCACATTATTCACATTGTTTATTGGTGCTTCTGACACTAGGTACTTTATAATTATAGCATCTTTAGTATTGTTAATATATCTTTCGAAAATTTGAGTATCAGGGTCTAAGAATACATTTTTAACTTTTTCATTCCATACATTAAACACTTGCTCTGCTGCATCTTTTTCCACTTCAATAATTTGGTATTGTTTAAAAGGTTGATGTCGCATTACATCATTTAACCACTTTGTGTTCCAAACACAAAAATTAATAAAAGGAAATTCTTTTTTTATTTTGTTGAAGGTTTTCTTTAAATTTATATCAATTTCTGGTTGAAAAGTGGTTCTATTTTCAATACTATACACCCCTCTTGACGGGTTTTTAATAATCCCACTTTTTTTTAATTTAGATAAATATACATTGATGGTACTTTCTTTCCATTCGGGAAAATCATTTAAAATTGCCTTTAGCAATTTTTCTCTAGTAAGGCTTTTGCCATTCTCAAAGTAAGTAATAATTCTATTTTCAAGTGTACTATTCAAGTTTACGTTCTTTTCTTAAAACATAATTAAGCTTCGGCAAATTACTAATTTTCTGCCAAAACTTAATTTAAAATCATTTTTATTTTCTCTTGTCTTTTGAATTTGACTCAAAGGCTACTAGATTAAATAGCTGACGCATTCTAGAACGCACTCTATTTCCATAACGTTCTTCAATTTCCTGGGCATTGAGATTGGTGGTAATATGGGTAGTTATTCTGCGACTCTGCTCAGGGTTACAAAAGATGTCGTAACGGGATAAAATAATTTCACCCATTACATTGCAATCTGCTCCGAAGTGTTTGCCTGTTGGCTCTATTCCTACATCATCAAAGCAATAGTTTTTAGTTTCGCTATATTAATTACTTCAAAACCTAATGCATTGAAATTGAAAACGATGTTTCGAGTTGGAACCATTTCGTAATTTGTTTTGTGTGGTGCTAAGTATGGTAGTAATTTCATTAAAGAAGTTTTTCCACAACCTACTGGACCAGAAAGTAATATTCCTTTGTTGGTATCTATTCCCATTTGAGCACAGCTGTAATGATCTTGAATGAAGTAACAGCATAGTTTGAAAATTAGTGGCTCGTCTTCTTTGTAGATTTTAAAGTTTTTTCCGAATAAACTATGACCTTTGATGTTGAGGTAGGTTTTTATTTTATCGAAATCGTAGTGAATGATGTTGTCTTTTATTTCTCCTATTTGGAATTTGGAGGTTCCTTCTGTTTTTATGTGTGGTTGGTGTATCATAGTGGGTTTTTAGTATTATTTAAACATTCTATTCATTTTTTGCTTGTCCAAAAAACGAATCAAAAAAAGACACTTTTTCGTAGGAATTTCTGCTTTGCAGAACCATCCTTAAAACTTCGCGTCACTGCGTTCCTGATCTCAAAGCTTTTAAGGATATATTCTTGCGAAAAAGATGTTTTTACTTCCATAACTTTAAAACTTGAATTCCTACAGCAATTCAAATAGGTCGTAATTCTCAAAGTGGTTCATTGTAATTTTTATTTTGATTGGTGTGGAGGTTGTCTTGATTATGGGATAGTGATATTATTGTTTTTTCTTTTTTATCTTTTAAATTTAACATCCAGTTTTCTGCTGCCGCTTCCCAATTTTTAATTGGAGTATTGCTTTTTTTCCAACCTACTGCTTCATAATGATTGAAAAATTTGATTGCCTGAAATTCTGAACAATTCTTATTTTTAAAAAAAAATAAAATTTCTTTTTTATCTATTGGTTTGTTTATGTTTATATAAGGTACTAATGCTTGTTCTGATATGGGATAGTTTAAGTCTACTACTTGTTCATCACTTGTCCCAAATTGAAACAACTTAATTCTACTTCCTTTATAAGGATTATGTGATGGGTAATAATTTAGGTATTTCCAATGGTGTAACTCTCTTATACAACGGTGATATGTTGATTTTGAACCAATTTTTGAAAAGTTCATTACTTGTTCTCTATTCACATAAAATTCTTCTGGAAACCGATTGTAATTCCATATTTGAAATAGACCAATGTATAAACTTATATGTGTAGGGTTTAATCTATTGTCTTTTGAGAATTGAAGAAATACACTGTTGAGATGTTTTATATAGTTCATAGCATTATTATATATAATCCAGTCACTTTTTGTAGATGATATTAGATTCTAAACGGTTTTTAATCTTCTTTTTAGTCATCCTTTTTTAATTTTATTTTGGAATTCGTGATGTGCTACGCAGTTCCATTGATGAAAAAGAAACAAAAAATCTAGACTGATTTTAACTTCTTTAAATTCTTGCGTTTTATTCGCTATCGCATCCAGATCACTGCTTTCTTTGGATTGCTCTTTCGCTGCTAAAACTTGAATTCATACAGAAATTTAAATAGATCGATTCAAAATTTTGTGCTACTAATATGAAAATGGTTTAGCGTATTATTTTTTACCCCTTGAACAATTTGATTACTACAGAACATTTCTCGAAATTCGTTCTCGTAAAATGAATAATACCAAATTTATTGATTTGTTAAAAGCAACCCTAGTAAATCGTATAGAAGAATCAGATAAGTAAATACCCAACTTGGGTATAATTATTTTAAAATTGTAGAATAAACATATTTGTTTAATTTTTATAGATACAAATGTTTTTTTCAATTCAAATAAAGACAATTCTATATAATAAAAATGTTTAAAAAATCTAAGTCAACTTGGGTTTAACTTGTGATTAAAATACAATAAACAGTTTCAAATTTGTCCAATGAAAGTCAAATAACAATAAAGCACATGATTGTTTTGATTTTTATAAATAAATATAAACCAAAAATTGTATAAAAGAATGGCAGTAAACATTATTACACCAGAAGATTTAAGTGACTTTAAAGATGAATTATTAGATAACATTAAAGAAATGATTACACATCAATCAGGAATAAAACCAAAGAAGTGGTTAAAATCTCCTGAAGTTAGAGAATTATTAAGTATATCTGCAGGGACATTACAAAACTTAAGAATTAACGGAACATTACCTTACACTAAAATTGGTGGAGTCATTTACTATGACTACGATGAAATTTTAAAAATATTAGATGAAAATAGTGTAAATAAAAAATTCTAACCTAGCAATCCCCTTGAATGTAATCTCCTAAATCAACATTTAGCCCACGTTCACAGGCGGAAGCTAACTCTTTGATGTCAACAGCACCATTATTAATTACCCCAGCAGTATGTAAAGCATAAATAAGTTCTACCAAACCAACTTTATTACCAGTCCAATTTAAGGTTGATTTTATAGATTCTGAATTTGATTTAAAATTTTGCTCTGTTACTAACTTTTGAATTTCATTTTGTAGAAATTGGATTACTAATTCATAGCCAATAAATTTCGCAAATGTGGCATCGTAATTTGTTGCAAAATCTTCATCAAGATATGAGTTAAAACTATCGGTATGAATTCTAATATTTTTTTTATTTCTAAGAAAATACTGTTTATCTAAATTACTTTCTTTTCTCTTAAAGTATTGGTACAATTCTAAATTATCAAAGAAATAATATTCTAGCTTTTGGATTTCGTTATTTAAATACTTCTTTTTAACTTTTAAACTGCCTTGAGATTTTTCAGTTTGTATATTGAATACTTTTATATAATAGATAAGCCTAGATGCCAATTTTGGTTTTATCAGTTTGAAAAACTCGATTTCTTCACTTATTGATTTAAAAGGTGTTGCTATAACTGATTTTCTAATTTTTTTAAGGTTACGGTTTATTAATTTGATGCTTAATTCTGATGTTTTAATTATGCTATTATTCTCTAATTCAATTATTTTTAATTCCTTCTCTACATTAGATAGGATTTTTTCATAGTTTTTTTTCACAATTTATTTTATTATACACCCATAAAACCTGTTTAAATCTACTTTTAAGAAATTTAAAAACCATTAATTTTTATTGGTGTTTGGTTATTTTAAAAAAGGTTTTGAAGATAAAATATTTTTCTCGATTATAATTACGGTAAAACCGTAATTGTTAAAATTTTTACAATGATTTAATAAACAATTACATACATCAAAAAAGAGGTTACAATTCCTTTAAAACAAAACACCACCTCTATAATAGAGATGGTGAAAATTGCTATGAAAAAGATGTAGGTAAAACCTACACCTCAAATATATTAAAATAAATAGTATTTTGAATTATTATTATTTAATTAAAATAAAGCTATTTTTAAGCATAGCTAATTAGTCGCCAAGTAACAGCTTTACCTGAATAAGGAGGCATTCTATTCCCTTTCGCAATGGGTGCCGTTGTAGTTGGATTACCAACTACTTTCCAAACACCACTTTCTGGACAATTTTGCCCCGTACTTGCCGTTGTTCCAATTGGTTTTCTCATAATATGTTTATTTTAGATTACACTTATTAATTTTATATCATGGTCGTTTTTCTGTTTATTACTTATAAAAAATAATTCTTCAGAAAACTAAGAAAAAAGAGGTTCATTTAGAACCTCTCTAAAAAATCAAGCACAATACCAACCATTTGATCCTAAAACACAATGTGTTGGAAGGTAGCAAACAAAGATTTTTCCATCCATAACTTCACATAACTCAGGCGATTTTCTTCCTCCACTAATTAATTTTTGTTCAGCCTTACTTAGAGTTTTTCCTAATTTTAAAAATTGTTTTTTCATAATTAAAAATTTATAAATTATATTTACAATGAACATTTAAAGACACTCATAGTTTGTGTCTATTCTTCGCGAGAGAATATTGTTTATTGTCCCTAATTAATTTTAGGGATTTTTTTATGAGTTTACCATTACGGATTGAGTGTTTTTAAGTTCTACTTGTTCCTCAATTAAATCATCTATAAAATATAATAAATCCATTCTGTCATATTCTTTAGGATACTGTTTTCCGTTTATTAAAATTGCTGGTGTAAAATTTATTTTATTATTAGTACACCACTCTTTTTGTTGTTTAAGGATTTTGAAATATTCTTCATCAATAATTTGACCCCATTTTTTTAACCAAGTATCAGCATCCATATCACCATAAATATCTGACATAGCATTTAAACAGGTTTTTTTGTTTGTGGTATTATATAACTCTAGTAATTTAGCTGCAATTTTTGCACCTTTAGCTTCTTCATCCTCTGGTCTAACATTGAATCGAATTATGATTTGAATATCTTGATTTTCATTTTTTAAAATATTCTCTACCAATCTATGGCTTTCTTTACAAAAACCACACATAGGATTAGTTACTACCATTAATTTTAAGGATGCATTTTCATCTCCAAAAACAAGTTCATCTGTTAAAGGAATGTTTATATCTATCGGTGTATTTAAATTTAGAACTGCTTTAAACAAGTTAAAATTTCTCTTAAATTTTATATGCTCAATTTCTAATTTTTTAAATTGTTGTTCTTTTTTAAGTAATGGTTGTAATAAAATCCAAAGTGATACTACAGTTAAAACACTTACCCCAAATAATAAGTAACTTGAATCTATTGTAATTAATTTCTCAAAAACAATATTATCTATAAATAAAGCTCCAAATTGCAACCATAAAATACTTACAACGGTTAAGCACAAAGGGCACCAACTTTTTACAACCCTCCATTGATAATAAATAGATACAAAAGTAAATGGAACTGCTAATGT
>VAPM010368732.1_pt1 | contig 25693 bp, 22 predicted proteins | sample 3395091 | NCBI WGS metagenome assembly VAPM01 (sample SAMN08290445, study PRJNA428436) | hydrothermal vent metagenome | isolation source: Deep-sea hydrothermal vent chimney 3 | place: Pacific Ocean: Juan De Fuca Ridge
CACGAGTGCATGCAGGTCTACAAAACCACCGATGCCGAGCACCCTGGTGTAAAAATGGTAATGGAACAGGGTGATGTGAATCTGGCCGGTCCGGTCAAGGTATTGTCACAGGGCGGCTTCCCCGAAGAATACGGCAAGCAGTTTATGACGCCCGCCGAAACTCGCGCCGAATTCGACAAACGCGGTTGGAATACCATCGCCGCTTTCCAAACCCGCAACCCCATGCACCGTTCCCACGAATATCTGGCAAAAATTGCCATCGAGCTGCTGGACGGCGTGCTGGTGCATTCGCTGCTGGGCAAGCTCAAACCCGGTGATATTCCGGCCAACGTGCGCTCCAGCGCCATCGGCACGCTGATCGACAAATACTTCGTAGAAAACTCGGTGATTCAGGCGGGTTATCCGTTGGACATGCGTTATGCCGGGCCACGCGAAGCCTTGTTACACGCACTGTTCCGTCAGAACTACGGCTGCTCACACCTTATAGTGGGTCGTGACCACGCAGGTGTTGGCAATTATTACGGGCCGTTTGATGCCCATCATATTTTTGATGAAATTCCTGCCGACGCGCTGGAAACCCAACCCATGAAAATTGACTGGACTTTCTGGTGCGACAAATGTGATGGCATGGCCTCCATGAAAACCTGCCCGCATGATGCAGCAGACCGTATGCTGCTTTCTGGTACCAAGTTGCGCAAAGCGCTGTCGGAAGGCGAACCGGTATCCGAGAAATTTTCACGTCCTGAAGTGCTGAAAATACTGCGCGAGTATTACGCCAGCCTAAAGGATGACGAAAAAGTCGAAATCAAGCTGTCAGGGCATTCGGCCAAATAACCCTAAGGACAAACTGAAAACACCGTCATTCCGGCCTTTTTTAGCCGGAATCCGGCGGCTTAAGCTCTCAGATAATCTTTCCAGTGTATTGGGAGGTTATGTGTTTTAGTGGTACTGACAAAGAGGCATGTTATAAACGCAGAGGTCACAGAGACGCAAAGGACGCAGAGAAAAGCACCAAAAACTCCGTGTCTCTACGCCTCTGCGTTAAATACTCGATAACTTTAAAAAAGTGTTTTTAGCGCTTAATTCACATGAAACGTTCAGCGCGCAGCATCCCATGCACAACGAAACCCCACATCGCCACTTTGTGCGCTAGGTAGCGCATTTCCCCGCATGGCACTGCGGAAAAAGAATGACAGTGAATAATGCCCCACACCACCGCCACCACCACGAATCACTTTTTGTGTTTCACCAAAATCCTTGGAAGTGTACTCACTATTCGCATAAGGCTTATACCAGTCAGCGGTCCATTCCCATACATTACCTGCCATGTCATAAACGCCATACGGCGACTGGTTGCTTTCATAGGAACCTACCGGTGCAATTCCTTCTTCCCAATCGGCATCATCACCTACATTGGTCTGTCCGGTATCCCATTCATTGCCCCAAGGAAATTCACGCCCATCCTCGCCGCGTGCGGCTTTTTCCCATTCGGCCTCGCTGGGCAGGCGTTTTCCCATCCACTGGCAATAAGCACTGGCGTCATACCAACTGACACTGGTCACCGGTAAACGATCTTTCATCGCTTGATCTTCCCGCATTAATCTCAACAATTGCTTTTTACTTGCCGTACGGGTGTCGATATCAAACTTGAAATATTCTGTAGCGATCCAGCGCAATGTTTCCAGATCAGATGCCAGCAGCCGGGACTCGACTAGGTTAAAACCGTTCTGTGTCCAAGGAAAGGGATCTGTACGACCTGTTTCTCGCACAAACTTCTTGTACTGCGCATTACTAACCTCATAACGGTCGATGTAATAAGCCGGTAATTCAACCCGATGTGCCGGATGCTCATCCAAAAACAGTGGCTTTACCAAGCCGTATTCCTGCTGTTTACCGGAGGTATCGACTTTATCGCTACCCATAAGAAAAGAACCCGCAGGAACTAATCGCCCATCACCAGCATTCTCTGTTGATTGCGAAGCTGTGGGCAACTCACAGGCACTCAGGGTCAGTAAAATAATACCGATCAGTATAAATTCATATTTTGCTGGGTACATTGATATGCCTTTTTTCATTTTGGCCTAATATTTTATATTATCTTTTGCTAATACTTAAGATGTCGATCTAAATGACGCTATACCCATAGCATTCGGGATTTAGGTCTGAATGTGCATCATATTGAGTTCATAGCTAGGTAAAACAGCGCGGAATAGTCATTCTGTTGCAAGACATTTTAACGCCGCCATGGAATCACCAGGGTGTGCGGTCAGGCCTAAACCTCAATCGCTAGGAACTTGTCGGACTTAGGAGATCGAGACTCATCCTAAGCTCGACGAGCTCCTAGGGGTATATCATACCGAGTAATAAACACGGGTTACGCACAAACTGCCACCCGCATTTTGAACAATATAAAGAGCATAAAACAAGTTGCCTCAATAACAAACGACTTGGAGCATTAAGTAATGATGGAATCTATGGAATCACACGACAAACCCATCCTGCTGACCAGTTTACGACAGAGAGTTGAATCCACGACAAACCTTCCCGCCATGCCGGAGGTCGCACAGGCGCTGCTGCGTTTAAACTCTGACCCCAATGGCAACATCAACGATGTAGTCGAAATCATTGAAACGGATCCCAGCATTGCCGCACAAATACTACGGTATGCGCGATCTGCCTTTTTTGGCTTCCGTGGCGAAATTAATTCGATACACCAAGCGGTAACAACGGTGTTGGGCTACGGCCTCACCATTGATATAGCCTTGGGCCTGTCATTAGGCAAAGCCTTCTCTATTTCCAATTATGGCCCCATGGGCCTGTACCCCTTTTGGCAACACAGTATTTACAGCGCCGCACTCATTGAACGCATGATACAAATTATGCCCAGACAACATCGTCCCCTACCAGGGTTAGGCTTTCTCTGCGGCTTACTGCATAACTTCGGTGTATTGCTGATCGCTCACCTCTTCAAAAAAGAGGCCTCGATGTTACAACAGATTATTCTTGCCAACCAAGACAAACCCCGGCTTGAACTCGAACGTCAGGTACTTGGTACTGATCATATGGAAATTGGCACATGGTTGATGCGCAGCTGGAATTTGCAAGCAGAAATTCAGGTTGCCGTCGCCGAACATCACCACGAACAATACAACGATAAACACGCTTCATACTCCAGACTTTCATTATTGGCCGACCGTTTATTACAGCGACACAATATTGGAGATGCAGAATCTACCGAGCTTCCAGAGGCCATTCTTTCCAGCCTGGGCATTAGTACACAACAAGCTGAAGAACAACTGGAAAATATCATCAACGCCTCACAAGACCTTGACCAACTGGCCCAACAGTTTGCTGCGTAAAACATCTATTTAAGAATCACCGGGTATTTAACGCAAAGATCGTAGAGGCGCAAAGGACGCAGAGAAAAACACTAAAAACTTTGCGTTCTCTGCGTTTATAACGCACCGCTTGTCAGTACCACCGAGAGCATAACCTCCCAATAGACTGGATCGATTGCCCTAGAGCTTCTGATATTGCGCAGGCTTCAGCTTCAGTCATTGATTCATTATTCGAGTGCGTAACGTAACATCAGTTATATAAGTTATTTGATTTCCATTCTTAAGTTTACTGTCGGCTAGCCACTAGCGCGGCTCCTTTCAATCCCACCTGCGGATTTAACACCAGCTTCACCGGTATAGTCTTCATCATTTCTTGCATTGGGCCTTTATTCTGAAAGGCGGTAAGAAATGTCCCATGGGAAAAACAGTCCTGAATTTTAGCCGCTATCCCACCCGCAATATAAACGCCCCCCGTTGCCAAACAGGTTAAAGCAAAATTGCCCGCCTGAACGCCATAAACCGCCACAAACAAATCCAGAGCACGACCGGCTAATGAATCCGTAGCAGATAACCCTGCTTTCCCCACAGCCGCCGCCGCATCACCCGTTGCCATTGCAACGTTTAATGTTTCACTGACCTCAGCTGGATATTTATCCGCAAGATAATTATAAATATTCACCAGCCCCCGGCCAGAAAGCACATCCTCTACACTTACACGCGCTTGTCGTTTTGCTAAAAAAGACAATAAACCCCGTTGCTCATCACTACTAGGTGCAAAATCAGCATGCCCACCTTCTGAAGAAATCACTTCGTAATGACCATCATCTATTCCTCCACACCATACCAATAGAGCCTGACCAAGCCCGGTGCCAGCACCAATAACAACTCTTGGTGCAATCGTTGCATCCGTCGGTACATCACCTTTCTGAAGTAATAACGTCTCATCAGCAGCAAGCATTTCAAGACCAAAAGCAATGGCTTGAAAATCATTGATTAAATACAGGCGGTGTAACTGATGCCGTGTTGCCAGCTGTTGTGCATCCAGCTTCCAGGGAAGGTTGGTAACATTGGCAGTATCATTTCCAGTTAAACTGTTTGCCACCGGGCCAGCCACACCGATACAACCCTGTACCACTGGAGGCAATTTTTCCTGTTGTGCTGCCTGTAAAAACTCTTGTAATAAAACATCAAAACAGGTGTATTGCGCACTGACATAACGTCGCTCAAATAAAACCGTGAAGTTATCTTTTGTCGTAAAATGCTTCGCAAAATGCAAAGAAGAATAATCAGCGATTTGCAACCAGGTTTTGGTGCCACCAATATCGCCCGCCAAAACTATCATCGTTAATCCTGAATGTTTAACAGATGGGCAGCAGCCGTATCCAGATACCAGTCCAGTTGTCCTGTTGGGTCAACCTGTTGAATAGGGTAACGCGTAACCGCATTTTTTTCCGCTGAAAGAATATCTGCTAGAATCTTTGCCTTGGCATCACCTGCCACCAATACAGCAACATGATTTGCCGCATTGATCGTCGGAAAAGTAAGGCTTATGCGCCATACATTCAATTTCTGCACAAACTGTGCAGCCACTGATTTTACCGACTCATGCAAAATTTCTGTATCGGGAAACAACGATGCCGTGTGGCCATCTTCCCCCATACCCAGCAATACAAGATCAAACACCGGACAGTCGTTAACATCCTGTGGCAGTGTATCGTGAAGCAATGTTTCATATCGCGCCACATTTTGCTCCACAGAAAAGTCGGCAGAAAACATGGCATGTACATGCTCAGGCAACAGCGGCACTGCGGATAACAGCGTCTCCTTTGCCATACGATAATTACTGTCTGAGTGATCTTGCGGCACGCAACGCTCATCGCCAAAATATATGTGCGTTTTATGCCAGCAGTGCTCATCAACAACCGAGTGTTGCGCCAGTTTTTTATAAAAATTTCGGGGAGTGCTGCCACCAGCCAGCGCGACATGAAAAGCACCATGATCAGCAATAGCCTCATGTGCAACCCGTTGCCACTGCTTTTCAAGCGCAGCATAAAGCGCGTCAATATTTTCAAATATCTGTGAGTGTCCATTCATCGGCATTACCCTACCCTTCAAAGAAGCCAGCGTTGAAATTAATCAACCGATACCACAGCACTAACTGAAAATTAATGCCCGGGAGGAGGCTCTCTTCCAGCACGAGAAGGCCTGGGCTTTGGTGCAAAAGGCTGCACGTATTGCAGAAAATAACCACGCGCCTGCTTTTTGAGAGCTTCAAGCATTGCCACACCTTCTTCACCCTGTTCTTTCAAGGCTGTCTCGATCACTAGACGATTTTCAAACGCTGCCCGGTAACCTTGTGCCGCTGCCACATGAAACCACAAATAGGCCTGTTCAATATTCTGTGGGACACCAATACCATCGGCATATATCACACCCAGATTGATTTGTGCCAGCCCCTGCCCTTGTTCCGCAGCCTTTTTATACCACTCAAAAGCTTTTGGCAGGCTTTTCTCAACCGACTCACCATTGTCATACATATGCGCGAGATAATACTGCGCGTCAGATATTCCCTGCTCCGCAGCGCGCTGAAACCATTTGAAGCTGGCACCCATGTCTTTTTTCACACCTTTGCCAGTACGGTACAACATCGCCAGATTGTATTGTGCCTCCGCGTTTCCTTCTTCTGCCAAACGAGAAAATAGGGTAAATGCTTCAGCATAATCTTCGTTATCTACAGCTGTGATTCCAGCATCTATAGGGGAATCACTCGCAGCATCAACCGAAGTGGCAGCATGCACTGCGAATATGGGGGAAACAACAAGTACGCAACCCAGTAAAAACCGGGCTACACCATAACGTCGTAGAAAATACTGCATAGATAATAATCTTCCGTAGGTAGTCAAATGCCTACGTTAACGGTTCCACACAAAAATTCAAGAAAAACCTGGGTCAAACCCCCACAGATTTCATCCATTTTTTCAGTGAGGAATCGGGAGCAGGGGGTTTAATCCCACGAGGAAGCCTAGAGCCAATGGCATCACAGCGCACACGTATTGCCTTGCGGAAAGCACCTTCATAACCATACTTGCGCACTGAAAAAGAAACATTACGCTGTTTACCTTTCTCCATAAATCGCGCGCTCCAGTGTACGCGCAAACTGCCGGCCTTATCTGCCATGGAAAGCGTTACACCCACCAAGCCGCTGGTGCTGCGACAATCCACGCTATGCTCACGGGTTTTACGCATATGTACCGGAACAATTTTATTTTTCTTCACTACTTTGTCACGGTGTGACTGGGCTTCGAGCTTTGCCTTAGCCTTGCTACCATGTACACCATCAGAAAATAACTTTGATTCAACGGGTTTTGAATCTTTGTAAACACGTACCCACCAGCCATGAGTATTACCATGATCCATGCGTGTTATATAGGTCAAACCAAGCCCTTTTGATTTTTTTCTTGCAGTTTTTTTACTGGATTTTTTAATCGCCACTGTAGAATTCCTCTATACGCTGTCATGATTTCGCCAGCAGTTTTATGTGTAGTTATATGTCATTGAGGCTTGTTATTTTTCGTCCATTGATTTACCGGCTTTTTCCATTTTTTTCCAATATGCGTCACTGGCCTTACAATCCAATAACGCCATCGCGACCACGGCCACGATGGAAATAATTACCAGATAATGTGTTATGCCTAGGTCACCCACATTAAAATAAATATATGCCGAGCACGCCGCCAACACCGAATAAATACCTAACCGTATCGGCACAATCCACGCTTTAGGTAAAGCACTGCTCTTCTGTTCTTCCTTTTTTATAGTCAACGTTCCGCAAGCCTCCAAATTCCAGTTATTGCAGTAACGTTGTTAGCAAAAAATGATATGACAGCCGCCGTGCTTTGAATAATAGAACATAAGTAACAAGGTGCAAGCACTTTAATGATCTTTTTATAGTTGGTTCTATAGCTGGCTTTAATTGGCTCTAGTGCATCTTTTTGTTAAAAGCAGTCAACGTTAACTGATTTTGGCAAAGTGTAACATAGGTCATATTTACAGGGTAAAAACACCATTTGACTTGCATATTCAACCCTCTTCTGTTCAATAACAGAATTGTGATTCTCGTCACGACAACAGTGTGCATACAATCACATCACCCGGCCGATAACCACAATAGAATATGGATTGTCAGTAATAGCATCGTAGCGGATAACCAAACCCACCGGCCAGGCGACATTATGAACAAGCAACCCAACATCATTGATTTCACCTCCACCCGCCGCTCCACCAACAGCGAACCCGGCATTATCCTACCCCAGCTGGTGATATCCGCCCAGCGCACCATCAAGCATCAGTTACGCCAATTATTACCAACTTTCTTTTCTCGTATCGATGATAGCCTGTTTGATATGGCCGACAAAGCTGAAAGCAACCAGCAGCAAACCCTGTATTTTGATGCCATGCGTGAAGTACGCTTGCAGAAAGACGCTATGCAGGATGCTTATTTTAAAGCGCTTATAGAAACATTCCAACACTCACTGAGTCATGATGCCATACCGCAAACAAAAACAAAGACGGGCTCATTAGACCAGATCGGGCTTATGGAAGATGAACAATTGGAAGAATCACTGGCCATCACCAATATGGTTACCAATGCTGAAAGCCACTACAAAGAAACCTTATTTGGACTTACTGCAAGATTGAATTTCCTGATTGAAGATATTGAAATCACAAAAGATAATAACCCTCTGCGCCCAGAAGCTTTGTTTAATGCCTTCATACCTGCTGTGAAACTCATGGATGTAGATATCAAGGTACGTCTAGTCATTTACAAATTATTTGATAAGTTTGTCGCGCAAAAAATAGGACCAATGTATGACAACGTCAACGCCGATTTGATTGCTTCTGGCGTACTACCGCGAATCAAAAGCACTGTGCGTAAATCAGAAGATGACCACGCCAGTCCCCATACTGCAAACACCGCACTACCCACGAACAACATATCGTCAGAAGCTGGCACACCCCAGAGCATGCCGGTGTTCGATCTCAATCAACCGGAAGGTATGTTCAATTCACTACAACAACTCCTTTCTATGACTCGTGCAGCTCCGGTTGCTGGTGGCATACCCGGTAATACTGTTGCAGGCTCCGTAACAACAGGCATGGTAGCTGGAGGTGTCGTCACCGAAGATGAAATTACCAGCGGCAATGCGGTTACTTACGCACCCCAACAGGTATTAACCGCACTCAGTCAGATTCAGGCTTCCGATGATTCAGTATTGCAGCAGTCACAACAACAGCAACCCAGCGCCAACATTATTAAATCCACAGTGATCGAAACTCTTGCCGCTACCCAGGCAGATGATGGTAAAGAAATAGCCCAGGCCGACACCGATGCCATCGATATCGTCAGTATGTTGTTTGATTTCATCCTTGATGACCCCAGCCTGCCGGATAATCTCAAGGCTCAAATTGCCCGTTTGCAAATTCCCTTGCTCAAAGTTGCCATTATCGACAAAGACTTTTTTGCTAAAAAGACGCACCCGGCCCGGAAATTATTAAACGAACTGGCTTACGCTGGCAGTGGTCTGGAAGAAATGGACCCGGAAGAAGATGCTGTCTTTCAGATGGTCAGTTATGTCGTTGATTCCATCCTTGCAGAGTTTGAAGAAAATACCGACATTTTTTCCACCCTACACGATGAGTTTGTGGACTTCATTGAAAAAGAACGTGAGTCCAACAAGCTGGCGGGCGAAATGCTGGAAAATGCCAAAGACTTGGTGGCCAGTGAAATCCAACGCCGAGTCACCGATAATCGCGTACCACCGCTGGTCAGCATCATTTTGATTGAAGCCTGGAAAGATGTACTCACCCATCTTTATCTACGTGATGGCGATGAAGGCGCCGGCTGGAATACTGCGTTACAGGTAGCAGACGACCTGATCTGGAGTGTGCAACCTAAACTGTCGGTGAATGAACGTCAGCGTCTTGTTAAAATCATCCCCCGAGTACTCAATGGTCTGCGTGATGGTTTAACCTTGATTCAATTTGATCATGAAGCCACCGAGCAATTATTTTCCGGTCTCGAAGCCCTACACTTGGCCAGCTTGCGTGGTGGGCTGGATGCACAAACTCAAGAGGTCAAAGCAACCACAGTAACGCCGAGCAATCTCAACGCTGATGACTTTGGTATCGATATGTCCACCCTGCCCGAAACCGATAATACAAACACCGCACAAACCGATAAAGACAGCTTTATCGAAGAAATTATTCTCGCCTCGACCCAACCTCTGCCCTGGGACAACGAAGATCTCAATACCAGTCAGTATGCTGAAGAAATTAAAGACATGGCACTAGGTACCTGGGTGGAATTCACCGACGTTGAAACTGAAACCCACAGTCGGGGAAAACTGGCCTGGAAATGTGACTTTACCGGTGAATACACTTTTGTGGATCGAAAATACAAAGTGGTTGCCGATCTTTCCAATCGTAAACTTATCGAGGAATTTGAATCAGGTCGCGCCAGCTTTGTGGATGACGTGCCACTGTTTGACCGGGCACTGGATTCAGTTATTGGTGGCATTAAACGCGCGCTGAACAATAAAGACTCTGCCGAAGACCCTGTCCTTCAGTAAACTTGAAGGATTGAAATAAAAGGTAAATATTACCGACCGCTTTTTACACCACCAAACCAGGCCAGTTTTTTATGCAGTGCCACCACTTCACCAACGATGATCAATGTCGGTGGTTTGATGGTGGCATTATCCAGCAAGCTAGGCATGCTACCCAGTGTACCCGACAACACTTTTTGTTCGCGTGTTGTGGCTTTTTGCACCAGTGCCATGGGTGTATCCGCCGACAGACCGTGTTCTACTAATTTTTCACACAAGGTTTTAACACCCAACAAGCCCATGTATACCACTAGAGTTTGATGTGGTTGCGCCAATGCGGCCCAGTTGAGATTCATGCTGCCATCTTTGAGGTGGCCAGTAACAAAAGTAACAGATTGCGCATAGTCACGGTGGGTCAACGGAATACCGGCATAAGAAGCTGCGCCCGCAGCCGCCGTAATACCCGGCACAATCTGGAAACGTATACCTTCCTGCATCAGTGTTTCAATTTCTTCTCCACCCCGGCCAAAAATAAATGGATCACCTCCTTTCAGACGTAATACACGTTTACCTTGTTTGGCAATGCGGGCTAACAATAAATTGATATCTTCCTGCGGCAGTGTATGTTGGTCACGTTTTTTACCCACATAGACTAGGTCAGCATCACGACGCGCCATATCAAGAATTTCAGCAGAAACCAGACGGTCGTAAACAATCACATCAGCCTGCTGTAATAAACGCAACGCACGAAAAGTCAGTAGATCCGGGTCGCCTGGCCCGGCACCCACCAGATAAACTTCACCCCGGTCTTCCGCAACCTGTGCAGCATCCACAGCGGTATGCATAGCCTCGCGTGCGGCTTCTTCTTTACCTGCAAAAATCAGTTCAGCGATGGAGCCCTGCGCCACGTCTTCCCAAAAATGCCGGCGCTTTCCTTCATCGGCCAGCTTATCTTTCACTTTGCCACGAAATTCATTCATCAGTGCTGCAAGGCGACCGTAAGCAGACGGAATTAATGTTTCCAAACGTGCGCGTAACAAACGTGCTAAAACTGGTGAAGCTCCGCCGGTAGATACAGCGACCTGTACCGGCGAGCGATCAATAATCGATGGCACAATAAAACTGCTCAGTTTGGGCTGATCCACCACGTTAACGGGAATGCAACGAGCATGCGCCAAATCAGAAACATGTTTATTCACAGCATGGTCATCGGTGCCTGCGACGATCAATGCGCAAGCTTCAATGTCCGCATCTTCAAAATCACGCGCTACGTGAGAAATTTCGTTGTTGGCAACACGATTTTGCAGACTCTCACATAACTTCGGCGACACCACGTTGACTTCAGCACCGGCACGAAATAATAACGACACTTTGCGTGCCGCCACATCGCCGCCACCCACAACTAAACAACGTTTGCCATGAAGATCAAAAAAGACGGGGAAATATTGCATGAAAACCCTTTTATGACTTTTAGCAGGATGGGCATTGCCCACCCTGCGGTTACTCAGCAGAAATGATTTCTACTCCACCCATATAGGCTTGTAACACTTCTGGCACGGTAATACTGCCATCAGCATTTTGATAATTTTCCATGACAGCCACCAAAGCCCGCCCCACAGCCAGACCGGAACCATTCACCGTATGCACCAACATCGGTTTGCCGCCATCAGCAGACCGATAACGTGCCAACATACGTCGCGCCTGAAAATCTTCAACATTGGAACAGGAGGATATCTCACGATAAGTATTTTGCGCGGGTAACCAGACTTCCAGATCATAAGTTTTAGCACTGGAAAAACCCAGATCCCCGGAGCACAGGTTCATTACCCGATAGGGCAGGTTCAGTGCTTGCAGAATTTTTTCTGCATGGCCAGTCAATGCTTCGAGGGCATCGTAAGAATCTTCAGGACGCACTATTTGCACCAGTTCCACTTTCTCAAATTGATGCTGACGAATCAGACCACGAGTATCCTTACCATAGGCTCCGGCTTCACTGCGAAAACACGGCGTATGGGCTGTAAATTTACGTGGCATGTCACTATCATCAACAATGACATCACGCACAATATTGGTCAGAGGCACTTCAGCTGTCGGGATCAGGTAATAACCATCATCGCCCATCTGAAATAAATCTTCCGCGAATTTAGGCAGCTGTCCTGTGCCTCGCAAACTGTCGGCATTCACCAGATACGGCACATAGGTTTCTGTATAACCATGCTCACGGGTGTGGGTATCCAACATAAACTGAATGAGCGCACGCTGCATTCGCGCCAACGAACCACTGAGCATATTGAAACGGCTACCTGCAATTTTCGCCGCTGTTTCAAAATCCATACCGGCGAGTTTTTCACCAAGCTCAACATGGTCTCGCGGTTCAAAAGCAAAATCCTGAGGCTCGCCCCAGCGACGTATTTCCTGATTATCATTTTCGTCAATACCAATGGGCACACTGTCGTGCGGCAGGTTGGGCACGCCCATGAGAATGCTATCTAACTCCTGTTGTACTTCGCGCAACTCGGCCTCACCCGCATTGAGTTTATCACCCATATCAGCCACGGCCGCCAGTAACGGTGTGGTATCTTCACCGCTGGCCTTGGCTTTGCCAATCGCTTTCGCACTATTGTTACGCAATCGCTGCAAATCCTGTGTGTGAACTTGTAGCTCTTTGCGCTGCTCTTCCAATGTCGCAAGCTTTTCCACATCCAACGTGAAACCGCGATTGGCCAGCTTTTTTGCCACCACATCCAGTTCGGTGCGTATTAATTTGGGGTCCAGCATAATATTTCCTGTTTTTAATTTTTAAATAATCTGCTTATCAGTATTTTCGTTTTTAGCAACATTCAGACTGTAGGGTGGGCATATTTTTTTGCCCACGCGGATACGGAATCACCACGTGGGCACAAACTACGTACCCACCCTACGGTTATGTGCGAACTTGTAGTTTTTTGCGCCGCTCTTCCAATCTCACCAGCTGTTCCACATCCAGCTCCATGCGTATTAATTTAGGGTCCAGCATAATGTTTTCTATTTTTTAAATAGTTTATTTTTCGTTTTTAGCCACATTCAGTGTTGCCGACCAACTCACAATATGTCCTGGCCCCACCACCTGGTAAAGATAGTCAATCATTTCACCGGCTTTGTCCGGCTCATCAAAAAACTCAATAACGACAGGCAGGTCCAGTGATAAATCTATTAAAGATGAAGAATGAATGGTGCCTGATTTACCAAACCCGGCGATGCCACGAAATACCGTTACACCACGCACTTTCCCCCAGTCATTGAGCCGCTTGAGCAGGGTCTGTAAATGCGCTTCAGCTTCAGTAAGGTAAACACGCACCACCGTAACTTCAACGCTCGTCATTTCAACACTAGTCATAACGACCTCCCTGCCAGTATGCCAACCCAGGCAGCGCCGAGACACAACACCACACTGAGCAACACATTCAATAATGCTTTGATAGGCTCACCCTCTTCCATCAAATTAAGTGTCTCGATAGAAAATGTGGAAAAAGTGGTGAAAGCCCCCAATAAACCCACTAACAATGCCGCTCGCCAGTGTGCTCCCAAAACCAGTTTATCCACCAGCAATACATATAACAGCCCCATCAACAAAGAGCCCAGCACGTTGACCGCCAATGTCCCGTAAGGAAAAGTACGGCCCACCAAGGTATAAATACCGTTAGACATCCAGAAACGCAGCAATGCACCAACCGCACCGCCCGCGGCAATCGCTAGCGCCTGCACGGGCGTAAAATTCCTTGTATATCAATAGTTGATTTCATTCGTTTGCGGCTTCTCGATTCAACTTGCGTAAATAACCCAGACGTTCACTAATCTTTATTTCCAGCCCGCGCTCTACAGGATGATAGTATATCCTCTCCCCCAAAACCTCCGGGAAGTATTTCTCGCCTGCGGAAAAGCCCTCGGCTTCATCATGGGAGTAACGATATTCCTTACCATAATCCAGCTCTTTCATTAATTTTGTCGGCGCGTTGCGCAGATGCAACGGCACTTCCTGAGACCCTTCATTGCGGGCATCACGCATGGCGGCATTGAAAGCCATATACACGGCATTGCTTTTGGGTGCGCAGGCCAGATACACCACGGCCTGTGCCAGCGCCAACTCACCTTCAGGGCTACCCAGTCGCTCTTGCGTATCCCAAGCATTAAGCGCTAACTGCAAACCACGCGGGTCAGCATTGCCAATATCTTCCGACGCCATACGCACAATGCGGCGCGCGACGTACAAAGGGTCACAGCCGCCATCCAGCATGCGGGTCATCCAGTATAACGCAGCATCAGGATTGGAGCCGCGCACGGATTTGTGCATCGCAGAAATCTGGTCGTAAAAAGCCTCCCCTCCTTTATCAAAGCGCCGCAGGCCACCCGCGAGCACTTCGGTCAACAAGGTTTGTGTGATACGTTCTTCACCCTGTTCATCAGGCTCAGTCAGATCAGCGGCGATCTCCAATAAATTGAGCGCACGTCGTGCATCACCATCAGCGGCCTGCGCCAGCAAGTCGCGCATCGCATCATCCACTTGCAAATGACGCTTGCCCAGGCCACGTTCCGTATCCGCTAATGCACGATTAACCACCTCACGAATTTCTTCGACACTCAGAGATTTGAGTACATACACCCGTGTCCGCGACAACAATGCATTGTTTAGCTCAAACGAAGGGTTTTCTGTGGTGGCACCGATAAAAGTGACCGTGCCATCTTCCACAAAGGGCAAAAAAGCATCTTGCTGGGATTTGTTAAAACGATGCACTTCATCCACAAACAACACGGTGGCCCGGCCTTGCTCATTGCGTAGACGTTGTGCCATGTCGATAGCGGCACGGATATCTTTCACCCCCGAAAGCACTGCCGAGAGGCTGATAAATTCCGCCGCAGCACGCCGTGCAATCATCCGTGCCAGCGTCGTTTTTCCGGTGCCTGGTGGCCCCCAAAACACCATGGAATGCAGCTTGTCTGATTCAATGGCCAGTCGTAATGGCTTACCCTCGGCTAACAGGTGTGATTGTCCGCAATACTCCGATAACTCACGCGGACGCATACGGTCAGCCAGAGGATGACTCAATGGATCATCGGATTGGGAAAAAAGGTCATGCATAAATAACTGTAAATAGGGAGCAAAAAAGGAAACAGTGCACGCTTCCCTCTTATCGTCTCTCTGTCTTTTCGCCGATGATATCGACGCCCTTGGGAGGCACAAAGTCGAAACTATTAGCGGGTAACTTAATCCCGGTTTCCACATTACTAAAAACCAGTTTTGTAACCTGTTCAAAGCCGTCCACCAGCTCCATGCTGCGCAGGTGTTGTTTATCAAAACCGAGTTTTACGGTGGTAAAGCCGGCATCTGCCTGCTTGGGTAACAACTGCATCCATAACAGGCCATCATCCCGATCCGGTAATTCCTTGATGTCAAAGCGCTGTTCCACCCCTCCATCACCACTCAGCAACAACGCCGGAGTATCTCCCAGCGCTTTGTCCAAAGGCTTGACGATGACCTGTTCCAGGTCCACATCATAAATCCACAACTGTTTGCCATCGGCAATAATTTGTTGTTCATAGGGCAGACGGTAGTCCCAACGAAACTTGCCGGGACGCTGCATCAACAACGTACCACGTGATTCTTCCGGCTGAACAAAAGCTGCACCCTGCACTGTTTGTACAAAATCAGCGCGCATAGCACCTTTTGTGGCAAAAAAAGCATTGAGGCGATCGCTGGCCGGATCAGCCAGTAATGGAGTTGATATCAAAGCCGACAAACAAATTACTATAAATATTTTTACATGCGGGCATTTGCTTATACCTGAGCAAAACAACCGACCTAGAAAAAACTTTCTGCTAACGTACATAATCATTCTGCCTCAATTTGCTCCAAATCTGTTTGGTTGACGTGCATCACTTTACCATCAATCTGGATTCCGGCTAAAAACACCTACTTTTAAAAAATCACCGTGTATTTAACACAGAGGATGCAAAGTTTTTAGTGTTTTTCTCTGCGTCTTTGCGACTTCTGCGTTTATAACACGCCACTCGTCAAAGTCACTATATAACCGGAACGCTTGCCTGAAAAGATGGTGAAGTTGGAGTGTTTATAGGTTTTTTTGTTCCGTTCGATTTACACAACGTAAAACCGTACAAGGGTGGAACAAGCGCAGCGGTTCCACCTTACCCGGCTAATGCTATGTAGCTACCTATCAACAGCAAAAGAAATTATTTTCAAAACCTTATTAATCCTGTGCAAAACATCAATCCACAGGCGGTGGCGGCGCAATCACCTCGCGTATACCGTTTGTTTGCACCGGCCCGACTACACCGGCACGTTCCATTTCCTCCACCATGCGCGCGGCACGGTTGTAGCCAATGCGCAAACGACGCTGCACACTAGAAATAGAAGCCTTGCGGGTTTCTGTGACGATGCGTACGGCTTCGTCGTAGAGAGCATCCATCTCGGCATTCTCATCCGTTTCGCCCAGCATCCCTCCCATGTCGGTACCCACAGCCGGACCTTCCAACACTTCGTCAATATATTGGGGTTCACCTCGGCTTCGCCAGTCGGCTACGACGCGATGTACTTCGGCATCTGATACAAATGCACCGTGCACACGGGTGGGAATGCTAATGCCCGGTGGCAGATAAAGCATATCACCATGACCCAGCAACTGCTCGGCACCCCCCTGGTCAAGAATGGTGCGCGAGTCCACTTTAGCTGATACCTGAAAGGCCATGCGCGTGGGAATGTTGGCCTTGATCAATCCGGTGAGCACATCCACTGAAGGACGTTGCGTAGCCAAGATCAAATGCATACTGGCAGCGCGGGCTTTTTGTGCGAGGCGGGCAATAAGCTCTTCCACCTTTTTGCCCACGGTCATCATCATGTCGGCCAGCTCATCCACCACCACCACGATCTGCGGCATGGTTTCCAGGAGTTTTTCGTCACCTTCCATAATGGGTTTGAAAAAAGGATCTTTGAGCGGTTCGCCCGCTTCAATAGCATCGTTCACCTTACGATTAAAACCAGCCACGTTACGCACACCCATGTGCGCCATAAGCTTATAACGTCGCTCCATTTCCGCCACACACCAGCGCAGCGCATTGGCCGCCTCTTTCATATCAGTCACCACGGGAGCCAACAGGTGTGGAATACCTTCGTACACCGACAGTTCCAGCATCTTGGGATCAATCATGATCATGCGCACTTCACCGGGCGTAGCGTTGTACAACACACTCAGCACCATGGCATTGAGGCCCACGGATTTGCCCGATCCGGTGGTGCCTGCCACCAGCAAATGGGGCATTTTGGCCAAATCTGCGACCACGGCAGTACCGGAGATATCCACACCCAGCGCCAGGGTCAACGGTGAATTCGCTTTTTCGTATTGTTCGGATTTAATAATTTCAGACAGGCGTACCATTTCGCGGTGTTCATTGGGCAACTCCAGGCCGATAGTGGATTTACCGGGAATCACCTCCACCACACGTACGCTGATTGCTGATAATGAGCGTGCCAGATCCTTGGCCAAATTTGTGATTTTGCTCACTTTAAGGCCCGGCGCGAGATCCAGCTCGTAGCGTGTCACCACCGGGCCGGGATGCACTTCTACCACTTGCGCCTCTACACCAAAATCTGCCAGCTTCAATTCCACTTGCCGGGAAATAGCCTCCAGCGCCGAGGTAGATACATCGGCCTTACGGGCCTCGGCCGGGTCCAGCAGGGACAGCGCAGGCAAACCGCCTTCCACGGGCATATCAAACAGCGGTACCTGACGTTCTTTTTCTTCCCGTGCCGACACCTTGACCACCGGTTTAATCACCGGCTCAATGCGTAAGGGCTTGCGCACGGCAACCTTGCTCTGATCAATTTTGATGGTGGCTTCACGTTTTTGGCGGGCACGACGACCGGCAATTTCATCACGCAAATTGAAGAATCCTTCACGCACCCGGGCAATGACATTCAAAGTGGCGCGCCCGATGACATCCATCAGCCATAACCACGACAGACTGGTCAACAGTGTCACTCCTGTGAGAAATAACGCCAACAAAAACAGCGTTCCCCCCAAGGGATTAACCACACTCACTAGCCCCGAGCCCACCACATCGCCCAGTACACCGCCCGGGCCCACCGGCAAATGTGCGAAATCAGCAAAATGCAGTTCGGCCAGCCCCGTGCCTGCACCTAAAGTGAGGAAAAACCCTGCCGTGCGCAATGCTCCGTGACGCAGATCAAACGCCACTTCCGACTGCTTGCGTCCTGTAAACAGCAACCAGCCCAAATAAGCCACTCCCACCGGCACCAGATACGCGAGGTAACCAAACAAAAAAAGGAAAATATCTGCGAACCACGCACCCACCACACCTCCCGCATTGATGATGGTATTGCCCGTTTCGCTGTGTGACCAGCCTGGGTCCTGCGCATCGTAGGTGCCAAGTGAGGCCAACAGGTACAAGGCCGTAGTGCCAAAAATGATCAACGCACCCTCGCGCAAGCCGCGAATCATATGCGCTGCGAGGGGAGTGCTGTTTTTTTGCTTACTTTTTGAAATCGATGTTTTTACGTGTGCCACGGTCGCCGTCCACTGATAAATCCGGGAAGCGTTATGTTACCTGTTTCAGCGCTGGATGCACTACTTCTCCGTTTTGTACATTGATACCACGCGCCAACGCCGGATTTTGTTGCCAATCTGCCTGCGCGAGACGGGAAACCCAGGGGGTTAATGCCGCCGACAGCGCCTGCGATGCCGTACGCGGTACTGCGCCGGGCATATTAGTGACACCAAAATGGACCACTCCGTCCACCACAAACACAGGATCAGTGTAGTCCGTGGGCTTTGTGGTCTCGATACACCCCCCCTGATCCACAGAAATATCAATAATCACACTGCCTTCACGCATCCCGGCTACAGTGTCAGCACTCACCAGGTGCGGCGCACGCTCGCCCGTCACCAGCACCGCGCCAATGAGCAAATCAGCATTGAGTGCCGCCTCATGCAGCGCATCAGGATATGGGTGCAGGCCCGTCACGTTGTCACCCAGCGCGCGCATCTGCGCCAATTTGTCACGATTAAGATCAAATACCTTCACCTCTGCACCCATGGCCGCCGCCAGCAGTGCCGCATTACCGCCCGCCACCCCCGCGCCCAATATCACCACGCTGCCGCGTTCTGCCGCGGGTACACCACCCAGTAAAATACCACGCCCACCCTGTGGCTGGTGCAGCAGATGTGTGCCCACCTGCACGGCCACCCGCCCAGCAATATCGCTCATGGGTGCCAACAAGGGTAATTGCCGTTGATCGGTTTCCACCGTCTCAAACGCCACGGCAGTGGCTCCGCTTTTTTGCAAACTCCGCATCAATTCCGGCTCAGCAGCAAGATGCAAATACGAGAACAATAACTGTCCCTCGCGCAACATCGCCACTTCCTCCGGCTGCGGCTCTTTCACTTTAACAACCATCTCAGCCTGGCCGTAAACCGCAGCTGCATCCTTCACCAGCGTCACCCCTGCCGCCTGATAAGCATCGTCGGAGTAGCCACTCAGCACACCGGCACCCTGTTCGACTAGCACTCCGTGGCCCTGTGTCACCAGTTGACCCGCTGCTGCGGGAGTCAGTCCGACACGACCTTCCAATACTCTGATTTCGCGTGGTATACCGATGATCATAATAAAAATGTCCGTTGTTATTGTTGATTAAAATCGATCAAAAAATATTTTGCCGCATGTTATCACCAACACCCTCAATAAAACATTGCATACAGCAAACCATGCCGCTTTCGCACACATCGCTATCAACAGTGTTAATGGGGAAATAACAGATAAGTAATTAAGCTTTTATTCCACGGGTCGATAATTGAATCTCGATGGTCTGATAATGAAAACATCCTGATATTTTTTGCCATCACGTAACCATTAACATTATGAGGGAATCATGAAACAGCATTTCAGCGGTGTACTAAACGGACTTGTCGGGCTGATTCTTGCTCTGCAAGTAATGTACCCGGTTCATGATGCATCAGCGATGACAGCATCCGCCCAGGATGTTCATGAAATCGCAGATATCTGCATGTATTCCCAACGCATATTAAAGGACTACGCACTCATCGGCATGAAAGTGACGTACCACGACCCTGCTGCCGACCTGATAAAAAATACGAAAGTTATTGATCAATATATTACCAACCTGAAAAACCGTCACCTTAAAAAAAGATTAGATGACGAAATTCATGAGCTTGAAGGTCTCTGGAAAAAAGTCAAACCAAAACTACTGGCAAACCCCACCCAAAAACATATGGCCCAACTGCGTAGAGAAGTAGAAATATTTTCCCGCCGTTGCGAAAAGCTCGCGGAAGATTTAGCCGAAGACTCTAAAATAGAGGGTGAACATAATATGGTGCTAATCGCCGAATTGGGCATGAATTCCCAACGGCTGGCGGCAATTTATATGATGAAAGCCTGGGGTGTTGCTGATAACAATTATTACGAAGAAGTCCAAGAAATAGTGGATGAATATGAAAAAATTTATCGCACATTAATGAAAGCAAGTGACAAATTTGTTTCTCCCGAAATAAAAACCAAATTAAAAGCCACCCAAAAACACTTCCAGGTATTTGAGTTTATGGCGGCAAGTGAATCTGGCCGGTTTGTGCCAACCATGGCCGAAAAAAATGCGAGCAAAATATTTCATAAAATTCGTAAAATATTAAAATTGGAACAGGAGCTGATTGAATGAAAAAGAAAATATTATTTACCCCGAAAGGATTTTTTATAACGTTTATTTTCTTGTTTTTTTCGAGCCAGTCCTCGGCTGACATCCGTAGCCTGCAACAATTGGAGGCTGCGGAAGACATTGAAATAGCCAGCCAACAAGTCGCCAAGGCTTACTTTTATCTGCACCAGGAAATTCGTGTCGAACAATCTGAGCGCGATCTGAAAAATGGACTGGATTCAATAGAAAAAAACATCAATATACTCACCAACACCAAAGATAAAAAACAACAACGCATGGTGAAGTTCATGTCCTTCACTCTGGATGAAATCAAAGAAACCGCAGCCCAACCCTATACTAATGAGCGCGGTGCATTAATGCTGGATTACAGTGAAACATTATTAGAAGGTGCAGAATCATTAGCTAAAAAATATACCCATACAAAAGATAAAAAAGAAAAAATGCTCATTGTTACCAAAAAAATGACCTTTCTTCTTGAGCGGGCAACGAAATACTACATTGCCTTTCGAGATGGGTTTGCCGACCACAACAATGTCAAACAACTGGAAAAATCAATCAAAGATTTCGAGGTCCACCTGAAAACCATCCGAGCCTACAAATACCCTGCTGAACCCCAAAGGGCTGTCAGCAAAATCATTGAATACTGGCCTATTGCCAAAGAGTTTTATCTTGGTGTTGAAAAAAATGATCTCCCATTAATTGTATCGGTAACAACTAACCATCTGGAAAAGTCTCTAGCCATATTGGAAAATTATCACCACAATTTGGCTGAAGGGAAATAACAACAAATACAACCCTGAAAAACCACTCGTTCTGTCAATACTATTTTCTGTTACAGAGAAAACTGCGATAATCAAAGGTGACAAATAAAGAAGGGATGTGTGCATAACAAAAGCATTGATGGCATACACTACTTTGGGCTGGAGAGTCGAGGCTCCACTCATTATATTCCCTGTCCTTTGAATGCTTGGAAAAACTATCTGAAGTCGGCAACTCACCCGTTGAGGAAAGAAAAACATGAGCAATATTCTGACTGGAAGCGTACCGTCAAGATCCTTCCAACAGAGCATATTGTAATTCGACAATGCACCTCGTCGAACAGGAATAAATTTTTCCGTACTACCCTGTCACATCCTTGTTCCGTATGAGGCGAGACTGTAACTTGTGCCCTTGCTCAGATTCACCTCTGTGAAAATACGGCTTTTATTTCTCTTCTCGGCTTCATAAAGTTTCCCCTTTTTTATTTTTGATAATGCCTCACATCACTGACAGAAAAAATTCAAACCACAATATCGGATGCCCAGCAAGCACCACACCCAGACCAATTCATGCCTAATTGCTCTGCTATCCAGCTATATTTTTTCGCATCAAAAGGCTGAAGACACAGCAACTACACCAAATTATTTCACCACACCGGTCATAAATGCGTACAAGCCCCCCTCCCCTTACGTTGAATTTCGTACTATATTGGCACTCTGCTAACCGCTTGCAGCACGCGCGGTCCACCGCTATTTATTTGTCGATATAATTTTAGGAGTTACCGCATGAGCGAAACAAAACACTGCCACCTGTTAATCCTCGGTTCCGGCCCCGCCGGTTATTCTGCTGCGGTGTACGCGGCGCGCGCCAACCTCAACCCAGTGTTAATCACTGGCATGGAGCAAGGCGGACAATTAATGACCACCACTGAGGTAGACAACTGGCCCGGTGACAACGAAGGTGTACAGGGACCGGAACTGATGGATCGCATGCGTAAACACGCCGAGCGCTTCAATACGGAAATGATTTTTGACACCATTAACAAGGCAGAGTTAACCCAACGCCCCTTCACGCTCACAGGTGACAGTGGCGTGTACACTTGTGACGCACTGATCATTGCCACCGGTGCATCTGCCATGTATCTGGGGCTGGACTCAGAAGAGGCCTTCAAAGGCCGGGGAGTATCCGGCTGCGCCACCTGTGATGGTTTTTTTTACAAAAACAAACCCGTGGCAGTAATCGGTGGCGGCAATACGGCGGTGGAAGAAGCTCTGTATCTGTCCAACATTGCTTCACATGTGACCGTGGTGCATCGTCGCGACAAATTCAAATGTGAAAAAATTCTTGCTAACCAGCTCATGGAAAAAGCCAAGACCGGCAACATAGATATCCGCTGGAATCACACGCTGGATGAGGTGCTGGGCGACAACATGGGTGTTACCGGTATGCGCATCAAAAGCACTGAGGATGGCAGCACTGAGGATATCGACCTGGATGGTGTCTTTATCGCCATTGGCCACAAACCTAATACCAGCCTGTTTGAAGGCCAGCTGGACATGGAACACGGCTACCTGAAGGTGCAGAGCGGCACGCAGGGCAATGCCACAGCATGCAGCATTGAAGGCGTTTATGCTGCGGGTGATGTGGCCGACCACATTTATCGTCAGGCCATTACATCGGCGGGCACCGGTTGCATGGCCGCGTTGGATGCAGAACGCTTTCTGGATGGTCAGGACGGGTAATCAGGCTTCCCCGCGGGCAATGCATTGATACACAAACGCATGCACCAGTATCGACTGCGCACGATCCACTACCCGTAATTCAACACCGTGGTGAAAATGGCGCTGCCCCGCCTTTTCACCACGTTCGATGCGGATATTACGCACGATAGCGGGCAGAGAAATATCCTCTGTACTATCCGCCACATTCAATCGCAAAGCGATGGAGATGTATTGTCCTTCTTCCGCCAGCGGTTTATCCGCAATCAGCAAAGCGCCACTGGTGCTCATATCCTGAATGGTCACCGCCCGTGGCTCCAATGCGGGATCAATCTCAGCTGAGTCGAGCAAGCAGGACCGTACTGAAGCTGTCATATTGAGCATTACCCGCAATGCCTTGCGCACAGTGACGACCTGTACATTTTGTGGGAAACTCAAATGTAAATGCGCGTACGGGCGCACGCTGACCATAATCACCCTGACATTGAAACCAACAATTTTATTGCCCGACATCAAGCGCACAACTGCTTTTTTGCCCTCACTGACCGGTATCGTATGCCCATCCACTTTCGGCGTACTGACAACCAAACTCTGCCCAGGCAAATACCCGATCACTCTGGCGAAATAACGAGTTTCATCATCACCCGCAAACTGTAACTGCAGGTTATCACCTATCTCTAGCGCCAGTTCTTTTGCCGTCATTTCCTCACCTATGATCCATAAATGATTTAGCCTCGTGTACAGTACAGCCATGCACAGCACTATTATCGGCAACCTAAACGAAGTTTCAAGTAACAAATGGAATGCATTACACGGAACACAAGTGCCTTTTTTGCGGCACGAATTTCTCAGTGCCCTGGAAAAACATCATTGCGTCGGCAAAGCGACAGGCTGGATTCCACAGCACATTTTGCTTTATGAAGATAAAACACTGCTCGGCGCAGTGCCACAATATTTAAAAACCAACGCATACGGCGAACTGGTTTTTGACTGGGCCTGGGCCGAGGCTTACCAACGCAACGGGCTAGATTATTACCCCAAGCTGGTCGTTGCCATTCCTTACACACCCGCCAGCGGGCCACGCCTGTTAATCGCACCACACGCAGATCGCGACAAAGTTTCTGCGCAATTGATCCAGTGCGCGCTGGAGCATGCCAGACAAAAAAAGGTGTCTTCCCTGCACTTCCTGTTTCCACATCAGGGTGATTTACAACAACTCACCCAGCAGGGATTACTACCACGATTAGGTTACCAGTTTCACTGGCATAACCTTCCCGACACTGAAAACTACCGCGATTTTGACGATTATCTCGACCGTTTCACTTCCAGTAAACGCAAAAAAATTCGTCGTGAACGACGAGCAGTAACGGAAGCTGGCATCACTGTACAACGCTTGTATGGTAATGAGCTCAGCGACGAGCAATGGCGAACCGTGCATCGGCATTATTGCTCCACCTTTGACCGGCTCAGCGGTTACGCCACCTTAAGCCTGGATTTTTTTCGTGAAATCAGCCGCACATTGCCACAACAACTTATCGTTATTCTCGCCGAACATCAGGGCAATGCGGTAGCCAGTGCCATTTGTTTTCGTGATGACACTACGCTTTATGGTCGCCACTGGGGCTGCGATACCCATTTTCAAAACCTGCATTTTGAGGCTTGTTATTACCAAGGACTGGAATACTGCATTGAGCATCACCTGCAATGCTTTGACCCCGGAGCCCAGGGCGAACATAAAATCAGTCGCGGTTTTCTGCCCACTGCCACTTGGTCAGCCCACTGGATCGCCGACCCCCGGTTTCGTGCAGCCATCGCAGATTTTTTACAGGAAGAAACCCAGGGTGTTCAGCATTACATCAACGGCTTGCACAAACACTCGCCCTTCAAATGACTCGGCAACGGAACAACAACAAGCTACACTCTGTCTCACAATTTTGTCCCACATTAACGTCTCATCAACGAATAACTAGGAGCAATCATGCGCGGTCTGGCCCCCTACTGGATCGATTCCCGAAGCAACAACCTTGATTTTCCGGACGTTAACCTCGCACTGGATGAGCCCGACGGCCTGCTCGCCATCGGCGGGGATCTCAAACCTCAACGATTACTTGCAGCCTACCGGATGGGTATTTTCCCCTGGTACAATGAAGGGCAGCCGATTTTATGGTGGGCACCCAACCCGCGTGCAGTCCTGTTTCCACAACACCTCAAAATTTCCCGCAGTCTGCGTAAAACGCTGCGCAAACAATCCTTCACGATTACTCTCGACCAAGCCTTTGCTGATGTCATCAAAGCCTGTAGCCATCCACGCGACTATGAAACACAACCCGGCACCTGGATCACCCGCGACATGAAACGGGCCTATCAACAGTTACATGATCAAGGGCATGCACACTCTGTAGAATGCTGGCATGAAGGACAATTAGTGGGCGGCCTGTACGGTGTCGCCATTGGCCGGGTATTTTTTGGTGAATCCATGTTCACACGCCGTAGTGATGCTTCCAAGGTCGCCTTTATTACGTTGACGCAACAATTGGC
>VAPM010336183.1_pt1 | contig 25671 bp, 21 predicted proteins | sample 3395091 | NCBI WGS metagenome assembly VAPM01 (sample SAMN08290445, study PRJNA428436) | hydrothermal vent metagenome | isolation source: Deep-sea hydrothermal vent chimney 3 | place: Pacific Ocean: Juan De Fuca Ridge
ATATACAATAAACATCTATACATGCAATTCACTATTGCATATCATGCATGTGTGGAAATAAGTTCTTTACGGCTGTTCGTTGAAGTTATGCATCATCGAAATTTTACTGATGTAGCAATGCAGCTAGGTATTGCGCCATCTTCTGTGTCTAGAACGATTGCTGGCCTGGAAAAAGAGCTAGGTATTCGGTTGTTTCAAAGAAGTACCCGCAGGTTAGAATCAACGGAAGCAGGACTGATTTATTTTGAACGTATATTACCGATAATTAATGAGCTTGAAGCTGCTAAGCAAGTTGCTATCGATGTAAACGATGAGCCTAGGGGAATATTGCGTATTACTGCATCTACCGTCTATGGTCAAACTAACATTACACCTTTACTTCCAGAGTTTTCTGATAAGTACCCATCACTAACGATTGAGTTATTATTAACAGATTCTTATCTTGACCTTATTGAAGAGAGGATTGACATTGCTATTAGACTCGGATCATTACAAGACTCTTCTTATATCGCAAGGCAGATAAATAGTATTGAATTTATTATTTGTGCTAGCCCTGACTATATTGAAAAACAGGGTAAACCAACAGCACCAGATGAAGTAGCAGGTCATAATTGTTTAATTTTCCCTCGTTCGGGATACAGTCATAATTGGCTGTTTAAAGATAAAAATGAAAAAATTAAGGATGTTAATATTCAAGGGAAATGTATTATTACTAACTCAGGAGCCATTAAACAATGTGCCGTTTTAGGTATGGGGTTGGCATTGCTTCCTGATTGGCTTGTATGTGATGAAATTAAATCAGGTACATTGATAAGATTATTTTCTGATTATTCTGTTAGTGCCACTGATTTTGAAAGTGGGATATACTTATTATATCCATCAAGAGAATATACACCTCTTAAAACGCAAATGTTTATCGAATATTTTCTAGCGAAAACAAATAATATCACTGCTGCCTCGTTAGGTTCACGTTAAGGGGGCAGCAGTGATGAAATTATCTGAATTTTATTATTAGATGTACAAAATGATATTAAAGAAAAGCCGACACATGTTGCCATGTGTCGGCCTGCTTTAATACAAACGATTTAAATAAAAATGTCTATTTTATTCAGGGTACATAGTTTGTTCGTATAGTGTTTTACCGTTTATATCTCGAACAGAAATATTCATAATTCCATTTTCTTCAATTTTAACGGCGCCGTAATTCATCCAGCTTTTAGCCTCAGCGTAGTTCTTAGTTGCAGAGATACTTTGTGGGCCATAGAAAAACAGGCTTTCGGTTCCCCAGCTTGTATCAAACTTTCGATTTGGAAACAGGCCTGCATTTAAGGGGCCGGTGACGAACTCGTGAACTTTAAAGCTAGGTGTGTCAGCAAAAGGTGTGTAACGGAAAACTTCCGCAAAGTGTACGTCGGTGGTTATCCAGATGCTGTTATTAATACCTTCGTCACGCATAAAACGGAATAGGTCTTTTAGTTCTTGTCCAAAACCTGTTGTTTGATCGTAGCCAGACCAGCCATCACGTCCTTTATCTGCGGGGTAACCCGTCGGTATTGAAATGGGTACGCTTGATACAATCATTTTCCAGGTTGCATCAGATGACTTTAGTTTCTCTTTTAACCAAACAAGTTGCTCACGACCCAGCATGGTTTTTTTGAGTGATGCGTCGTCCGATTCTATATTTGAATCACGGTATTGACGGGTATCAAGAACAAATAATTCAAAGTGCTTACCCCAGCGAATAGTACGGTATAGACGCTTAGGTTGGTCTGCACTTTCATCAATCGGATTGTAATCCAGAAATGCTTGCAGTCCCATTGGCAGAAGGTGTTGGCCGGCTGTATAGGGTGCGGTTGAACGAGTATCGTGTAATGGTCCAAAATCGTTGACCACCTCGTGGTCATCCCAGACTGCGTAATAGGCTACATTGGATAAAAGTTTTTGATAAGACTCATCGGTATGGTTATATTTCCAGTGTGCCCAGTAGTTATTCATGTTAGCTGATTTATCAAAACTGCCAACAATTTGTTGGTTACCGTATTTACCTTGTTTAGCACAGGTGCCATCTGCATAAATCATGTCACCCAGGCCAATAAAAAAGTCTAGGTTCATTTTATTGAGGGCATTAAAAATGGGGAAGCCCTGTTTTGTATCACGACAGACATTTTGTCCGGCTAAGTCACCACCCCAGGCAAATGATATCGCACGTGCCATATTCTTTTTAGGTGCGGTATGAAATTTTCCGTTAACGTATTGTGCATTATGTTCACCTTGCTTAGTTTTACTAAACCAGACAACATAATCATAATCGGAATCAGCACGTAAGTTTTCAAATTTTAATTTACCGATGAAATCACGTTTTGAATTTACTTTGGTTATTTTATGCAGGATTTTTTTTCTTGAGTCGCCTTTTACAATAACGTGCATAAAGGCTTCGTTTTTTGCTCTTGCCCAGATAATAGCGCTGTCTTCTTTAATATCTCCTGACATTACTCCATGAGTAACGGAAAGAGACGTGCTTGCTTCATTTTCGTCTTTCTGACGCAATGAATTTTCATCAGCTTGCGATATGCCTGCAGACAGTAAGCCTGAAATGACAAGGCAAAGAGGTAATATAGTTTTTAGCGGGGTTGGTTTCATTGTTAATCTCCATTTTTATAATCGCAGCCACGATAACCTGTAAATATTAATTTTTTATTTATGTAAAATTAATTATTTATGATCGTTAAAATCTTGAATTTATGAATGAAGATCAATGGTATGTATTCAGTTTGTTATTTTTAGAAGAGGGTAAAATGGCATCTATGGATAAAATGACGTCTTAAAGATAAACTGACTCTGGTTTATAAACAAGAAATATCAGGTCTGGAGCTGACGAATCCCCACAAAATTAATGCTAAAAATGGCCAATAATAATAACTTAGAAAAAAACATTAATATAAATGGAAAAAGCATGTCATTGCGAGTGAACCTTTAGCTGCGAGTAAAGCGTGGCAGTCTGTGAGCGCGGCAATCTGAAAGATAAGAGGGTTTAACAAGAAGATTGCCGCGTCAGTCCTGAAAAACATTTGTTTTTCAGGACTTCCTCGCAATGACAGAGAATATAAAATCCGTCAGGGTCTGGAGTCTTTTTCTCATCAACCGAAGAGCAGCAAAATGCCACCGGCTAGCTCGGTGGCTGTTGCAACAAAGGCTATTAAGTCTGGCTGACCGAAGTCGACACGTGGCTGAAAAATTTCATTAATTCCAATAAGTTACTGTTCCACAACGATTTTAGTGGCTATGGACAAATTGCATAATGAGCAGGCGTTTAAAAATATTCTTGACATTTTCCCCCCATAATGTATTCTTGTAATCAATTAATCACTTGAATAGTATTACTCATAACTTCTATCCAGAAAAGATTTGGTAAATGATGGCAATACAAGTTGACCCGCTGACCCATAATCCCCGAGCCGTTAACGGCTCTCAACAGGATCTAATGCCGTCACGTTATGGCATCGGCATTCAACTATTGAGCATAGCAGCCTTTACGCTTGCCTTTGGCGGCTGGCTAAACGAAACCTGGTTGATGTGGTTTGAAAATCCCATCTGGCTGAATCGTTATACTGAATATGCGATTATTTTAGTGTTTGGTATCTGGCGTATTAGCGCAGAAAAAAATACCTATACCCGTAAACGTCTAATTATTTTGGTTGCCATGGTAACGGTGTTCTGGTGGTTGATTCCCTGGCTTTTCCCTGTCTATGAACCTTATGTGGGATTTTTGTGGGGACAGCCCGTGTTTCCTTCCCTGCATGTACCGGGCACCATTACTTTCTTTATAATTCTGGCCACCGTGTTTTTGTTTGGTCGTCGTATTATCTGTGGTTTTAACTGTCCCTGTGTTGGTGTGCGTGAAACGGTTGGCTTTGCATTTCGTGATCGTACCCTGCGTTCAGACTGGACCTGGAAGCTGCGGCACTCTAAATGGATTTTCTTTGTTTACTATGTCGGTGTGATGGTGGTAACCCAGTTTCCCCCCAATTCCTGGACAGTAAGTTTCGTTGGTGGCTTTTATCTTATTGTGGCGATGACGTATTTTGGCAGCTTCTTTATCGCCCCCATTGTTGGTAACCGTTTTTATTGTCGTTATCTCTGTCCTTACGGGGCAACCTTTGGTTTGCTCAATCATGCAGGTTTTTATGGTATTAATATGGATAAGGACAAGTGCAATGATTGCCAGCGTTGTGAACAGGTTTGCGATATGGGTATCCCGGTATGGAAGCAGGGTAAGGAGTCCGGCCGGGTAACGGCACTGGAAGACTGTATGGGTTGTGCCCGTTGCGTGGTGTCGTGTCCCACCGATGCGCTGGAAATTACCGATGTTCGTAACTGGTTTAAAAAGTCTTTGCAGCAGAATGCCAGTTACTTACTAAAACAAAACAAGCCGGTCGTAATTGAACGCAAAGACAATGCTGCTCGGCCGGCTAGCGAGCGGAAAAAAGATTGGTCTGAAATTTTACAGACGCCGTCGCTAAAAAATATTCAGGCGCAGGCTGCACGTTGTCTTGATTGTGGCGTACCTAACTGTAGCAATGCCTGCCCGTTACACAACCGCATTCCAGAATGGTTGGAACAGGTGGCCGCTGGCAATATACAACAGGCTGCAGTTATTGCTCATAGTACTAATAACCTTCCGGAAATATGCGGAACACTTTGTCCTCAACAACGTCTTTGCGAAGGTGCCTGCACTAAAAATAATGAGCCTGATGGTGCCGTGACGATTGGTGCTATTGAACGTTATCTGGCAAACAGTGCATTGGCGAATAACTGGCAGCCACAGATAAAGGCAAGACCTAAAAATAAACACATTGCTATTATCGGTGCTGGCCCGGCAGGATTGGCTTGTGCAGATGAATTGAGTAAAGCGGGCTGCAAAGTTTCTGTTTATGAGCAGGAGAAAAAAATTGGCGGATTACTGGCAACCGGTGTACCTCCTTTTAAGCTGGATAAAAGCATGTTGCAAAAGCGCCTGCAATTATTACAACAGCAGGGCGTTGTTTTTGAAATGGGTGTCGCTGTAAACGAAAAACGATTACAACAATTGTTACTAACTCGCGATGCTATTTTTCTTGGCACGGGCGCACAAAGTGCACGCAAACTATCAATACCAGGGCAGCAATTACAGGGTGTCAACAATGCTATTACATACCTTGCTCGGGTAAACCAGCAACAGGACGACAACTCGATAACAGGCAAACGGGTTGTGGTTTTAGGCGGCGGTGATAGCGCGATGGATTGTGCCCGTTCAGCCATTCGGCAGGGTGCGACGAAGGTTATGGTTGCCTGCCGTGGTGCAGAAGAAAAAATGCGTGCCTCGCCTAAAGAAAAACAGGCCGCACAGGTTGAAGCTGTACAGTTTCTGTTTGACCATCAACCAGTGGAAATACAAGGAACAGATATTGTTACAGGTATCCGTTTTAAGAATCATGATAACGATATAGAAATATACTGTGATGTTATTATTTTTGCCATCGGCCAGCTCAATAAAACCGAAACCTGGATGACACGCACAGGTATTGAAACCAGTGAGCAGGGTGCCATTATGATTAACCATCACGGCAGGACTAGCCACTCAAAAATCTATGCTGGGGGTGATAATACCCATGGCCCGGATCTGGTAGTAACCGCCATTGCAGCGGGAAGACGTGCGGCGGAGGGCATACTTAAAAGTTTTCGGCCTGAGCAACAGCTTTTACAATCGATAGCAATACCCGGTAAACAAAAAAATCGACTGCCGATGGCCTCACAGGATATGTCATGAGAGCCGCTCTTACTATGCTATTGCTGGTACTGAGTATGCCAGCTCTGTCACATCATACAAAAGGTCACACCATGTTAATGGAGAATCCCGATTCTGTTATTGCCGGCACCCGACAGGGAATTGAAGGTGGTGGTGGGTTGTTACTTTGGCTGGGCGTTTTGCTATTTCTGGTATTGGGTTTTGTGCGTTGGTGGAAGGGGCGACGTTCATGAATAAGCCAATGATAAAAACAGGGCGGGTACGTTATATCTGGATTCCAGTGATCATCGCGCTGATTGCGATACCGCTCGGTTTTTATTACGTCAACTGGAGCAAGAGCGGAGATGGTGCTGGATTATATTCTCGAGACTGGTTACCTGAAAAAGTATTTGCCTACTGGAACCCCGATGATTTTTATCAATCGGTATCGACAGTAAAGGGTGAATTTAAAGGTGAGCAATGTATAAGTTGCCATCAGGCTGTGACCCCCGGCATTGTTAAAGACTGGCAGGCATCGCGTCATTCAAAGGCCGAATCAAAAGTATATTGCAATGATTGTCATGGCAGTAATCATGAAGATCTCCATATGCCCACACCACAAGTTTGTAGCAGTTGTCACGCAACTCAGCATCAACAGTTTGAGGATGAAAAACGTTATGGTTTTCCAAGCCATGCATTGGCCATGGAGCGTGTATTAGACGCGAAACATTTTGTTGATAAACCCAAGGCAGAGGTCACCGCTTGTTTACAATGTCACTCGGTTGCGACCAAGTGTGATTCCTGCCACACCCGGCATAAATTCAGTGCCGCAGAAGCGCGTCGCCCGGAAGCCTGTATTACCTGTCACAGTGGACCTCCGCATCCTGACGATGAAACATATTTTAATTCTGCCCATGGTCAGCTTTATCTTAGTGAAGGTGAAAACTGGGACTGGTCGAAACCTTTGCGTAAGGGTAATTATAAAGCCCCCACCTGTGCCTATTGCCATATGAACGAAGGAAAACATCAGGTGGCAGATAAATCGATCTGGAAATTTGGTATTAAACAAGTTAACCCCTTGAGTTCAGGTAATGAAATAAAACGTAAACAGTGGGTAAAAATGTGCAGTGATTGTCATGCTGCTGACTGGTCAGCTCAACAACTTAAATCCATGGATAGAGAACGTAAACTGGCATGGAGTAAATTGTATCAGGCAGAAGCTATTCTTAAAGATCTACGCGCTGGTGATTATTTTTATCCATCCGAAAAACAGCGCCCATCTTACCCTGGTGAAACAAAGGAAAGTTTACTTCAACGTGAACGTATTGGTTTCTTTGAAGGACAGGCTTCGGCTTTTTATAATGTATCGCCTATTGAACGAGATTATTTTGAAATGTGGTACTTCGAGAATCTGGCTGCTTATCGAGGTTCTGCCCATGGTGATATTTCATTCGTTAATAAAAGCCATCAGGCGATGGATAAAAGCCTGAAAAAATTAAAGCAACATGCAAAACGTTTGCGTGCGCAGGGAAAAATTGAAGTGGATGAAACGACACTCCGTAACATCTGGCTTAAAGGTGAATACACTGAATTTAATCGGGAGCATAATTGATGTTTGCTGAATTATCCCGAAAGTTTTTTTTATTTTACGTTGCTGGTTTATACGTTATCAGTATACCGACATATGCTGCTGATAAGATTGCTCAGGCAGGTGTTTTTGAAAACAAAGCCTGTGTTAAATGTCATAAAAAAAACAATCCGCAATTGATCTCGGACTGGCGCAAAAGTGCACATGCTCGTACGCAACCAGTAACCGACTGTGTTGCCTGTCATGATAAGTTACATCAGGACGTGGCTCGTACCTCTCGCCCTAACTCGACATGTATCAATTGCCACGGCGGCAAGAAAGCCCCTGTTGTACATAGTTATGCTACCTCGAAACACGGTATCTTGATGCAACTTGAAAAAAAATCTTATGACTGGAATCAGCCACTGGCAGAAGCGAATTACCGCTCCCCCGGTTGCAGTTATTGCCACATGCACAAGGCCAGTCATAATGTGAATGCGGGAGTACGTGATGATTTGATGGACAAGACCGTGGCAAATAAAATACAGGATCAAACTCGCAGTGTCTGTCGGGACTGTCATGCGCCTCGTTATATTACTCGGTTGTTTGAAAATGGAGAAAGCATGCTAGAAATTGGCCGCAAAAAAGTGCGTGAAGCCCAAAACCTCATCGAACAGGTAAACATTGAATTCAGTGATGACCAACTGGCCCCGGCAAGACAACAACTAGTGAAGATGCGGCAGCATTTAAACAATGTCTATCTGGGGGTGGCGCACCAGTCACCAGATTATCAATGGTGGCATGGTCATCCGGCGCTGGATGGTGATCTGTTGCGCATCAAGGGTTTAATTGGGGAACTATACCGTATAAAAAAATAATGTGAGCTGCTAATCTTATACCTATCAATCACAACATATTTTTTTGTGACGATAATTTTAATTATTAAATTTCTTTGCTATCCAGTAATCAATACTTGCGTATTTACCCGAACCAATAAAGAATAAAGTCAGTAACATAATAAAGTAGGTTACCGCGTATTCAATACCGTTATTTAGAATAACAACAGAGCCCTGTTCAGTTAACCAGTCATAGTTGCCATATTCTTTTAGTAAATCTTTTATAACACCTAATTTTTCCGATGCGGCAATGGCGTCGCTACAGTTAAACATGCAAAATTTTGCATCGGCGATTGATTGCCAGCCGTGTCCCCAGTGTACGCTAACCACGGCGATAATCATGGTGAACATTAAAGGGATTGATACCCAGCGAACGCCGAAACCGAAGAGCAACATAATGCCGCCGGCTAGTTCGGTTGATGTTGCAAGAAAGGCTAACAGGTCAGGGAAGGGAAGTCCTAGCCCCCAATCCGGGTTACCGAACCAGGCGGCTGTGTTTTCAAAACTATTATACTTGCTGAGGCCAGCCATCCAGAAAATAGGTGCGAGGAATAAACGCAGTGCGAGTGGTGCTAAAAAATCAAAAGTGCGTGCTCGATCCAGTAAGCCTTGCAGTTGTAGTAACTTGTTCATAGTAAACTCCGGGTAGTGATTAAGCTTGGGCTATTAGTTTTATTTTAAGTTTTTCGTTGGAGTGTGTTGTTAGCTAAGTGTTCCAATAATAATATTTTTATCGTGTAGTTTTATTAGGGTTTGTAGCCCAAAGTTAATAATGCTATCAATATTTGAGTTATCTATTTCATTTGCGATTTGCGTGAGTAACTGACAGCCATTTAGATTTTTTTCGTTTTTAGATATAAGCTGCAGTAGTCGTGCGATAACAGGATTAACTTCGGTAAAGTTAATCTGCTCTTCATCTAAAAAACGTGATGCAACAATATGGGTTGCTTGTATGCCTGGTTTAGTCGGCAGAAAGTCACTGCTGATTTGATGCACCGGGTATTGATAACTTAATAGCCAGGCAAGATTAGAAAGTAGCGGTGGTTTGTTTAAAAAGTCAGGGCTGCTTGAAAGTCTGGTTGTGTCATCAGTTAGTTCTGAAATACTTAAAGCTAGTTCAACCCATTCATAATGCGCTAAGTCAAGCATAAATGGGAAATCATCGGCTTGTGGTTCACGTTCTTCTTCTAGATAGATTAAAAACTCTCTGGACATTTCTGGAAACAGAGGTGTATGGGCTTTATGGACGGCATAATAATCACGTACCAGAGTATGCCAGCGATGTCCGCCCAGTATTTCGCATAACACCGGATAGGTTGTCGACATAAAGCCTTCAACATTATTATAAAAAAGATCGCGATAAATTTTCATGCGTCGATCTTCGATATCGGCAGGTGCTGCATTTACTTCTGGTTGGCGAATATGCGCAGCAAATGCATATTGAGTTTGTTTAAAATCTTGTCTGTTTGAGTTGCTGGCTGACGACATTATGATGCGCTTTCTTTTATGGTTATTTTGGGTACTTGCCATTTATCTTGCAGGTTAATAATGTGGTCAACTTCGGCTAATAATTCGGCGAGTGGTGGGATATTAAAATCTCGTTCGAGTAGGGTCGGGATAACACCGTATTGCTTATAAGTTTGTTCAAGTAAATCCCAGACGGGTTGTATTACATCGGCACCGTGGGTATCGACTTTTAGGTCGATAGCTTCATCGAAATGACCGGCAATATGAATATACTCAATTCGGTCACCATTAATAGCGCTTAAAAATTCTGCGGCATTGTATTGATGGTTAATGCTATTAACATATATATTATTGACATCAAGCAATATCTTACAGTCGGCTTCTTCAAGCACGGCATTTAAAAATTCGATCTCAGGCATTTGCTGATTGGGTGCGGCGTAATAGGAAACGTTTTCCATGGCAATGGGGCGTTCTAAAATATCCTGAACACGCCTAATGCGTTTGGCAACGTAATGCACTGCTTCTTCGGTAAAGGGGATGGGCATCAGGTCATATAAATGGCCATCGTCACTACAGTAACTTAAGTGCTCGCTGTAGAGTTTAATCTGGTGTTTATTTAAAAAGTGTTTTAGACGGTGTAGAAAGGCTTCATCGAGTGGGCTCGGAGAGCCGATAGAAAGCGATAAGCCATGACAAATCATGTCATATCTTTCAGCAAACGATTTGAATTGCTTGCCCATTGAGCCACCGATACCAATCCAGTTCTCGGGGGCGACTTCCATAAAACCAACCTGGTTAGGTGGCTGGTCTAACAGCGAAGCAATCATGCTTCGCCGTAGACCGATACCAGCACCATGAATAGAGTGGGGGGGAGATAGTTCGATTCTATTCATGATTTTGCACTGACGAAGGGGTTATTTTTTACCGCCGCATTTGCCTTCGCCGCACTTGCCTTCACTTTTCTTAGCTTTAGTACCACCACATTTACCTTCCATTTTCTTGTGGTTTTTCATGCCTTCGCCGCATTTACCTTCAGCTTTCTTTTTCATGCCTTCGCCACATTTACCTTCGCTCTTTTTAGCTTTTGAGCTGCCGCCACATTTGCCGTCACTCATTTTCTTGTGGCTTTCACCACATTTACCTTCTTTAGCAACCTGGTAGCCGCCTTCAAGGTTAGTCATTGCGAATGGATTAGCGCCTGCTTCAGAAGCATTTGCAATATTGCTTGCAGCAAGTGTTGTAGCGAATGCTGCGCCAAGTACAATTGATAAAGTTTTAGATGTTTTGTTAGACATTTATTCTCTCCGTTGTCAAAAAATTTTTATTTATTACACTTCAGTATGTAAGTGCGGTTTAATATCGTATAGGTTGAAGCGCATTAAATCTACTCTCATCCTTCACTTGGGGGATATGACAGATGCTTTAAGCTAAAGGTTCAACCCAACCACACGACAATACACAAATATAGCCAGAATTTGTGTGAATACTATCTAATTGTTATAGATTCGTGATAATTAAGGAAAATATTAGCGAATTAACTTCTCGATACAGGCAATATAATGGTCTTCGTTGGGGGCATTCTGGTCGCGTTGCGCTTGCCAGATCATCTGCCCGAGACACTCCATAAGCATATGTTCAACATGGTGGGCGTCCTGGTGTTTGCTTAACAGGGTTTGATAAACATGTTGTAGGCTTGCTGGTCGTTTAGTAGACAGTTGTTCCTGTATCGCAATATGCATCGACATATGTAAAAAAGGGTTCGTTCCAGCCATTTCAGGGGTAAATTCCTTATCAATGCTGGATTCATCTTTTAACAGTGCGTGATATTCCGGGTGCAGCTGGATAATATTTACAATCACCTGCTCTAAGGGTTGTAGCAACGTCTTTTTATTGAAATTGGCCCAGGCGGTATAGAACGTTTGCCGTAATTCATTGCGATCATTACCGAACATGGCTGTTTTTCTCTCTTTTGTTACGGTGTAAGTGTTTATTCAACATTTTTCTCTTTGTATTCACATAAATCTTCAATCACACAAGCGCCGCAGCGTGGGGTGCGGGCAACGCAGGTGTAGCGGCCATGCAGTATCAACCAGTGATGGGCGTCGACTTTGAACTCATCAGGCACAAATTTCAATAATTTTTTCTCGACTTCGATAACATTTTTGCCCGGCGCAAGTTTGGTTCGGTTGGACACTCTATATATATGCGTATCCACCGCAATGGTTGGCTGGCCGAAAGCTGTATTAAGGACAACATTGGCAGTTTTTCGACCGACACCGGGGAGTGCCTCGAGCGCTGTGCGGTTGTCCGGTACTTCGCTATTATGCAATTCAATCAGCATTTTACAGGTGGCAATAATATTTTTAGCTTTGGTGTTATATAGGCCGATTGTTTTAATGTATTTTTTTAAGCCGGTTAATTTTAAAGCCAGAATCTTTTCGGGGGTATTGGCAATTTTATAGAGTTTATCGGTGGCTTTATTGACACCTTTATCCGTTGCCTGGGCAGATAAAATTACCGCAATAAGTAATTCAAAGGTGGAATTATAATGCAGCTCGGTGGTGGGATTGGGAATATGGGCTTTTAAGCGGCTGAATATTTCGTGGCGTTTACTGGGATTCATAGGGAATATTCATATTTATAAATTTTTTAACCACAACGGACACGAAGTTTTAAAAAATATTTTCGTAGTGTTCTGCGTGTCCGCTGGGGTTAATTTTAATTCTCTAAAGCCTGAACATTTTCCAGACTAACTCTTTTCTGTTTCACTTCTCGTTTTTTATCAATCACATTTTTCAACGCTAAAATAAAACCAAGACCGATAAAAGCGCCTGGTGGCAAAATGGCCAACAGGAAGCCTCGGTAGTTCTCTATAACGGTAATTTTTAGTCCTTCTGCGGCCGGTCCAAACATTAAATGTGCTTGCTGGAATAAGGTGCCGAAGCCTATCAGTTCGCGCATGCCACCGAGCACTAATAAAACGGCGGTAAAGCCTAATCCCATAAAGAACCCATCTAACATTGATGGTATAACGGAATTTTTAGAGGCAAAGGCTTCGGCGCGGGCGATGATGGCGCAGTTGGTAACAATAAGTGGAATAAATATTCCCAGTATTTTATAAAGGTCATGAAAGTAGGCTTCCATGGTTAACTCGATAACAGTTACGACCGATGCGATTATCATAACGAATACAGGAATACGAATTTCTGCACGAACCCAGTGGCGAATAAGGGAAACTGCTGCATTGGAGGCCACCAGGGTAAGGGTGGTGGCAAGGCCTAAGCCCAGTCCGTTAATAACCGTATTTGACACACCTAATAATGGACAGAGCCCCAGTATTTGCACCAGTACGGCATTATTACCCCATAAGCCTTGTTGGGCGATATTTCGAATCGAGGTTTCACTCATCATTAATACTCTTGTTTGGAGAATTCTTTTTCTGGAAACTTTTAGTTTCGCTTTCAACAAACAGTTTAGCAGCTTGCTGTTTATAAAATAATAATGCTTTATGTACAGCTTTTACAATGGCACGAGGGGTAATGGTTGCACCGGTGAGTTGATCGAAGTAGCCACCGTCACGTTTAACCTTCCATTTTTTATGGCTGGGTTTAAGTAAAGACATACCGTTAAACTGTAAAATCCAGTTTGATTTTTCAATGTCAATTGCATCGCCTAAGCCTGGTGTTTCTTTGTGGTTAACCACGCGTACACCGGCAAGTTTGCCATTAAAATTGATTGCCACCAGGAGAGTTATTTTTCCGGTATAGCCATCAGGGGCAATAGCAGAAAGTATTGCGGCGACTGGCTTATTGTTTTTTCTTGCTCGAAAAACCGTAACAGGTTCTTTACTGCCGAGTAACTTTAAGTTTGTTACCTGAATAGTATCGGTGAAAATATCATTATCATGTTCAGAAGGGGGGACTAGTTGATGCAGGCTTCTTAAGGTTGCTAGACGGTGATTTTCTTTAATTTGTTCTTTTGTATTCTCGAAGGTAAAGGCAACCATACTTGTTCCGACAATAGCAAAAAGTCCAAGCACCGTTGAGCTAATCAGCATTTTTTTTAGAAGCGGACTCAACTTTAATTTTTTTTGCTTAATTTCACTCACTACGATTCTCCAAATGCTTTTGGACGCGTAAAATAATCAATGGTTGGTGCCGCCATATTCATTAGTAAAACGGCGAAGGCAATACCATCCGGGTAACCACCCCACATACGAATAATATAAGCAAAAATACCAATACCGGCAGCGTAAATTAAACGTCCATTGGGTGTTGTCGATGCAGTAACGGGATCGGTTGCAATAAAAAAAGCACACAGCATAGTCGCACCACTGAATAAATGGAACAGTGGTGAAGTATTGTTATAGGAGTAAAACATGAGCGCCATTATCGCAATGCTGAGTAGAAAAGCAGTCGGAATTTGCCAGCTAATAACACGTTTATACAGTAACCATAAGCCACCGAATAAAAACATCAGGTTAATCCATTCCCAGCCTTTGCCGGCAAAAGAGCCAAATACCATTGTCTTGTTAGCCTGAATGCTGGAAAACGACTCGCCCAGGCCGGATTGGGTTTTCACGGTATCGAGCGTCGTAGCCATGGTCATGGCATCAATATTTATATTGCTAATATTGGAATGCAGGAGATAATTAAGGCTTTGTGCAAGGCTCAAGTTAGCTTCGGGTTGTAACCAGACGGTCATTTCTAAAGGGAAAGAGATAAGCAATAAAGCATAACCAATCATGGCCGGGTTAAAAGGGTTGTAGCCAAGGCCACCGTATAAATGTTTACCAATAATAATGGCAAAACTAACACCGATAAAAGTGAGCCACCAGGGTGCCAGGCTGGGGATGGCTATGGCGAGTAGTATAGCGGTAACGACGGCGCTGCCATCCATAATAAAAGGTTTAATGGGGCGTTTACGAAGTTGTAACATAAAAACTTCGGTTACTATTGCGGTGATAACGGCAACCAGTATATTTAAAATAACCCCCCAGCCAAAATATATAACATAGGCAATAATACCCGGAACTAATGCGTATAAAACATGAAGCATCATGCGTGTGATTGAGTTTGGTATGATATTATCCATTGTTACCATCTTTTTTTATTTCTGTTTTTTTCTTTTTAGTATCATCCTGGTGACGACGATCCACTTCTTTTATTTTTTTCTGTTGTTCATGAGTTAAGTTCGATGTGTTTTTAGGTACGACAGTTTGTTTATTTTTAACTCGTTGCATCGCGGCTGTAATGGCAGCCTTTTTAGCATCCTGTTCGGATGTATCGATACCCTGCTTTTTGTTTAGCAAAGCTTTCTTTTTAGCTTTACGTTCGGCATCTGCTTTTTTCTTACGTTCAATACGACGTTGACGATATTCATGACGTTCACGCGCATGGTCGGATTTTTTCTTATCGGTTTCCTGTGCCCATATTTCTGTTTTAGCATAGCGATAAAACTGCACCAGTGGAATATGGCTTGGACAGACATAATCGCAACAACCGCATTCGATACAGGAAAATATCTGGTGGTCCTGCAGTTTATCTAAATCTTTTGCGCGTGCGTACCAGTATAACTGCTGTGGCAATAAGTTGGCAGGACAAACGCGCGCACATTCACCACAGCGTATACACGGTAAAGCTTGCTGGGTGGGTTTTTTATCTTTAACTAGTATGCAATTGGTTGTTTTAATAACGGGATATTCAGCATTGTCAAGATGAATGCCCATCATTGGGCCGCCCATTATAATTTCCTGTTTATTGTTTTGCTGGTAGCTGCATTGCTCCAGGACTTTGATCATCGGTGTACCAAAACGAACGCGTATGTTTTTTGCCTCGGGCAGGTTGTCGCCAGTGACGGTTACGACTCGTTCAATTAAAGGTGTCCCATCTAATATTGCGCAGGCAACGGCATAGCTTGTTGCTATATTGTGGCAAATAACACCAAGGTCGCGAGGTAGCTGATTAACAGAAATTTGTTTACCTGTAATGGCCTGAATAAGCTGTCGTTCACCTCCGGCCGGGTAACGTGTTGCAACTTGAATAACCTGGATATTATTTATTTGCTTTTCAGTATTCAGTAGTTCATTTTCTAAAGCTTGAATCGCTTCGGGTTTATTGTCTTCAATACCAATAATACATTTATTAATTCCAAGCACATGTAATATAAACTGAATGCCCTGTATTATTTTTGCGGCTTGTTCCTGTATTAAAACGGCATCGCAGGTGATGTAGGGTTCACATTCGGCGGCGTTGATAATAAGAATGTCGACAGGTTTTTCCTGAATAAGCTTTAAATGAGTCGGGAACCCCGCACCGCCTAAACCGACAATACCGGCTTCAAGAATAATTTGTTTTAAGCTTTCGGCCGTTAATGAGAATGGATCCTCAATCGGCTTGATATCCGGGTGCCAGCTATCGTTACCATCGGTTTGAATCACAATGCAATTCACCGACTGTTTTAATACGCCGGGAATATAATGTTGTTGCAGCGCAATGACTTCACCAGAAGCGGGCGCATGTAAAGCTGCGGTAACGGTATTTTTGCTTTCGCTAATGCAGGCAATACATTGGCCTTTAAGAACCTTGTCGCCCACTTTAACAATGGGTTTTGCTGCTACACCAAGGTGTTGTTGTAGTGGCACAATAAGTTGCTCAGGAATAAATGCCTTTGCAATTTCCTGTTGCATAGATTGTTTTTTGTGAGCAGCTAATTTTATGCCGCCACGAAAACGATATTTTGCTTTATATGTTATGGCGTTCATGGTTTGAGCTCGGTCAGCAATAATGGTGCCACAGGAGGTTCAACCGACACTTTATTATTATCTTCGACGGCCGCTATTACATGAATGCAATCAACCGGGCAAGGTGGAATACATAAGTCACAACCGGTGCATTCATCGGCGATAACGGTATGCATTAATTTAGCAGCACCCAGTATGGCATCCACCGGGCAGGCTTGAATACACAAGGTACAACCGATACAAACATTTTCATCAATATACACAACCGTTTTTTCGGCATGTTCACCGTGTTCTTCATTTAATGGTTTAGGATCTTTGCCGAGCAAGTCTGCCAGAGCCAGAATAGTTGCTTCACCACCGGGCGGGCACTGGTTTATTTCTGCTTCATCTTTTGCAATGGCTTCGGCGTAAGGTCGGCAACCGGGGTAAGTACATTGGCCGCATTGGGTTTGTGGCAGTAGCGCATCGATTTGATCAACCACCGGGTTAGTTTCTGTTTTATAACGTACAGCAGCAAAACCAAGCAATAAACCAAAGACAATGGCTAAAACAGATAAGGCGATAATAGCAGTTAGCATTTTTTATATAAAACCTGTTAGCCTTTTATTAAACCAGCAAAGCCCATAAACGCCATCGACATTAAACCAGCCGTGATAAGCGCGATGGACGTGCCTTTAAACGGTGAGGGTACATCGGCAACAGTAATGCGCTCGCGCATGGCTGCAAACAGTATTAGCACTAAAGAAAAACCGATTGAGGCGCCAAAGCCAAATAAGGCCGATTCGACAAAGCCATAGTCTGTTTTTTGTATGTTTAACAGAGCAACACCTAGCACCGCGCAGTTGGTGGTAATAAGTGGTAAGAATATACCTAGCACCTGATAAAGCAACGGGCTGGTTTTACGAATAAACATTTCTGTAAATTGCACAACACCGGCAATGATTAAAATAAAAGTAATAGTTCGCAGGTATTCAATGCCTAATGGCGCAAGTAAATAAGTATCTGCCAGGTAACTGCAAATAGAAGAGAGTGTTAAAACAAAGGTAGTGGCAAATGCCATGCCGGTGGCAGTTTCTAATTTGCGCGATACGCCCATAAAGGGACACAGTCCTAAAAACTTTACTAATACAAAGTTATTAACTAATACGGTGCTGACTAATATAAGTGCGTATTCTTTCATGGTTTATTTCTTACCCATTTAATAATTTATTCGTCATTCCCGTGCAGGCGGGAATCCAGTGAATGTAAGAAAGGCCATATTAATAATTTATAGATTCTCGCTTGCGCGGGAATGACGACCTTCTTTAATATATTATTTAACCTTCATCCCCGGTTGCGCACCTTCATGCGGTTCCATAATCCATAAGTCTTTACCACCTGGGCCGGCCGCTAATACCATGCCTTCTGAAACACCAAACTTCATTTTACGTGGTTTTAAATTCGCAACCATAACAGTGAGTTTTCCTTCAAGCTGTTCAGGTGAATAGGCCGATTTAATACCGGCAAAAACATTATAGTTCTTTTCGCCGACATCGAGTGTTAGTTGCAGTAATTTATCGGCACCTTCTACGTGCTCGGCTTTGGCAATAAGTGCAATACGTAAGTCTATTTTTGCAAAGTCCTCAAAGTCGATAAGGCTATCAGTGTTATCCATATCTTGTTTCTCTTTTGTTTTTTTCTTCGGCGATGATTTGGCTTCCAGGTTTTGTTTAGATGCTTCCACCATGGCATTAACTTTATCTTTTTCGACACGAGTCATTAACGGTTTAAATTTATTAACTGCATGGTTAACTAATGGCGTTTGAATATCTTGCCAGATAAAAGGTTTAACATTTAAAAAAGTTTCGCTTTGCTCGGTTAATGACGGTAAAACAGGTTTTAAAAATATAATAAGTACACGGAATAAATTAATACCCATGCTGCAAATATCATGTAGTTCCTGTTCTTTACCTGCTTCTTTTGCCAGTACCCAGGGCTTTGCGGCATCAATATATTGATTGGCCAGATCGGCCAGTGCCATTATTTCGCGAATGGCATGATTAAACTCACGTTTGTCGTAGAGTGTAGCAATGCTTTCACTTGCTTCGCTAAATTTTTTATAAAGTTCAGGCTCGCTGATGTTGTTCGAAAGCTGGTTATCGAATTTCTTTTTAATAAAACCGGCACAGCGGCTGGCGATATTAACCACCTTACCAACCAGGTCGGAATTAACCCGTGCCTGAAAGTCGTCCAGGTTTAAATCTAAATCATCAATACCACTGCCGAGCTTGGCGGCAAAATAATAACGTAGATATTCGGGGTTTAAATTATCTAAATAAGTGCGAGCCTTAATAAAGGTGCCGCGTGACTTCGACATTTTTTTACCATCGACGGTTAAAAAACCATGACAGAAAACGCCAGTCGGGGTGCGATAGCCGCTGCCGTTTAACATTGCAGGCCAAAACAGGGTGTGGAAATAGGCGATGTCTTTACCAATAAAATGGTAGAGCTCGTATTGGCTGTTGGCTTTCCAATAGTCATCAAAGTTTAGGCTGCTGTCTTTTGAGCAGAGGTTTTTAAAGCTTGCCATATAACCTACTGGTGCATCGAGCCAGACATAAAAGAACTTATCTTTGGCGCCGGGAATTTCAAAACCAAAATAAGGTTTGTCGCGTGAGATATCCCAATCCTGTAAACCCGATTCAAACCATTCATTAAGCTTGTTGGTTATTTCTGTTTGTACATGGCCTTCGGTATTGACCCACTCTTTGAGCATGCTTTCAAAATCTGCCAGGGCAAAGAAGTAATGTTCGGATTCTTTTTTAATGGGTGTTGCACCCGAGACTGCCGACACCGGATTTTTTAGGTCGGTGGGTGAGTAAGTACTTCCACAGGCTTCGCAGTTATCACCATATTGGTCATTGGCACCGCATTTAGGGCATTCACCTTTGATAAAACGATCCGGTAAAAACATTTCTTTTTCCGGGTCGTAGGCTTGCTTGATGGTTTTGGTATGGATATGGCCGGCTTCTTTAAGCCGAGTGTAGATACCTTGAGCGAGTTCTTTGTTTTCATCGGAGTGCGTGCTGTGGAAATTATCAAAATTGATTAAAAAATCAGCAAAATCTGCGCGATGTTCTTTATCGGTGTCCGCAATAAGCTGTTCCGGGGTAATCCCTTCTGCTTGTGCTCGAAGCATAATGGGGGTGCCATGTGCATCGTCAGCACAGACATAAGTACATTGATTTCCTTGCATTTTTTGAAAGCGTACCCAAATATCAGTTTGAATGTATTCAACTAAATGGCCGATATGAATGGAGCCATTGGCATAGGGCAGGGCGCTGGTAACCAATATATGCCGTTTTGGGGCGATTTCTGTCATTGTTTTACTCTATTTCGATAACCTTGCTTTTGCAAAATTATTATGTAAGTGTTTGATTTTAAAGGTTGTATCTTATCAGGTCGCTGTTAATTTAGCGAATTTCAGTGACTTCAATTGATATTTGCATTGAAATAAGCCAAATAGACCTTATATATAGCTGCCTATTTTAAGGTAAAAAAGTTTATAATAGAACTCTAATGCAATTTTGTGTAAGATTGCGACCTTATTAATAGTACCTGTGTATTTTACTCAAGTATTTTAACCTGTTTTTTAGCGCGCTGCCTAATTTTTAGCTCTTCATTATAGTAAAGCAGTGCGGCATTTAATTTTGTTTTTTTACGATTTTAGGAGATAACCCCATGGCTGACGTAAACGCATCACAAGTTGAAGAGGCACTAAAAGCCTATATTGACCCTTACACTGAAAAAGATTTAGTTATTACCAAAAGTATCCGCGACATTAAAGTCGATGGCGACAAGGTAACTGTTGATGTGCAACTAGGCTACCCCGCTGATGGTTTTAAAGCAGAAATGGCCGGTAAACTTAAAGCCATGGCTGAAGCAGTCGATGGTGTTTCTGAAGCGACCATTACCGTTTCTTCTAAAATTGTGGCGCACACGGTTCAAAAAGGCGTCAACATGATCAAGGGTGTTAAAAACATCATCGCCATTGCATCAGGCAAAGGCGGCGTGGGTAAATCAACTACTTCAGTTAATTTAGCCTTAGCGCTTGCAAAAGAAGGCGCAACTGTCGGTATTTTAGATGCAGACATTTACGGTCCAAGCCAACCGCGTATGTTAGGCGTGAGTGGTCAGCCTGAATCAGCTGATGGTAAATCACTTGAGCCAATAAACAGCTACCATATTCAATCTATGTCGATTGGTTATTTGATTGATGAAGAAACACCAATGATCTGGCGTGGCCCAATGGTTACCCAAGCCCTCGAACAATTATTAAATGATACAAAATGGAAAGACGTTGATTATTTAATTATCGACTTACCACCAGGAACAGGTGACATCCAGTTAACCCTCGCACAAAAAGTACCCGTTACCGGTGCGATTATTGTTACCACACCACAAGACATAGCCTTACTTGATGCGCGTAAAGGTTTAAAAATGTTTGAAAAAGTAGAAGTACCTGTTTTGGGTATTATCGAAAACATGAGCCTGCATATTTGTAGTGAATGTGGTCATGAAGAACATATCTTCGGTTCAGGTGGTGGCGAGAAAATGTCTGAACAATACGATGTAGATTTACTTGGTGCTTTGCCTCTGGATATGTCGATTCGTGTGGGTACAGATGAAGGCAAGCCAACGGTTGTTGCCGACCCTGAAGGTCGCATCACTGAAATCTATTGTGATATTGCGCGCCGTGTTACCGCGAAGTTGGCGATTAAGGCGAAGGATTTTAGTGCGAGTTTTCCTAACATTGTTATCCAAAACAACTAATTGACGAACAACCAGAGCTTGGATTACGGCGTTGCTGCATCCAGCTCGCAATGCTCATTGACTTAATGTCAATTCCGCTTGCTCACTGCTACGCGCCTTGTACTCCAAGCTCTGGTTGTCCGTCAATATGTGCAAATTGTGATGACGGCGTTGCTGCATCCTGTTCGCGCCTATATATTTAAAGGCTCCGACTTCTCGTTGTCTGTAAATGTGTTCGAATAGTTAAGTATTAAAAAGGGAGACACATTGTGTTTCCTTTTTTTTATGATTATTTTAACTACTGTCCCATTTACATTTTGTATTTCCATTCAAAGTAAAAATAAAATTGTCATTGCGAGCGATAGCGCGGCAATCTTGTTAGTTTATACTTTACATAAAAAATCTTGCCACGTGTTACTCGCAACTAAAGGCTCGCAATGACATTGTTTTTTTGGTTTGAAATTATCTAGATTTTATATATAAACAAAAGCGCTTTATTTGTTTTTTAACGTACAAGCGTTTCTAAAATCTCTTGCCAATGGTTGTAAATTAAAAAGTGGCCACCGCCTTCAATTTGATGAACACACTTATTGGGAACGGCATCAATAACCGGTTTGATACGGCTGATTGAAGAATGCTGGTCGTTGGTTCCATGCCAGAAGTCTATTTTACTTTTAATATTTTTAACTGGAAATGGCCATGGCTGGGCAGATAATAAAATATCTTCTACAAAACCATTATGACAATTTTTACTGCCAGCGAGTAAGCATTCTTCAATGTGCTGTTTTAACCGTGGTTGTGTGAAAATAATTTTGTCAGAAGTCGAAACAGGAATACTTTCGAGAAATTTTTCAGGATCTTTGCAGGCACTTTTAATAGCGAGTTCAGCAATTATTTGTGCGGCGGTGGGTAAATATTTTGAGAATGCGATAAGCAATTTGAGGCTGGCGGGTACGCCGCTAAAGTCAGCAAAGGAGCGAAACGGCGGTGTTGAACTTACCATTGCGATGTTGTGTAAACGTTGTGGTGTTTTGTAGGCGAAGGCGCTTGCATAGATGGCTCCGACGGATAGCCCCATGATTGAGCATTGTGGAATATCGAGGTGGTTAACAAGCTCTAACAGATCGTCAGCAAAATCAAGATAACCGTGATTGAGGGCGGGATCAGAAAGACCGTAGCCAGGTCGGTCCGGGATAATCAATCTTACCCCGATACTTTTTGTTAAGTTATCATCGGGTAAACGTTCATAACGACAGCCAAGAATGCCATGGATATGTATCACGGGTTTACCATTAGGGTCGCCATATTCTGCATATTGAAGATGACGACCGTCTTTTAATATAAGGTGTGACTCTTTATTTATATGTGTTTTTAGTTTTGCTTTAATTCTTAAACGTGCATCTTCATGCAATGTATCAGTAGCGTTGAAAACAGCCGGGCTGGTTAATATCAGATTAACCAGCTCGGCTTGTCGGTTGACACCTGTTTTGTTAAATATTGACTGGAGCTGTACCTTGGCGGTATTTTTGGTGATATAACTTTGCTCGGCGGCCTGGCTTAAGCTCATGCCACTCGCTAACAAGGTTGCCAAGCGAGCTTCGGCTTTTGATAGTTTAAACAGAGTTTGTAAAGTGGATGCTGAAACTTTTTGGGTCGCTGAGGTTGACGCTATAAAAATGGCTGCACAATTTTCGACTTGCCGGTCGTAATGGTTGTTGGGATATGGGTCTGGTGTAATAAGTAGCGAGATGGATTGTTTGCCTGCTTGTTCTTCAACTTTAAAAGAAGATATCTGCTTACTCGCATTATTCCGGGAATTATCACAGGCATCATCTCGGACATTATTCAATGGTGCATTTGCTGCTTTATATATAAGGTCTTTAAGTTCCTGATTCGACTCTTTTACCGTGGTGTAAAGTGTATTATTTTTCAGATAAATAATATTGCCGTTAGCGAAGGTATTTAAAGCATGCTGGTTGGCTGAAATGAGTTCTGCATTAGCATTAACTAAAAAAACGCCAATCGGAAATTGTTCAATGATTGCTTGTGCCTGGCCACGAGAATGGTCGGCTGCATTGTAATCCCGCTTGAGTTTGAGAGCGCGGTACAAATGCGGGAGTATTGTTACCAGTCTTTGTGCTTCGCCTTTATCTATTTGGGTTGAGAACAATTGAATATGTTCGATATCGTCATCAAGACAGTTTGTGGGGTGCTGGTTTTCAGAGCGTCGATCCTCGAACAAGTTACCAATACTCTCCAATAAGTCGGGCCAGAAACAGGGATCAAGTGCCATTTCATAAACAATGCCGATAAGTTCGGAATCAATATTTTTTGAATCGGCAAGCCTTCGATCAGTTATGACCGGATCATCGGCATCTATTGTCATAAAGCACAACTCCATTTAAATAGCTGCTAATTTAGTACGTTTGGGTTATTCCTCACAAATACCACGGTTGTTAGCATCACTCCGCATGTTACTGGGTAATTCCGGCATTGGCAAAGGGCTAGTGCATGACTCTCGTGAAAAGATTATAAAAATTACTTATTACAAATTAAATCGATTATTTATTCATTAAACCGCTTTTGCGGATGAATTAGCTTATGTAAATTTCAGGGAAATGAAAATGAAAAATAACAACATGTTTGGGATTAATAAATCTTTTTGCAATATTGTATTGCTTTCAATGTTCGCTTTGCTTGGTACTGCTTGTGGCGGCGGTGGTGGAGGTGGCACAGATACAACGCCACCGACTACCAGTATTTCCATCAATCCTGGTAGCATAATAAATTCGACTAATGCCAGTTTTACTTTTGTTTCGACAGAAGCCGGTTCGACTTATGAATGTTCTCTTGATAACAGTGCATTTGTTACTTGTTCCAGTCCTACAGTCTTTACGGGTTTGGCCGATGGTAGCCATACGTTTCATGTGCGGGCGACCGACCCTTCCGGAAATACCGATCCAACCCCAGTGATTCATAACTGGGAAATTGATACAACCTCGCCTGACACTACTATTTCCAGTAACCCTGACAGCCTGACAAATTTGACCGATGCAATTTTTGCTTTTAGTTCGACGGAAACTGGTTCCAGTTTCGAATGTTCAATTGATACTAGTGCCTTTACTGCTTGCCCTAATCCCGTAACTTATACCGGTCTATCCGAAGGTAACCATACTCTTAGTGTGCGAGCGATTGATGCTGCCGGTAATGTTGATATTACACCGGCAAATTTTAACTGGCTTATTGATATTACCGTGCCTGATACAAGTGTGATAAGTAATATCACGAGTCCAACAAATGTTAACAGTGTCAGTTTCAGCTTTACGGCCACCGAAGCCGGTTCAACATTTCAGTGCAGTCTTGATGGACTTGCTTTTGTTAGCTGTACAAGCCCCATAAGTTATACTGCTTTAATAGAAGGTAGTCATAGTTTTAGTGTACGCGCGGTAGACACTGCCGGGAATACTGATTCAACCCCCGCTGATTTTAACTGGCTTATTGATTTAGGCGCACCGCAAACGAGTATAACGAGTGGTCCTGCTGACCCAACAAGTTTAACCAGTGCGAATTTTGTTTTTACCTCATCAGAGGCTGGCTCAAGCTTTACATGTTCACTCGATGCGGCGGCTTTTCAGTCTTGTAGTAGTCCGGTTGCTTATAGTAGTTTACTTGAGGGTGCACATACCTTTAGCGTCAAGGCAACGGATGCAGTTGGTAACACCGATAGTAGTGCAGCGGTTTATAATTGGACTATTACAGGTGCTGTTGATAATGCATCGCCAACTAACACATCTATCTCAATTAACAATAATGCATCGAATGCGCTTGTTGTGGGGCGATTCAATGCGAGGCTGATTGCCTCCGATAATGTTGCTGTAACGGCTTATTTAATTACCGAACATAATACGAATGATATCACTAATATTGTGCCGCCTTATCTTGACCCTTTGGTTTCAGATAGTCGATGGGTGACGGTGACTGCTTCGGCAAACATTGATATTACAACGGTGTTTCCATTAACGCAGACATATAACACAGGCGATAAGGTGGAGTTGTGTGCATGGTTTAAAGATGCAGAAGGTAATATTAGTTCGCGAGTGTGTGATTCTATTGGGCATGGTAAAAGTTGGGAAAGTGGTTTTGGAGATTGGTATGCAGACAATGGTGTATGGCAGATAGGCACGCCTACGGTTGTTGGTCCAAGTGCTTGTTACAGTGGCAGTCAGTGTGCTGGTACCATATTGGATGACAACTATCCTAATACTAATAGTGCCCTAGTTTCACCATCGATAAACTTACCGTCGCTTGCTGCTAACGAAGAACTGCAACTGCGTTTCTGGCATTGGTTCTCGCTTGCACTGCGTTCACAAAGCTGTGCTGGTTGTGATAATGACTATGGCCGAATTTATATTGAAACCCAGACGGCAGCGGGTGTCTGGAGTGC
>VAPM010009486.1_pt1 | contig 25658 bp, 24 predicted proteins | sample 3395091 | NCBI WGS metagenome assembly VAPM01 (sample SAMN08290445, study PRJNA428436) | hydrothermal vent metagenome | isolation source: Deep-sea hydrothermal vent chimney 3 | place: Pacific Ocean: Juan De Fuca Ridge
AAACAACCACGGCGCTTCCTGCTGGCGGCGTTCTTCATAGGCGCGGATATCGTCCACATGCTGCAGGGTCAGGCCGATGTCGTCGAGGCCGTTGAGCAAGCAGTATTTGCGGAACTCGTCCACCTCGAAGGGGATCACCTCGCCGCTCGGGGTGGTGATGGTCTGCGCCTGCAGATCCACACTCAAGCGGTGGCCTTCGCTGGCCTCTACTTCCTGGAACAGGCGGTCCACCGTCTGCTCGTCGAGGACGATAGGCAGGATGCTGTTCTTGAAACAGTTGTTGAAGAAGATATCCGCAAAGCTCGGCGCGATGATGACGCGAAAGCCATCGTCGAGCAATGCCCACGGCGCGTGCTCACGCGAGGAACCGCAGCCAAAGTTCTTGCGCGCCAGCAAAATACTCGCACCCTGGAAGCACGGCTGGTTAAGCACGAAGTCCGGATTCAGCGGTCGGTTGCTGTTGTCCTTGCCCGGTTCGCCGTGGTCGAGGTAGCGCCACTCGTCAAACAGGTTGGGGCCAAAGCCGCTACGCTTGATGGACTTCAAAAACTGCTTGGGGATGATAGCATCGGTGTCCACGTTAGCGCGGTCCATGGGTGCCACGATGCCAGTGATCTTTTCGAATTTTTCCATGATATTTCCCAAATCTTTTTTACCGCAAAGGTCGCGAAGGAACGCGAAGGACAAAAAAACAAAGTCTTTTACTTTGCGTTTCTTTGCGCCCTTTGCGGTTAATTTTCATAATTCCCGAATATCCACGAAATGCCCCGTCACCGCCGCCGCCGCGGCCATGGCCGGGCTGACCAGATGGGTGCGTCCGCCCGGCCCCTGGCGGCCTTCGAAGTTGCGATTCGAGGTGGAGGCACAGCGCTCGCCCGGCTCCAGCCGGTCGGCGTTCATGGCCAGGCACATGGAGCAGCCGGGCTCGCGCCATTCAAAGCCGGCCTCGCGAAAGATCGCGTCCAGCCCCTCTTCCTCGGCCTGTCGCTTGACCAGCCCGGAACCGGGCACCACCAGGGCCTGTTTGACGTTGTCCGCCACCTTGCGGCCCTTGGCCACCTCGGCGGCTGCACGCATGTCTTCGATGCGTGCATTGGTGCAGGAGCCGATGAACACCTTGTCCACGGGGATGTCGGTGATCGGCGTACCAGCCTCGAGGCCCATGTATTCCAGCGCACGGGTCATGCCCTCGATCTTCACGGGGTCGTTTTCCTGCGCCGGATCGGGCACACATCCGCCGACGGGAACCACCATTTCCGGTGAAGTGCCCCAGGTCACTTGCGGCTGAATAGTCGCAGCGTCGATGACGACTTCGCGATCAAACACGGCATCGCTGTCGGACGTCAACTCGCGCCACGCAGCCACCGCCTGCTCCCAGTGTTGGCCATTGGGGGCGAAGGGACGGCCCTTTACATAGTCGATGGTTTTACCGTCCACCGCCACTGTACCGGCGCGGGCGCCCGCCTCGATGGCCATGTTGCACACGGTCATGCGGCCCTCGATGGACAAGTCACGAATGGCCTGGCCGGCAAACTCAATGGCATAACCGGTGCCGCCGGCGGTGCCGATCTCACCGATGATGGCGAGCACGATATCCTTGGCCGTCACACCCGGGCCGACGCGGCCGTCGATGACCACGCGCATGTTCTTCGATTTGCTCTGCAACAGGCACTGGGTGGCGAGCACATGCTCCACCTCGGAGGTACCGATGCCATGCGCCAACGCACCGAGGGCACCATGGGTCGAGGTGTGGGAATCACCGCAAACCACGGTCATGCCCGGCAGGGTCGCACCCTCCTCCGGCCCCACCACGTGCACGATGCCCTGGCGCGGGTCGTTGATGTGGAATTCGGGGATGGCGAATTCCTCGCAGTTGCGGTCCAGCGTCTCCACTTGCAGGCGCGACACCGGGTCACTGATGCTCTCCACCCCACCGCTGCGCTCGGTGGTCGGCACGTTGTGATCCGGCGTGGCCAGATTGGCCATCGGCCGCCACGGCTTGCGCCCGGCCAGGCGCAACCCCTCGAAGGCCTGTGGCGAAGTCACTTCATGGATCAACTGCCGATCTATATAAAGAAGGCAGGTGCCGTCGTCCTGGGTGCGCACTACGTGCTGTTCCCACAATTTGTCGTACAGGGTCTTGCCAGCCATCACGCCGTCCTCGATTCAGGTGTTTCTTGCTTGCCGGCCATGGCGATGCGCTTACGATAGCCATCTCTTCGCCATGACGATGGGTCGATAGTAGACCAGGGCAACAATTACAACAATTCATCTTTATCATAGATTCCATTCCTGACTGGAATGATTCCGGCAAGTATTCTAGGCTCACGCCATGGACACCACCAACCTCAAGACCTTCATCGCCGCCGCCGAGCTGGCATCCTTCTCCCTCGCCGCCGAGCGCCTCTATCTCACCCAATCAGCAGTGAGCAAGCGCATCTCGGCGCTGGAGGGCGAACTGGGCATCCGCCTGTTCGACCGTTTCGGCCGCCGCGTCAGCCTCACCGAGGCCGGGTGCATGCTGCTACCGCGCGCCCGCGACATCCTTCGGCAGATCGACGACAGCCTGCGACTGATCACCAACCTCAGCGGTGAGGTGGCTGGCCGGCTAAGCATCGGCACCAGCCACCACATCGGCCTGCACCGCCTGCCGCCTGTGCTGCGTGCCTACACCAAGACCTGGCCCGCTGTGGAACTGGATCTGCGCTTCATGGATTCCGAGGCCGCCTGTCGCGCGGTGCAAACGGGTCAGCTGGAACTGGGTATCGTTACCCTGCCCCTGACGCCGCTGGCCGATCTCGACAGCGAACGCATCTGGGCCGATCCCCTGCGAATCGTAGTGGGCAGGGAGCACCCCCTTGCCGGCCAGCAGTGCATCCAGCCGTCGCAGCTATCGGCCCATGCCGCCATTCTTCCCGCCCATGGCACCTATACCCGCGAGCTGCTGGAACAGGCCATCGGCCCCGAGGTCGGCGGTCTGCGTATCAGCATGACCACCAATTATCTTGAGACTATCAAGATGCTGGTCAGCGTAGGACTGGGCTGGTCCGTGCTGCCGCAGACCATGCTCGGCGACGACCTGCGAGCCCTCAATGTCCCCGGTATCCCCCTCATCCGCCAGCTGGGCGTGGTGCACCACCGCCATCGCACCCTCTCAAACGCCGCCCGCGCCATGCTGCGGCAGCTGCAGGCAAGCCGTCACGAAGACAGCACGCAGGAATAAAAAGACCACGCCACCCGGCAGAAATTTCTCCTATAATGAGACGTGTCCGAAAAAAGGGCTGCCCGATACAGGAGAGAAAATCCATGAGCCAGCTAGTCGTCAATGGAAACCATTTTAACCTCACCACCAACGGCCACCTGGCCAACCTCACGGACTGGAGCCCCGACCTCGCCCAGGCCATCGCACAGGACGAAGGACTGGCACTGACCGATGCCCACTGGGATGTCATCAACCTGATGCGCGACTATTACGCCACCTACAATATCCCCCCCATCCTCAAACTACTGAAACGCGAAATCGCCAGGAAATTCGGCCCCGAGCGCGCCACCGACGAAGCCATCAACACCCTGTTCCCCGGCGGCGTGCCGTATCAGGGCAGCAAGATTGCCGGCATCCCGGTTCCCATGTTGGATTCGGAGCTGGAGCAAAGCGCCGAGGTCAGGAAGACCGAAACAACATCAAGCACACCACACTACCGTGACAGCTTCGCGTTCAAGGGCAGGCAGATCAAGGTCTACCCCAGTGGCAACCTGGTCAACCCCGAGGAATGGAATGAAGAACTGGCCAAGCAGCTGGCCGAAAAAGAAGACATCGAACTGACGGATGCACATTGGGTGGTGCTGCACTATCTGCGCAAATTCTATTTCCAGTACGGCATCACGCCGATGGTGAAAATACTGATGAAACACATGCGTGAAGAACTGGGCAAAGAGGTCAGCGACCGCGATGCACTCTACCGTCTGTTCCCCGGCGGCCCTTCCCGCCAGGGTTCCCGCATCGCCGGCCTGCCGAAACCGCAGGGTTGCATCGACGACTAACAACCAACACAGGCCCTCCTACAGCGCAGCCGTCTTCGTGCGCATGGCGCACACTACAGGCAGGTAGTAGTGTGCGCCATGCGCACAATATGGATAGGCAGTTTCCCTGTAATTTCCATAACCCTGTAGCAAACTGAAGAGTTACTGATTTTTTATAAAACCGCAGACTAAAACTGATAGCCCAGATTCAGCAACAGCTCCCCCTTGAGATCACCATCACGCCGACCCACCATCGGCGTCAAGCCGGCATGCCAACCAGCCGCCGTCATACCACTGAAGAAGTAGGCATAGGGAACACCCACAAAGACTTCCACGTCATCGCGCTCATCATGGGTGTTATAGGTGACGCTGACATGAATGCCCAGCCCATGCCGGCCGTTGTCGGAGAGGATATCCGACCTCATCCAGCCGGCGCCAAGGCCACAATTGGACGATACGCCCCTGTTTGAGGAATGGGCGATGGAGATGCAACCCACCGAAACATACTTGAGGTCGGCACCTTCCATGAAAGCGACATTGGCGCCGAGGCCGTTATACAGCGCGCCCAGGCCCAGGCCGAAAGACAACCGCTCTTCAGCGCTGCCGATGGAGGCAGAAAAGACACTTGCGAGCAGTGCGCCGTAGAAAAATATTCCCTTCATCATACTCTCCCTGCTTTCTCTAACATCAAAATAGTCATGCGAAACGGATACCGGTCCGCAACCAACGAGATGGTAGCTCTCCACGACAGGCGCAGGCAACCGGATATATGGTCAAGAGCACCCGCAGGAGCAGCCTGTCTGATTTCCTCGCCAAAGGTCTGACCCAGATGAACGGGATGAGTGCCTTCACGAAATGATTTCCTGCAATACGCGCAGAAAATTGTTCCCAAGGCACTAAACTTCCCCGCCCGGCTGCCGAACTAGTCCCCACACGGGAAAACCTGCTGAGGAACTCACCCTATCGTGGCTAGACAAGAACAACATCCCCCAGCCTTTGTGATTGCCGCCATGCTGGCCGGGCATCTGTTTCGCATGATGCGCACGGCCAAGCTCATGTCGCTGAGTGCAAGCAACGCCAAGGGCGTGGCGGCGCGGGCAGGCGATAAGGCGCTGGGTTTTCGGCCAATCACGGATTTCATTGCCGAAATGGCCAATGACACCATTCACTATGCGACCAAGATCAATCACCTGGCACTGACAGTTTCGCGTACGGCGGTAAACGACCTGCGCACTCTGGACGGTGCGCGTCGCTTTGCCGAGGCCCGTGATCAACTTGCTGATACCGGACAGGCCGCTTTCATCGACCAGCTGATTCACCAGGCCGATGTGGAACGTGCCGCCATGCACACAGAGACCGCTGAAATCATGATCCAGCTCAATGCACAGCTGGACGAGATTCATCAACGGGTGCGTGGCTCAACCATCATCGTCAGCAACTCGCGTACCGAGGCATCCCGCGCTGGCGAATTTCAAAAGTATCTCGACTCCATTGCCAACAGCGTGGAGCTGGCGGCACGCGACATCCAGCTCGAAATCAGCAAATGTCGAAAACTTATCGAGTCACTCGACACACTGGATAGCTCCAGCAAAAATACCCCGGATTACAGACTGCGAACAGGCACCTCATGAAGACGACAAACCTATACAACAAAGGCCACCGCTGGGTCAGCTTTGGCCGCGACCCGAAAAAGCTGGCCGGCATCATCGACACCAATCAGTACATGATCATCGATGGCCAGCGTGCCCTGCTGATGGATCCGGGCGGCATCGAGATCTTTTCCGCCATGCTGGCCTCGGTGCTGCGTCTGTGCGACATCGATACCATCACCGACATCTTCGCCTCACACCAGGATCCGGATATTATTTCCTCGCTGGGCCTGTGGGATCAGACCCTACCCACCGCCCGCCTCCATTCGCCGTGGATTTGGGAAAGTTTCCTGCGCCACTTTGGCCTCAACCACATCGAATACGTCGGTATTCCCGATGAGGGTAAGACCCTGGCGCTGGAATCAGTGGAGGTACGTTTCATCCCTGCCCACTATCTGCATGCCTCGGGCAATTACCATGTCTACGACCCCGAGGCGCGTATCCTCATGAGCGGTGACGTGGGTGCAGCACTGGAGGCAGACGGCGCGCCGCTGTTCGTGGAAGATTTCGACGAACATGTCGAAAAAATGAAACTGTTCCACCAGCGCTGGATGCCCTCCAACCGTGCCAAAAACGACTGGGTAAAACGAGTGCGTGAACTGGATATCGACATGATGGCACCACAGCACGGCCGCATCTTCCGCGGCGATGACGTCAAGCGCTTCCTCGACTGGTTTGAAGCCCTGGAGGTCGGCAGCGCCATCGAATAACATTTTTTCCGCTGCTCCCGACGTACATGGGATTCCATGGCCGCTCTACGGGGCCGTTTTACTTATGGCGTCTGGCATAGATATCACTGGGATTGCTGCAGCAGGCCCCCTTTGCCTCGGCATTGGCACGGGCATTCTCATCGAGGTAGCGATACCAGGCATAACGTAAGCGCGACCAGCGGTCATCCGCCGACTGCCAGCCAGCCTCCGCCAGTGCTTGCTCAATGCTCCAGAAACCGAGACGTGAGGCATCATAGGTCAGCGCAATCTTTCGCCGGCCAACATCGATTACCACCTGCTGCATACCAGGGAGTTCAGTCAGACAGGCCTGGATCTGCTGCACATTGCTATCGCTCATGCCGGGCAAGACGAGAGAACGGTGTACCGAAAAATCACCCTGTTTTGCCGTTTCCATATTGACCTCCTATCCCCCACTTTAACCTAGATTAATCAGTTGAACGACCTGTCCAGTGGTTCTGAGTGTTCGTCTGGCGTAGCAAAGCTTCCGCTCCTGCTCACGCCCCTTACCTGCGTCCATGCAGGCAAAAAAAATGAGTTAATGGCTTTGTTCCATAACGAGTTTTTTTGCATAGTCAGGCGGGCACTCAGAGCTGCTGGGCAGGTCGTAGCGTCCTCACTCAGCAGGTGAGGTCTGGCTTTTTAGATGAATTCGTTGATTACCACACACTTAGACTTACCTCGAAGCGGTCAACTGATTAATCTAGGTTTAACCACACCGGCACCACACGCAGGTGCAATCGGGTGACAGACAGGGGTTTGCGCTGTTGTCTTCGCGGGCTGCCAACCAGGGCCGAAGCAACCGCTTGAGTCGCGACGGCTGGTACTGGCGGCGCAAAAATTCCCGTGTGTCAGCCCTGCTCGCAGCATAGCGCAGATAATGGCGATAGCCCCGATTGCCGAGCAACGAAAACAGTCGCCGGTTCACCGCCGAGGCCTGCATGCGCGGCAGGAACATGGCCCTGGCGCGTTCGGCGTAGTCTTCTCCGTTGAGCAAACACTGCGCCGCCAGCACACCGGAATCGATGGCGGAACGAATACCGAAGCCCCACAGGAAATCCTGAATGCCGGCCTGCTCACCCGTTACCGGATGCTGCCCGGCCAACCACAGGCCAGGTGGACCGAAATGACCGGCACCGCCGTGAAAGACGGGACTTTCCATGTGCAGATCGACAAGCCGATAAAAGGTGTCGACGGTACGCTGCAGATATTCCTTCTGCCGGTTGAAGCCACGGAATATGCAGGTCTTCAGCGTGCCGTGACCGTGCATAACCAATAAATAGGCATAACCCTTGGGCGCCAGGGTGTCATCGCAGATAACCCAGTAGCCGTCGTCCATATCGGTACGAAAATGATAGCCCACGGCAATCACCTCGGCACTCTGCGGCCCGGCAGCCAGAATACCCGCCCCGTCCAGCTGTTTGAGGCGGCTGTTGAAACGGACATCAACACCCAGTGAGCGGGCCTGTTGCAGCAGGATATCGTCGAGGCTGCCAGGCTCAGAACCGCGCACAAGCAGATAGAAGAAGGGCTGCTCACTGTGCAGTCGATAGCGTTTGCCCCAGGCATCAAAGACAAAGCCATCATGCCCCGGCATCATTTCAAAATCGGTGGACAGTCCCTGCGCACGTAAGGCATCCAGCACATCGCCCCGCGTGCTCCAGTTCTCAAGTCCCTGCAGGTCATGACCAAAACGGAAACCCACGCGATCATGGGCCTCATGAATCTCCACCGCGCAACCGGCACGGGCCAGGGTGATCGCTGCCGCCAAGCCCGCCGGGCCGGCACCGGCGATTTTTAGCGGCGCCTTTCTTGGCAGCCCCCTGACGCCACCGTTAGCAAACGCCACCCCACCCTGTGCCGTTGCGAGCATGGAATTACCCTCCTGCTATCAGAACCAAAAACGCACGCCGGCCACGGCCCGCGTCTCGCTGCTGTCAAGTCCGGCGGCACGGGCATAGTCTGCACTGCCGCCGTATTTAGCAGCCCATTCAACACCGACGTATGGCGCAATCTCACGACGGATTTCATAACGCAAACGTAAACCCGCCGAAACCTCGGACAAGCCGGAACCGATACCTCGTTCGGCGTCATCCTTTCCGTACACATCCGCTTCGAGGCGCGGTTGCAGAATCAGGCGCTGGGTGAAGAGGATTTCGTATTCGGCCTCCAGACTCAGGGCCGTGCGCCCCTGCTCACCGACATAACCCGTAATATCCAGCTCAAACCAGTAAGGTGCCAGTCCCTGCATGCCAAGGGCCAGCCAGCTGCGGTTCGGGCCTTCGCCACTGTCGTAACGCAGGCCCAGCTGAGCATCCCAATAGGTTGCCACGGCATGGCCCCACAGCAGTTCGGTGCTACTCTCATCGAGCTTACCGTCGTCAATGCTGCCCTCGGCCTTGAGCACCAGCCGGTCGTAGTCACGCCCAAACCAGGCCTGTAGGTCATACAGCGCCGAGGTATTATTTTCACTGCGTACGGCCTCGAAACGATCCATCCACAACGACGCAAAGTTCTGCTCATCGGCGAAGCGAGGACGCGGAATGGCACCAAAGTCATAGCCATCCGAATAGGCGTGAGGATCACGGGCGTCGGCCGGGGCCGAGCCACCCTGCATGGCGCCCGTTCCCCCGCCCATGTCCATGCCACTGTCGTTGTCCGATGCTGTCATCGAGCCGTGATTCATGCCTGACATAGCCTCACCTTCGGCCAAGACTGGCTGAGCGCTGAGGCCCAACATAACCACAATCAGCGAAACCCATGATCTGCTTATTTTTGACACATTTTTTCCTGCCATTAGCGTATTCATGCCACCACCACCTGGCGGAACATGCCCGCATCCATATGGTAGAGCAGATGACAGTGCCAGGCCCAGTTGCCCAAGGCGTCGGCACTGACACGGAACGTGACCCGCTGTGCCGGTTGCACGCTGACGGTATGCCGGCGAGCGAGAAATTCCCCCGTGGGCGTTTCCACATCACTCCACATGCCATGCAGGTGCATAGGATGCGTCATCATAGTGTCGTTGTGCAGGATCACGCGCAGGCGTTCGCCATAGCGGAAATGTATCGGCGTGGACTTGCCGAACTCAAGACCATCCAGCGACCAGGTGTATCGCTCCATATTTCCCGTTAGATGCAGCTCGATATCACGTCCAGGATCACGCCGATCATCGGGCTGACGAAGACTGTGGATATCGGCGTAGCTCAGCACCCGGCGGCCGTTATCGCGCAGGCCGACGCCGGGGTCATCCAGATTAGTACGCGGCGTATCCACACGCATATCGACGCTGGGGCCGTATTCAGTACTGGCGTGACGCACATGCACGGGGTTTGTGGCCATGCCCTTCATACCGGCCATTGCCCCGCCCACCATGCCGCCAGTCTGGCCCATGCTGCCCATCATATCGGCCATGCTCAGCCACTGGGGCGTATCCAGCTCCGGCACCGGCGCACTGAGACCTGCGCGAGTCGCCAGAGTGCCGCGTGCATAGCCGGTACGATCCATGGACTGGGCAAAAATAGTGTAAGCCTCATCCTCGGGTGTAACCAGTACGTCGTAGGTTTCGCCCGGACCGCAGCGGAATTCATCTACAGTCACCGGCTCTACGTCCTGGCCGTCGACGTGCACTACGGTCATTTTCAGACCCGGAATACGCACGTCAAAATAACTTTGCGTCCCGCTGCTGATGAAACGCAGGCGAACGCGATCACCCGGATTGAACAACCCGGTCCAATTGCCGGCCGGGGTGGTGCCGTTCATGAGATAGGTGTAGGTGTAGGCGGAAATATCCGCTAGATCCGTAGGCGTCATGCGCATCTTGTTCCACATGCGCCGCTTACTGATGGCATTGCCCATGCCCTCCTCGCTGGCATCGCGGAAGAAGTCCAGCGCCGTCGGCTCGATAAAGTTGTAGTAGTCGCTCTGTTTTTTCAGTTTGGTGAATACGTCCATGGGGTCTTCGTCGGTCCAGTCGGACAACTGCACCACGTAGTCACGGTCGGCACGAATCGTTTCGCCGCCTCGAGGCTCAACAATAATCGTACCGTAGATGCCGGTCTGTTCTTGAAAGCCGCTGTGGGAGTGATACCAATAGGTGCCGGCCTGTTGAACCTTGAAACGGTAAGTAAACGTCTCGCCAGGCGCGATACCGTTGAAACTGACACCGGGCACACCATCCATCTGATAGGGCAGAAGGATGCCGTGCCAGTGAATGGAGGTCGACACACTGAGCCGATTGGTGACACGTATGGTTACCGTGTCACCCTCGCGCCAGCGCAGAATGGGCGACGGCAGGGAGCCGTTGACCGTCGTCGCCATGCACGGGCTGCCGGTAAAGTTGACCGGGGTTTCGGCGATAGTGAGATCAAACTCCGTGCCACTGAGTACTGGCGCCATGCCGGTCTGCGTGGCGGCCGTCTGCCCGGCCCAGACCGGTCTGCCCCATGATGACAACCCCATCAATACACCACCTGCGGCAAGCCCCTGTAGGAACCGACGTCGTGAAGAATCAGGCAATGCCAAAGCTTTGGGTGGAATTTTTCTCATACAACGGCTTCCTCATATAAAGGGTTATGGAGTCTCTGACTGGTTTGCCATATGGGCATCCAGAATAACATCCGGGTTATTGCTCAGAGTCTGTTTACTCATCAGGACTCCGTGATACACCAAGAACACAAAAGTTATTAGCAATTATGGCAATGATTCAAATCAAGCAATCCGGACAAGACGAACTTGTTTCGTGCGTACTCATATTGAACCTTCCAATGGTAATAAACCCATAGACGTATCCATGGGTGCGTCATGATTGATGGCGGCAATGGGGCAATCCGACCCGAGCTGTGCGGAGATATCCCGATTAGCGGCGCTCATGGACAGAACTAACACTTTGGCATACCCTCTCTGGCGCTGACAACAGTGGTATTCAGCCCGGAGTTTGGGGCCTTGTTTCATTGACATAATGCGCCGGTTGCGCCTCAAAACGACTTAAACAACGGCTTGAACAAAACACGAATTTTTTATCGTTGTATTCAGTCATGGCCGAGGCAGTCCACTCATCCACCCGCATACCACAGACGGGATCAATGACCCATGAGTGCTGTTCAGATTTCCGGTCGCGTAATGCACCATCTTCCAGCCACAGGATCCGGTCTGCGATCTCTTCGACGCGAGGATCATGGGTCACCATCAATACCGCACAACCATCATCACGGGCGATGTCGTGTAGAATCATCATCACTTCCTGCCCCTTATGGGAATCGAGATTGCCGGTGGGTTCATCGGCGAGAATAATAGGTGGCCGGTTGATCAAGGCGCGGGCGATGGCGACACGCTGTTTTTCGCCCCCGGAAAGTGTATTAGGTAAGGCCTTGCGTCGGGCGGTCAAACCCAGCCTTGTCAACAATTCATCCAGTCGCTTTTTGGCCCCTTGCGTTCCCTCAGTACCGAGCTGCGCCGGGAAGAGAATATTTTCTTCCGCCGTTAAGGCCTCTAATAGATTGAATGCCTGAAACACAAAACCGATTTTTTGCGCCCGTAGCGCAGCCAACGCTGCCTCTTTCACTGAACTGATATCAGTACCATCAATGATAATCTCTCCCGAGGTGGGACTTAATAAGGCGCCAAGCATGGATAACAGGGTTGTCTTTCCCGAACCGGATGGCCCCATGATAAGCACTAACTCACCCTGCTTAATCTTGAGATTTACACCGTTGACAGCACGTACTTCAGAGACACCGCTGCCAAAATATTTGCTGATATTATTTGCTTGTAGAATAGTCTTTGTCATTATGACAAACCTCAACGATGAAACGCCGTCATGGGATCAGCCCTGGCCACGGTGCGAGCCGCGCTGAGTGATGCCAGGATGGCCACCGGTAGTATAGCCAGCGCAAGGGGCGTGAACTGATGCAGGCGTACCGCTATATTGATCTGCGGTACGACCGTCGGCAACCATGCTAGAAGCGTGAATGAAATAAGCACTGCGAATAATAATCCCAACACAGTAATCACCAGACTTTGGCACAGCGCCGCAAGATAAATCTGGCCATTACTGAAACCAACCGCCTTGGCAATCGCCAACTCCCGTTTTTTCCTTGCGATTAAAGAATAGGCGGTAAAGGCAACAATCAGGGTCGCCAGCAGTGTTCCCAGCAGGGTCATCATGCGAATAATCTCGGCACCCATCTGCAACGCCAGTTGCCGGTCACTGTTGATAAATGCCTCACTGGTGAGTGCATTGACCTTGTCGACCTCATCCTTGATACGCGCAATCAGCGCTCGTGCATCAATCCCCGGTCTGGCATAAACCATGATATAACTGTACTGGTCTCTGCCTTCCAACAAATCACCCAGATCCTCCCGGGAGACAAAGACAATCGAACTGGCCATGGAAAAGGTTCCCTTAGACAAGCCCACAACTTTTAAAGACCGGTCGACCAGGCTAATCTCATCGCCAATCTGCACGCCGGTGAGTTTTGACGTGACCTCCGGGATCACCACCTCACCGGGGCCAGGCATGGCGTTGCCCTGTGCCATTGCCCAAGGCCCGGTGTGGCTCTGATCAGGCGTAATCCCAATGACGTAAGAAAACCAATCCTTGCCACCGATCTTTACTGCACCGTTGAAATAAAGAATCGCCGCAACCTTCCTCACTTCCGGCATTTCTGCAATCTTGTCTGCCTTCCAGTCCCACACCATGGAGCTGGCCATGTGCATATTGGAAACACCCTTTTGCATCACCCATACGTCGGCATCCATTTTCTCCAGATAGGCAACCATTTGCTCGGATTCACCTTCAAATACCGCACTGAAAAAGATCACCAGGATGAATGAAACCGCCACGGCCAAGGCGCTGACCATGAGTCGCATCGGTTCGGCAAAGAGAGTTTTCAGACCCCAATAAAACACACTAACTCCTGAATACAATCGCGGGATCAAGCTTGGCGATGAGACGATAAGGCAGATAAGCTCCAATTACGCCTAACATCAATGCAGCAAAAAAGGTGCGTAACAATGGTATCGTTTCCAGCACCGGAACCAAGTATAGCGGTACACGAGTCTCGATAAACCAGGCGCCTCCTTGCGCCAACAACAGCGCCACAGGAAAGGCCAGCAGTACCATCACCAGTGACTCCAGCACCATCTCTTTTATTAAAGAACGGTTGGGAAACCCCAAGGCCTTCATCACCCCGAAGCTACGTAACCGCGCATGTACCGCCGCAAACATGATCATGCCAACGACCAACAAGGCGATGATATAACCAGCGCCGATCAACACACCCATGACCGGCCCAAACAGTGTGCGCCCCATCGCCATATCATTACGTGCCAACTGCTCTGGAGTAAAGACATCAGCATCGGGCTCCACTGCTTCTATTGCGGCGGCAACAGCATTTCTATCGGCGCCCGGCTGCAGTTCAATCAACAGAAAACTCAACAAGGGAAGATTGCTAATATCTCCAACCAGATCAGAATCGAAAAAGAAGTCAATCATGTCATCGTAATTGATGAACGAAAATGCAGTAAACAGCGCCGATGCCTGCTCGGCAATACCAGAGATATGGAATTTAAAATCGGCCACGATGAAAGGATCGCCGACATTCAAATCGTACAACACCGCCAGCGACTCATCAATCACGATATCCCGTGCTTCTTTTGCCTCCCTACCGGTTTTTAGCTTCGACGGTCCACCACCAATATCGTAGACCACAAAAAATATTGGGCTTTTACGATAACCCGGCTTTTCATAAATGACCGGCACCATAGTGATTGGATGTGCCACTACAACGCCGTCTACGGCTTCAATTTGCTGTCGGCTAATTTGAGGCAATAGTGAGCGGCTGGCGACAAAATTGGAAACCCCGGCCTGTGCCACAATCAAATCGGCGCCCCGGTTGAGCGCCACATTTTTCAGCTGAATAAGCAGACCGGACTGGAATCCTTCCAACAATAGGATGACCGCCAGCGCACTGGCGATTGCACCCCCCGTTAAAAGTGTGCGAAATGGCTCATAGGCTAATTGGCGGTATATCAACTTGAACATCTCTTCCCCCTTGCATTACCCTTTGCGCAGAACTTCCCACCGTAACGCATGTAATGCCATGGGCATGCTTCCTATAACGCCTTCTGGTAGCTGACCAATTCACAGCTGTACCGCCTGATCATTTATGTGTGCCTATGATATTAAGATTGACGTAAAAATAATCTCTCACCGATAAAAACCGTCAGAATCCCTACCAATGCTGCGTAGATAACCATCGTATCGGTGGATGCCTTCACGACTAAAAAAGCACCAAGCACGACGACATCAAAGGCAATTGCCGTAATCAGAATAGCCGCATTAGCCTTAATTTTCTTGCGGAGGTGGCGCAACACACCCCAATGCACCGCAATATCCATCAATAAATAGAAAATAGCCCCCAGCGAGGCAATGCGGCTCAAGTCAAAAAACAGGGTCAAAAATATTGCTATTACAATGGTATAAACCAACGTATGATTTTGAATGCTACCCGGCATGCCAAAGTGACGGTGCGGAACCAGCTTCATGTCGGTCAACATGGCGAGCATACGTGATACGGCAAATATACTGGCAATAACGCCTGAAACCGTGGCGACAATCGCTAACGCAACGGTGAACCATAGCCCATAATCACCAAGCGCCGGACGCGCCGCTTCTGCAAGGGCAAAATCTTTTGCCGCGATGATTTCCGGCAAACTGAGATTGCCCGCTACAGCCAGTGCGACCAGGATATAAATCACCACACAGATCACAATTGAAATTATTATGGCACGCCCAACATTGCGATGTGGATCAACAATTTCTGAGCCACTATTTGTGATAGTGGTAAATCCCTTATAAGCCAGAATCGCCAGGGCCATCGCCGCTATGAAGCCTGTTGCAGATGTATCCACAACACTGGCCGAGCTACTGTCAAACGAAAAATCGGCGATCCACAAACCACCAACGGCAAACACGACAATGCCGCCAATTTTTATAAAGGCCATCAACAGGGAAAAAAGGCCAATCGCACGGTTACCGGAGATATTGAGTAGAAAGGCGAAAATGAGCAGTCCAACTGCCAACGCAGACACTATCCAGCTGCCAGAATCTATATCGAATAGTTGTACGCTATATGTACCGAAAGTTTTTGCGACCAGACTCTGGTTAATAACCATCGAAAAATACATGAGCAGTGCGCCAGCAGCCGTCATCACCCCCTTTCCATAGGCTTTCTTCAGAAACATAGCAATGCCACCGGCAGAAGGATAGGCATTGGATAGTTTCACATAAGAATATGCGCTAAATGCAGTCACCACTGCCGCCGCAAGAAAAGCGAGAGGAAATAGTGATCCAGCAAGCTCAGCAATCTGTCCTGTCAAAGCAAGGATGCCCGCGCCGATCATTACTCCAGTGCCCATTGATACAGCACCCACTAATGTCAGGCTATTGGTTTGATATTGTGATGATTTGTTATGCTGCGAATGATCTTCCATATAAGACTTCCTCTAAACAGTTATTTTTCAACCTTGAGGTTTTCAGTTCTCAACGACAACTACGAATAGTGCAAGGAGCGCTTTGTAATGATGCCGGTGTAAAGAGTGATGATACTCATTGGTGCCCACCAATTTAGGAATCTTTTTGCTCAAAAGGTTATAAAATGCCGATCTCCGCCATTAACCGGACGACCTCAATCGGCTCTATCCAGCCGAATAGGCTTGGCCCCAGCACCACGCCAGCGAACAGCTCACCGATCACTGAAGATGCCTGCAAGCGTGTCGCCAGCTCCGCAAACACCCGTGCCGCCAGCAGAATGATGAGCAGGTAAAGAAAGAAATCACGGGTCCCATCAAATATTCACTGGGGAATGAGAAACACACCCGGCCAGGAACAACCAGAGATAGTGGGTCAGAATCCATCTTTGCCACCCTCGTCCGGGCACTCAGCAGGTGGATACAGCTCATCCATTGACCGTGACAGACCATCACCGCCCACAATCCGTACATGGTGACGACGCAGGGCGCGTGGCTCCGATGTACCGCAGGAGTGGGCTATCATCTCCACCTCGTGCACAATGCTCTGGCAATAACTGGCCACCCGAACTGATTTAACTTGTGGATCAAGGCCAGCCTGCAACCGGGGGTTATGGGTGGTGACCCCCGTCGGACAGATATTTCTGTTGCACTTGAGTGCCTGAATACAGCCCAGCGCAAACATAAAACCACGCGAAGCATTGACAAAATCCGCCCCGGCACACAGAGCCCAGGCAACATTGGCAGGGGTAATCAGTTTTCCCGAGGCAATCAGGCGTACCCGCTGCTTGAGCTGGTATTTAACCAGGATATCAGCCACCATCGGCAGCGCTTCTCGCAATGGCAGACCGACATTGTCCATCAACGCCATAGGCGCAGCACCGCTGCCCCCATCCCCTCCATCCACAGTTATAAAATCAGGCGCACTTTCCAACCCTCGCGCAACAATGTCTTCGCACAGTCGATCTAGCCACTCACGGCTGCCGATCACTGTCTTGATGCCCACCGGTTTACCGGTAACTGTCCTAATATGTGCGATTACACCGAGTAACGTCTCAACAGAGTCTATCTCTGGATGGCGGTTGGGTGAGATGGAGTCCTCACCCATTTTGATACCACGCACCTCCGCCACTTCACGGGTGACCTTGGCGCCGGGCAGAATCCCACCTTTGCCCGGTTTGGCGCCCTGGCTGAGCTTGATCTCAAACAATTTTACTTCCGGTCGTAAAGCGATACTGCGCAGTTTTTCATCACTCAGGCTTCCATCCTGATTGCGCACGCCGTACTTGGCAGTACCGATCTGAAAAACCAAGTCACAGCCTCCTTCCAGATGATAGGGAGAAAGGCCGCCCTCGCCGGTGTTCAACCAACACCCCGCCATTTTTGCACCAAGGGTGAGCGCTCGTACTGCCGGCGCAGAGATCGCACCAAAGCTCATTCCCGATATATTAAAGATTGAAGACGCCAAGTAGGGGTGGCGGCAGTAAGGACCGATTTCCAGAGGCACCCTCCCACCAGCGTCCTCCGTCAGAGTGGGAAAAGGACAGCTCAGAAAGATCGGGGTCCCCTCGACATTCAGGTTTTTGGTCGAACCGAAGGCAACAGTACTTTCAATGCCCCTGGCAGCACGTTCGACCCACTCCCGTTCGGCCCGGTTGAAGGGCATTTCTTCGCGATCCATGGCAAAAAAATATTGCCGGAAAAATTCCCCAAGTCGACCGAACAGATAGCGGAAGCGCCCCAGCACCGGAAAGTTACGCCGAATGGCATTACGGGTCTGGGTAATATCGATGACAAACAAAATAATAACGACAAGCACGGTAATACCGATGATGAAAACAAAAGAGGTGGCCATAAATTCCAGACCATGCAGCACCCAGTCGGAGAGCATGACACTGCTCCCTCTTTCATCCATCAGGTGCTGAATCCTTTTTTCCATCTCATCCATTTAACGAATACCCGCCTTACGCTGCTCACGGCGCACGTAGGCAATGATATGCCCGGCCTGTTGAGGTGAAACATCGGCAATCGGCGGCATATCACCAAAGTGCCAATGGTGCTGCTTCACACCGTCTTTTACCGCCCAGTGAAATGTCAGATCGGCATGGTGGCTAGGACGGTAGACTTGGTGCAGCAAAGCTGGCCCCTGGTCGGTGCCGATTCCTTTCTCACCGTGGCAGCGCGCACAATGAGCATGAAACAGCGCATCACCACGCTGCGGATCGGCGACAAAACCAGCATCTGGCAGGTGTTGCCGCTGCTGCACCTGCTCCGAGTCCGGCACATCACAACCCAGCAACATCACACTGGCAGCCAACAGAAACACAAAAAAAACAGTTTTCGTCATGTTGTACAAGCTCCTAAGGGTCACAATGCCGCCATGGGGTAAACAGGCTGCGCAATTTATGGGAAATGCTGCCCGTGATGGGTAGATATGGTCCCAGTAGCGCTTCAGCCTGCTGTTTGGCAGCCAGCTGCGCCTCTGCCCCACCCTTGCTAAGCGGCCAAGTGATTTCAGGCAGATCGGGCTCAACCACCACAACAGGAGCACCACAACCACAGCGACAGTGGCGGAAGGCAAGCGCCTGATCGCTCAGATACCAGGGGCGCTTGCGATAGAGCAACAGATAGAGAATTTCCACTAATGACCACGGTTGCTGCAGCGCATGGGCCAGCCCTTCCGGGCCTTCACGGCAAACCGATACGTGGTGAACGATCAACGCATCGAGTTTGTGCCGGCAACAGATCGCCTCAGTAGAAGCCAGTTCAATGGTTGCACCGTCACTGTAGAGTTCGCCATCAATCTCCACTGGCCGGTACAACACCGGCATGGCGGCGCTGGCCATGATGCGCGGGGCCAGATCGCCTGACGAGAAGAGAGTTTTACTGCCCTGCGTCAGGTTGGTGGCAAGAGAGTAAAAAGGGATGGGGCAGGTCTCGAAGGTCTGCGCGATGAGGTTGTTACGGATAAACTCAATGGCCGCTTTAGTCTCTGAAATACCGGTATAACCACGCCCCTTGCGCACCGCCATCTGCCAGATAAAACGCGACCGTGAATCGGGGCTCCAATACTCGCGTGTTTCTACATTGGCAATGCGCTCCGCCCATTGGTGCAGGTCGGTACCACTGGCATAAACCCCGCCCACCAAGGCGCCAGCGCTGCATCCGGCAATGGCGCCGATCTCGACACCCAGCTGCTCCAATGCAAGTAAAAACCCGGTATGGGCATACACCCCGCGCCCACCACCGGAACTCAACACCACACCCACCTTCATTGTCTTTGCCATAAATCAGCCTGCAGATAAAGATGCGTTGCAAAAACAGGAGGGGTGTCTGTAGTGGGCGGTGACATAGGTCTCGGACAGCGTCGCTATCAAGCGCTGCGGATCGGCATCATAAATCAGCCGTGCGCCGGTATCCTTGTCTTCGGAACTGGCGACGATATCGGGAATCTTTGCAGTAATACCACCACTGCCCTCCAGCACGCCGATCAGCTTGCCCTCATCATAGGCGATGGCAAACTCTCCCAGCGTGCTGGAACGTCTACCGAGAATAATCGCCATATCGCTGGAGCAAATGTTGGTCACCTCTCGTCCCATCAAGCCGCTGGCAGTGTAGATATTCACGTCGGAATTGTCTGACGGTGAGTGATATTTATGCGCATGCTCATCCAGGCTCAATGCCGGGGAGATACCAATGGAGAGGCCACCAACATTCGTCGCACCGCGAGCACACTCATAAGGCAAACCGGGGCAAGCACCAGTAATCAACGCATATCCCCGTTTGGCGATCGCCCGTCCCAATGCATAAGCGATCTCCCCCGTCTGTTGCGCCTGTTCATTATCCGCCGAACCCATTACACCGACAGTGAGACGCATCCCCGGCGCCTTGTCGATAAACGCTTTCGGCCGTGTCAGGAATTTCTCTTTACACTGCGTTGAATAAAAATGGTAGCTGCGGCCCTTGTATTCAACCACGGCTTTCGCGTTGCGCAGATCAAGTTCCATTAAGCAGACGGGATCACGGACCATAGCAGTTCACCTCGCTACGATTGCTTTCTTGCACGCTGTTGCTGTCATCATTCCCCAAAACCAATTGACCTTATAGCTATCGATCTTTATATCATCAAACCCTGCTGAAAGAAGAAGCTCATAACACTCTTCTTTTCTATATGTTTTGAAATGTGCTTTATTAAAAGACCGAAGAAACAGGTCGCATATTTGACAGGTAATATAATCATCACACCAATCGGTGATCACCACTCTTCCTGTTGGTTTCAGGACACGTATACCCTCTTTAAGGACAACAATCGGTTCGCGAATATAGTGAAACATGCTGCAAAAAACGATGACATCAAACATCTCATCTTTAAATGGAAGTCTTTCTGCCCAGCTTAGCTCTATATGAACCTTTTTTGACAATCTCTGGTCGGCGATATTGAGCATCTCCTGGGTAGGATCAATACCTGCCAAAACAATATCAGGATATCTCTTTTCTATCGCTGCCAGTAAAGCACCTGTTCCACAACCAATATCAAGCAAATGCTCTCCCGAATGGAGTTCAATTCTTCTCAGTGTTTCCTGAAGCGTTGCCTCAACGTAAAAACTCCATTTATCATCATATTTCTGCGCCAAGTGGGCATACTCTTTTTGCACGGGATTTTCATGGTCGGTTTTCATCAGCACCTCGTTTCGCCATGCAATGCCAAGCCTTAACATCGTTCTCGATCCTTAGCTCTCTCCCGAGAACAACCACAGACAACCACAGACAACCCTGAAAATCACATCATTGGCGCGTAACATGTGCCATCGCTTCACGCGCATCAAGTTCACGCGTGCCATTTCCGGTACGCAAAAAATATTTGGATGTATTTCCATCCATCAAGTAAACAGGTTCAACGACTGACTCCACGATGATTCGACAGACATCCCTACCCCCTATTTCATAAAACACACAATGGATAAAAGAGCACGTATCCGCACCTATCCGGCTTGTTACAATATCCGTGATGCAGAGCTCGAAGCCATCCCTGCCCTTGTTTTTTAGCGTTTTATAATCATGCTCCAGACCGACAACCTCGCCATCATCGGCCACACCAATCAGTAGGCTGCCGCCTCGATGATTCATAAAGCCAACCAGTGTTTTTGCAATAACCGTTTCGAGTGCTTTATTGATTTTTCCCTGGCGAAAATCCCATCGTACTGATGACTTGAATTCCAGATGCTCACCCTCACCACCTTTTATCAGAGCAGGAAGATCCTCAGCCAGCTCCTTCTCCAGGTAGTGCACCGTCCGCTGCTGCCTGACAAGCGCCAGATGGTAGATGGCAAATGCCAAACCGATGCTGCCGCCGATAAGAGCAAAGATCAAACTCATCGGTACCATCTCGAGAACAAAGGTCGATTCAAACCGGCTGAGAAGAAAACTCCACAGACTTTCACCTTCAACACCAAGCTCATGACCGAATTCAAACCAATAAACAATTTTGGTTACCGGGTGCAACAAGAGCATACCGATCAAGGCTCCAACCAATGTGTGGAGTATGATTACTCGTCGTTTTTTGGAAAACAGCTTCACTCTTTTTCACCCTGCGGACTATTCATGCTAATCAGTGTACTTACTAGTAAATGCAATATGAGTTAATCAACCCTTGTCACTGACCTCAGTTTTGGTTCGGATCCGGTAGGGTTTATCCACCGGCAATCTTGCCACAATGCCGCCCCCTTTCATCTCAAGACTGGCCGCATCCATAATCACTTTGGCATTGGAAGGTTCCAGCTGCGCCAACAGCACATCCTGCTGCAAGCCTTTTCCAATACTGTATTTACTCTCAGTCACTTCGATAAACTGCTGCATCGGCGTCTGGTTGCTTTCAACAACCTCCAGCACCCGAGCCGAGGCATTGTCGGCCCGGGCGCTGGTCACCGCTAAATTGGAGTTCGCCTCCACCACCGCGACCACTATCGACAACGGCTCATCGGTATAGAGCGGAACGCTGATAACTAACAACATGACAGCGATAAGTTGCCACTTTCGCTCCGAACCCACGAAACCCGGCCATATCCAGCCTGTCTTATTCCCTTTCATAGGTTCCTCCTGGTTAATCATGAACACAACATTCCCCCCGGCACCAGATACAGTGGCAATCGAGATGGTCGCAAGTAAGATCCTTACGCCGACTCTGATAACGCCGTTTGGCCCAAGGACGCAATAGTTGTTTCATCAACGATGGCTGATATTGCCGCCGCAGTAATTCGCGTAGACCCGGTTTGGCGACCTGCCGTAAAAACCAGCGATAACCGCTGTTGCCCACCAGGCTATAGAGCGCACGATTGACGACGGAGGTCTCCATCTGAGGTTTCAACTCCCGCTGCCAGAGTCTGTCGTAGTTTTCACCGTTCAACAGACTCTGTGCCGCCAGGACACCGGACGAGATCGCCAGACGCATGCCGAATCCCCACAGCGTATCCTGAAAGCCAGCCTGCTCTCCCACCAGAGGATGCGGGCCGCTGTAGGCGCTTTTCGGGATACGAAAATTGCCGCTGCCACCATGAAGCTGAGGGTTTTTCATCTCCAGGCCAACGAGTCGCTGAAATGCCTCCACTGTTCGCTGCACATAAAGTTTCTCCTGTTTAAACCCGGAAAACATACAGCTCTTGACCGTACCCCTGCCGTTCATCACCAAGAGATAGGCATAGCCCTGAGGGGCCAGCTCATTGTCACAGATCGCCCAGTAGCCATCCGTCATATCACTCTCAAAGTGGTAACCCACTGCAATGGCATCGGCAGCTCGCGGCCCGGCGGCAAGGATTCCATCACCCGCCATATGGCGTAGACGACTGTTGAAGTGCACCTCCACACCGAGGGATTGAGCCTGCCTAAGCAGGGCGCTGTCGAGTGTTTCAGGAGCGGGGCCTCGTTCAATCAGATAAAAGAGTGGTTCGTCGCTTTCGATCTCATAACGTTTACCCGCGGAATTGAAGACAGTGCCGTTGCGGCAAGACATGGCATTAAAATCCGTCGCCAATCCCAATGCCTGCAACGTCATCAATACATCCTCTTTAGTGGTCCAGTTCTCCAGCCCCTGAAAATCGCCGCCAAAACGATGGCCTACCTCTTTGTTTGTTTCATACACGATCACCTTGCGACCCGCGCGGGCCAGGGTGATTGCTGCTGCCAAACCGGCCGGACCAGCACCGGCAATCTCCACGGGGGCTTCGGGGGGCATATTATTTTTTGTCATTTAATTTATCCCTGATTGTCCGTCTCGCGTCACAGCCACCCTCAACCCAGGCTACCCGGCTTTATCCCACATTCAGCGCCGGTGTTTATCGTTTTTATCGCCTGATTTGCCATGCCCGCCATGCAGAAAGTGCATACCGACACAGGCCAAAAGCAGCAATATCAAGAACCAGTAGTCCGCTAACCACGCCAAAATTTATTCCTCATTCAGCCGTTGGTGGGTAGTCCCGGCGCGCCGGTCCGACATACAGCTGTCGAGGCCGACCAATGCGCTGCTGCGGTTCGGCAATCATCTCCATCCACTGCGCGACCCAGCCAGCCGTGCGGGCGATGGCAAACATCACCGTGAACATATTGGTGGGAATGCCCAGCGCCTTGTAGATAAGGCCCGAGTAAAAATCGACGTTGGGATAGAGCTTACGCTCGATAAAATAGTCATCCTTGAGCGCCGCCTCTTCAAGCACCAGTGCCAACTCGAACAGTGGTTCATTGGGGTCACCCAGTTTCGCTAATACCTCATGACAGGCCGCCCGTATGACCCGCGCCCGCGGATCATGATTTTTATAGACGCGATGACCGAAACCCATCAGACGGAAAGGGTCATTTTTATCCTTGGCCCTGGCGATATAGCTAGGCACGTTTTTCGCATCGCCAATTTCCTCCAACATATTCAATGCGGCTTCATTGGCACCCCCATGGGCCGGACCCCATAGCGCTGCAATGCCGGAAGCGATGCAGGCAAAAGGGTTGGCGCCGGAACTGCCCGCCAGACGCACGGTGGAGGTACTGGCGTTTTGCTCATGATCGGCATGCAACATAAAAATAAGATCCAGGGCCTGCTCCGCCACCGGGTCGATCGGGTACTCCTCGCTGGGTACGGAAAACATCATATGCAGCAGATTGCCGGCATAACTGAGATCGTTTTTGGGGTAGACCAGCGGCTCACCAACGGAGTGCTTGTAACAGGCCGCCGCGATGGTGGGCATCTTGGCGATCATGCGGTGGGCGGCAATCTCGCGGTGGCGGGGATCGTGGATATCGGTGGAATCATGATAGAAGGCCGATAGCGAGCCCACCACCCCGACCATGATCGCCATGGGGTGAGCATCATGGTAAAAGCCATCGTAGAAGCGCTTCAGGCTTTCGTTGATTATTGTGTGATGGGAAATCATGCCGGCAAAATCATCGTGTTGTTGTGCCGATGGCAGCTCGCCATACATCAGCAGATAAGCAACTTCGAGAAAGGTGCTGCGCTCCGCCAGCTGTTCGATGGGGTAACCGCGATAGAGCAACACCCCCTGCTCACCGTCGATAAAGGTCACCGCACTACGGCAGCTGGCAGTAGCCAGAAAACCGGGATCAAAGGTGAAGTAACCCAGTTCACGGTAGAGATTGCCGATGGGGATGACAGGTGGACCTTCTGTCCCCGTCAGCACGGGGAGTTCCAGCGTCTTGCCACTGACCGGATCTGTCAGGGTGAGAGTGTGTTTTTGTTCCATGTTGAATCCTCCTACTGACCAAGAGTTTCTCGAAGCATAGCAACGGAGCGCACCAACGCCTCCGACTCCTCGGCTATCAGGGGCAGCTCAATCACCCGCTCCACACCGTTGCCCGCCAGCACCGTCGGTACGCCCATGGCAATGTCCCGCTCGCCGTATTCGCCGTCCAGGATGGCCACGCAGGGCAGAATACGACGCCGGTTGCGTACCACCGCATCCACCATGGCGGCGACGGATGCCGCCGGTGAATCATAGGCACTACTGCTTTCTTTCAGCGCCAGGATCTCCGCGCCGCCCTTACGGGTTTGCTCCACCAGACGCTCTATGGTGTCGGCATCCAGGAACTGCTCGATGGGAATGCCATTGATGCTGGCGTAACGGGTTAATGGCACCATGGCGTCGCCGTGGCCACCAATCACCAGGGTGGTGATCGCCTTGACGGAAAAGCCGGTTTCCAGTGCAATGAAGCTCGCCATGCGGGCACTGTCCAGCACGCCCGAAAGACCGAATACGCGGTGCCGTCCCCAGCCGGTTCGGCGCCAGGCGTGGTAGGTCAGCACATCCACCGGGTTGGTGACAATCAGCAGCAATGCGTTAGGTGCATAACGCATCACATTATCCACCGCCTCATGCAACACTGCTAAATTGGCATCCACCAGATCACTGCGCGACATACCCGGTTTCCTCGGCAAGCCCGCGGTGAAAATCACCAAATCCGAGTCCACCATGGCAGCCGGATCCGCCCCCCCTCTGACCCGGGTATCAAATCCGAACAATGGTGCTGATTCCTGGATATCGAGGGCGATGCCTTTTGCCTTTCCCGCCTGCCGTCCCAGCAAAACCAGCTCCCGACACAGCTCCATCTTGGCGATGATCTGGGCGGTGGATTCACCGACCCGCCCGGGCCCGATAATGGTGATTTTTTTCATGGCATGCTCCTCTAGTGGTCTATCAACCGTTTCATATCAATGTACCCGCAAAGGCATTCC
>VAPM010120577.1_pt1 | contig 25633 bp, 26 predicted proteins | sample 3395091 | NCBI WGS metagenome assembly VAPM01 (sample SAMN08290445, study PRJNA428436) | hydrothermal vent metagenome | isolation source: Deep-sea hydrothermal vent chimney 3 | place: Pacific Ocean: Juan De Fuca Ridge
AATAAACAAATTAAGTCGTTACGTATGAATAATACTAAAGCCACCGGCTAGCATTTTTGAACAGCAATAAATATTTTTCTTATCCCGAGTTCAGGTTAGTTAGTGATTACTATTTGTGATGGTGTTGTAAATGGTGCCGGAAATAGGAATCGAACCTACGACCTTCGCGTTACGAGTGCGCTGCTCTACCGACTGAGCTATTCCGGCTTGATATAGAAAATTTATATTTTATCCTAATAAGTCTCAAGCAATAAGATCCAAAGAATAGTATTGATGATCCTTTTTATATTGATAAACATTAAAGTCCTTAAAATCTAATGTAAATATTTTAACTTTCCCTAGTCGTTCTGCTAATGCTAATAATGTTGCATCAGCAAAATCCATTGGTAAATCACTATATTGATTCATAAAATCAAACGCACATTCTAAATCTTACTTTTTAAGGGCACACAATGATAGATATTCATCAATAAAATATTCCTTAATCCCCTATGAAGTACGACTATCGAGATTAGAGCAATTAATAGTCCGTATCAACGATAATCATTATTTTTTTCGCTTAACTTTTTTTATTTTTTCTCTTAATAAAAATTGACTATTACGTGCCAATCCAACGGTATAACCACCATCTCCAATCAAACTGATTAAAAAAAATCAACTTGTCATTCTGTCTTACATGAAATATTACATAAAAGTACCTGTATTACAATTTGTATTACAAATTTCATTAACGGTTAAATTAAATAACGGGAACTCAAGATAAGGGTTTAGAAAAAACGAAAAATATAGGATATAAATCGTAACTGAAACAAACATTAGTTAGCGTAAATCATGAACTGAAGGCTAAATTTATTGATGGCAATGAGGTAATTTTACTTGGTTTTCAGCAAAATACCTTATACTTGATAGAAAACCACGAGAACATATAAATATTTCGTCACTCGCGTTTAAAAATCAAATGATTTTTTATGCGTTTTTAACTCGAATAATGACATCAACACCAACAGACTTAGTGCCCATCGGTAATTCTGGCATTGACGTTAAATTAATATCACCAAGTTCGATATCGGTTAATAAACCAGTATCGAGATTGTAAAAATGATGGTGTTTAGCAACGTTAGAGTCATAAAAAACTTTAGAGGGGTCAACCACCACCTCGTGCACCAGACCTTTGCGGGCAAATAATCCTAAGGTGTTGTAGACAGTTGCTTTTGATACCGCAGCATTGCCATTAACCTTCGACAGAACTTGTTCTGCGGATAAGTGTTGAGGTTTCTCGAATAATATTGTCGCAATTTCTACTCGTTGCTGAGTCGGTGTAATATTATGAGACTTGAGTTTCTTAATCATGGTTTCTTTTACAACAGACTGAGCTTGTGGCTCACTGTAGCGTAAAGAGACTTCTGACTTTTGTTTAATATCATTTAGCATGGATTTAGTATAATCCAAGTGCCCTTTAAAATACTATCAGGGGAAATACTAAGACTAACTATCATAATCCCGAATATATTACCGCGCATAACATATTGAATATATTGAATATATATATTTAATCGCTATTTTTCACATCGATAATCCGAAATATTCAAAATTTCAGGCTGTCCGAGCATAATATTCACCATTAACTGGGCAGATGCTAAACCTAAAATAATACCATTACGATAATGGCCACTATTAATAAAAACACCGCTAATTTCTGGATGTTGGCTTATGTAAGGTACACCATTTAACGTACCCGGCCTTAGGCCAGCCCAATGATGTTCAACTTTAAATTGAGATAAGCTAGGGACAATCGCAATTGCAGCTTGTAATAATTTATCATGAGCATCATCAGTGATACTTTTATCAAAGCCTACATGCTCAATCGTACTACCAATTAAAACTCGACCATCTTTTCTCGGAATTACATAGTGTCCATCTTCTAAGATAATTCGTTTTAAAGTATCAGGCGGAGTTTTAATAATCATCATCTGCCCACGCACAGGATTAATAGTAGCCGAGGTTTGATGTTGACCAATATCATTAAATAATTGACTGCTCCACGCGCCGCTAGCAATCACTAAGTGATTCGCTACGATTTTACCTGTTGTAGTTTGTACGGCATTAAAACGTGAACTTGTTGTACTGACTGATAAAACCTCACAATTTTCATATAAAGTGATGGTGTTATTTATCATTGATTGATGCAGCGCTCTAACCAAACGCGGATTACGAACTTGTGAAACATTTGCTAACCACAACGATTCTCGCTGCACTGGCGCGCTACTGGATTCAATCTGTAACGACTCAACAGCATTAACATATGCTACTGAAGGATTATACTTTGAGCTCCATCTCTGAATATCAGACTTTTGCTGTTCATCAATTCGAATTAATAAACCACTATTTATTAATTCAACATCAATTCCAGTTTCCTGAATTAATGTATAAAAAAAATCAGGGTAATGCTGCTGGCTCCATGTCGCTAAATTATTAACCGCATCACTGTATTGCCAAGGATAAAGCGGTGATAATATACCGCCGCCGGCCCAGCTCGACTCAGAGCCAACCTTACCTTTATCAATAAGACACACCTTTTGTCCCTGTTGGGATAATAGTTGAGCTGTCATCATACCAACAGCACCAGCGCCAACAATAATTGTGTCAAACATCAACAATACCACTCTAAAATAAAAATACTATTATAAATAACTACTTATGTTTTTAAACAAAAAACGCCGTAATTGCTGAAATAACGTCAAATTGCTACAAAATACGCACTTTTTGTGCCTTAAAGTCACTTTATCTGATTAATTATGCAGCACATCGGAGTAAACGCGACAAAGATTCAAGCACACGCTATAAATTTAACATAAGAAATTTTTCGCAAAGGATATGCATAATGTTAGGTAACAAAAATGCAAAAATATTCTGGTTTCACCCTTGTCGAACTATTAATAACCGTCGCGGTATTTGGGATCTTGGCTGCGATCGCATTTCCTCAAATGACCGGATATTCTGATAATAATCGACTGGTTAATCAAATAAATAATTTATCGGCAAACTTACAGTATGCCCGTAGTGAAGCAATTCGCAGAGTACGAAATATTACAGTTGAAACACTTGATGGCACCAATAAATGGCAAAGTGGTTGGCAAGTTTATATCGATTCAGATAATAGCGGCACAGCACAAGCTTCTGAACTGCTTCGCGTTGTTGCCTCACTAGGAACAACAACAACGTTTTTAGGCTCAGGAGCTGTTCCCAATAGAGTTATTTTTACACCAAATGGTCGTTCAAACGTCACGATTAATGCCGGCGAAACTTTTGTGTTATGTCAGACCAATCGTACCGGCAACTACGGCAAATCACTCCGATTATTTCCAATTGGTCGAGTCGAAGTAGCCAATCAAATTTCATGTCCATAAAATTTTAAAGAGAGTTGCTCTATGTTAACAACAACTAAATTTAATTCGGGTTTCACCATGATAGAAATTCTAATCTCCTTAGTGATTCTATCCGTTGGTGTATTAGGACTTGCCGGTCTACAAGGTAATTCGATTAGAAGCAGTAATACGGCCTATATGCGAACTGTTGCAACGGCACAAATTTATGATTTTGCTGAACGAATACGCTCCAACACAAAAGGCAATAAACTAAACGCAGATGGTGGCGATAACGCCTATAACCAGTTATCAGGTATTCCAGCTTATAGTAACTGTAATATCCAAACTAAATTACCGTCAGCTGGTTGTAACCCAACTCAACTCGCAATACGGGATATCGGCATGTGGAATACCGAAAACGCCCGGGTTCTTCCTAATGGTCAAGGAACCGTGCGTCGTTCCGGTTCGGCTTACATTATCACCGTGTCATGGGACGAAGACAATATAGGTGCAGCTTTTGCAGTCGATGGATTCGGATTTCCACTTTGTGATCCCCTTGCTGCAAACACATTAAAATGCATTCAATACGAAATGCAACCTTAAATTTATTATCAATAGAAATATTATTTAATGAGAAATATTATGATGAATCACAATAAAATATTTGGTGTTACTTTAATAGAGCTAATGATAGCCATGGCCATCAGTTCAATTTTATTAGTTGGCGTAGGGTCAATTTACAGTAACACTAAAAAAACCTATTTCGTACAAGACGAATTTGGACGTTTACAAGAAAATGCGCGTTATGCCTTAGATGTGTTAACTAAAGAAATTAGAAATGCAGGATATATTGGTTGTAAAAATTTATCCCTACTAACACCAAATAGTATTTTATTAAACCCAAATGAACTCGGTGGTGTCGACTTCAGCTCAAATAATTTTATTTTAGGACATACAAATTCTGGCGGTGCTATCAATCCTCCATTTCCATCCGCCTCAACCAATGTTGTAACCAACACTGATGCATTAACACTACGTCGAGGTTCAAGTTGTGGTGGTCACCTAACAGGAAACACCGACCCCAATAATGCCAACGTTCAAATTATCAGTAGCTGTGCTTTTCAGCAAAATGAAGTCGTAATGATCACCGATTGTGAACGAGCAGATATTTTCAAGATCACCAATAACCCAAATAACTCAAGTGCGAACGAAACCGTAACACTAAGCCATAGTAATGCAGGAAACACGACCAATAAACTAAGTAAAATTTATAGCACCGATGCAAAAATTATAAAATTAAAACGAGATACTTATTTTATAAAAACCGACCCTATTTCAAATAATCCCAGTCTATATGTACGAGGGCTATTTAATCAAGGTGGTGCTTATGGTGTTTTTGAAAATCAGATAGCCGACAATGTGGAATCCATGTTAATTGACTACGGTGTTGATTTGGATTTTGTACAAGACAGCGATATTGAAAACATTGGTGCCGATACTTATTTAACCGCTACAGAAATAGATAATTTAGGCACCAACCCATTAAACAATGGTAATACTTTTTGGTCTAGCGTCGTCAATTTACGCATCCGATTATTAATGCGCAGTAATAACGTATCCAACCGCACACGAACCTACCAATGGGACGGTGCCACCGTGACACCACCAGCAAATGATTATCGGATTAGACAAGCCTATACAACAACAATCAACCTTCGTAACCGAACACCCTAATTTTAATGAGAACATAACCATGAAAATAAATTCCATCACAAATTTATACCGAATGAAAACACAAAATGGTGCCGTACTTATTATTGGCCTGATTTTACTTTTTTCACTTACATTATTAGGCGTTGGAGCCATGAGCACTAACTTACTACAACAAAGAATGGCAACCAATATGGGTGATGCAACATTAGCATTTAATGCCGCGGATACCTTAATTCGTCGCGAACAAGAATGGCTACGTGCTCAACCACTAGAAGCTCCGCTATTACTAGTAGATTGCGATAATAATGATCGGTGTATATACAGCCAAGATAAGACCAATGGTAAAAATATTTTAGTCAACACTTATTCAAACGAATGGTGGGAAGAAACTGCGGTATTTAATCAAGCTTGGTGGGATACCAATGCCTATGAATTTTGCTGCACGCCTGTTCCTGCAAAGCTTCAAAATGTATTAGTTGATCCTCGAATAGTAATAGAGTGGCAACAATACGAACAAGACAGTATCGATATCGGGATAACCTCAAACCCAACAGGAACAACATATTATCGAATGACTGCAAGAGGAACAGGTTCAACCAATCTATCTGAAGCTGTCATTCAGACAACAGTTTCAAAACGCTGGAATTAATCTTAAGAATTAAACTTTACAACTGGAGAAATCCAAATGAAATATGACATTAAAAAATTAATTATCTGTAGTTTGCTTAGTTTTGGATTATTGCAACCGGCTAGTGCTGCCACGTTGAGTATTCCAGATTCACCGCTCACGGTAACAACCTTTAGTAAACCCAATATAATGTTTATATTGGATGACTCCGGAAGCATGAGAAATTTAATCTGGGATGCAGGATACGACCCAACCATAACTTACCCTCAATCAGGTTGGGGAGCCATTAACGCCAACACTTATACCACCGCCCAGTTAAACGCTGTGGCATATGCAGGCTGCCCTGCCGGATTTGCACCTGGTATAGTTGGCGGCAATGATCGTTGCATCATTTTACCCACACCAAACGGCGCTAACACCTGGATAACCGGTAATTATTTTTTATATTTGCTTAACACCTACGACACAGCTGGTGGCGGCCAAGATTTAACAGGCGTCATTCCAAATGATTTTCGAATGAACGTTGCGCGAGATGTAACAGTTAATGTTATCAATAGCTCAAATAATATGAATTTTTGTTTACAAACTTTTGATGTAACCGACCCCGGAACGATTGATGTTGCCTGTACTCCAACTAAAGCAACCGTAACAACAGCAGTAAACGCACTAACAGCAAATAGCTGGACACCATTAGGTGAAACTTATTATGAAGTCACTCGTTATTTTCGAGGACTTCAATCTTTTACTGATAATAATGTCAACTACACCAGCCCAATAACAGAGCGTTGTCAAAAAAATTACGTTATTGTCGTCACCGATGGTTATCCAACTCAAGATACCTCATTTCCTAATGTTGATCCCGATTTACCAAATGGTGCATTACCCGACTATGATAACCTTTCTCCAGTAACAACTCAGGCCGATTTTAATTCCAGCACCATACCGCAATATTCAGATGGTTTCCAACCAGCAAGCACTCAGTCTGCTGAAGGTTTTTCGTTATACTTAGACGATATGGCCAAATTAGGTTTCGATCTTGATTTACGAAAAGCGCCAGATGTTGACAGCGCAGGTAAAAGCTTCGACTCAGCAGACTATCCTTTACAAAATCTTGTCACCTTTACAGTGGGTTTTGCACTCAATAACCAAATGTTACAAGATGCCGCCCAATATGGTGATGGACAATATTTTCAAGCCAGTAATGCCGCAGGTTTAACTGCAGCATTAACCAGTGCATTAATTAATATTCAAGGACGCACCAGTGCATCAGCCGCCGTTGCTGCCAGCTCTGGTTTTGTTAGTAGTGATACAGGCATCTACTTTGGACGTTATAATAGTGGTAATGCCTCGGGTCAATTACTTTATTATAAAATTGATCCTGTCAGTGGCAACTTGCTTACCGGAGGCAGCGGACCTTCAGGATCAATTTGGGATGCAGGTAGCTTAATTCCAGCTCCAAGTGCACGTAACATTCATAGCTTTAATGGTAGCAATGCCGTGAGCTTTAACTGGACCACAGCACCAAGCACTTCAACACTAACAGCAACGCAACTTAATAGCCTTGGCGCAACAAATGCCGAACGTGAAAAAGTATTAAACTACATAAGAGGCGATCAAGATTGCGAAGTATCAAATACAACAGGTACCTGTGCATTTGGCGTCAAAGATTTAAGAGACCGAATAAGTGTTTTAGGCACCATCGTTAATTCGCAACCTTTATATGTTGGCCCACCCAATAACCTATACCCTGATAAATGGGGTGACGGCAGCACAACCATACCAGAAAATTGTACTGGCTGTGAGTACTCTGCTTTCATAAATAAACCTGCAAACAAAAATCGAGCCCCAATGGTCTACTTTGGTGCAAATGATGGCATGTTACATGCGGTAGATGCCGTCACAGGACTTGAAAAATTTGCCTACCTTCCTGCAGAAGTCATACAAAACTTAAATGACTACACATCCACAACATATACTCATAAATTTTATGTTGATGGTTCGCCAAATGTCATTGATGCCTTTGTTGGAACTCAATGGGCTAGTATTTTAGTTGGTAGCTTAAATAAAGGCGGTCAAGGAATGTTTGCGTTAGATGTATCAGACCCAAATGATTTTGCAACACCCAGCAAGGTTGTTAACTGGGAATTTACCGACTCAGATGATGCAGACTTAGGTTATACTTACGGTCGCGCTGCGATAGTACGCATGCATAACAATAAATGGGCAGCGGTATTCGGTAATGGATATAACAATTCTGAAGCAGATGGAACAGCAAGTACCACTGGTAATGCCGCATTATTCATTGTGTTTCTTGAAGGACCTACTGGCACAGGTGGCTCATGGAAAACCACTGACTACGTTAAAATTGATACCAAACAAGGATCTGTCGGCACCCCCAATGGTATCGGATCCGTTACACCGGTTGATATCGATGGTGATAAAATTGCTGACTATATCTATGGTGGCGATCTATTAGGCAATATGTGGAAGTTTGATGTTACTGATAAACTGGCAACAAAATGGGATATTGCAAATAAATCAGGGAGTACACCAATCCCATTATTTATTGCACAAGACGAATTGGGTAATCGCCAACCCATCACAACTCGTCCAATTGTATCAAACTCAGGCGTTGGTGGATTTCAATTATACTTTGGAACAGGCCGCTATCTCGATGTTTCCGATGCAAATTCAACTAATGCTACAATTCAAGAACATTTCTACGGTGTCATCGATAAAGACGATGGCTCAACTTATAGCACGCTCACCGGTTTTACCAAACAAACCGTAACCCAAGAAAAATCATTAACCTTAACAGATGATACCGGTAATACACAGACGTCATTCATCCGAAATGTTTCAACCAACGGTAATAATAGCGCTCAAAACTGGTTTTTAGTATTACCCGACCTTGGTGAACGACAAATTAGCACAGCAGTGAAACGAGGCAAAAATATTATTTTCGTCACCAATACCCCCTCTTCTGCAACCTGTGACTTTGGTGGCGTAAGTTGGTTAATGGAATTGGATGCTCGCGATGGTAGTGCACCACAATTCTCAGTATTTGATTTAACCGGTGATGGTAAAGTAAATAGCTTTGATTCTGATGACGATGATAATGACGAATCAACTCCCAGCAAAAATCCTGCAGGCCGACGTTATGATGGTAAGTTAAGTAGTCCAACTATTTTAGCTGGCGAACAAACAGATAAAAAAATCATGACAACTTCTGCTGGCACAGTGCAAGTAATGACTGAAAAAAGTCCTGCTGGAGCCAATCGACGTCATTCTTGGCGACAACTACGATAATTTAAAAAGAGGATTATAAAATGAAACAATCATTTTTTATAATGGCAATAATGGTTAACAGTATATTATTGCCACTAACATCCAGTACGGCTAATGCCGTACAATTTTCAGTACCCTCAACTGTTGCCGAAAATAAGCTAGCTGGTAACATCACATTAATAAATCAGAATAAACGTGATATCAGCATTAATGGTGTTGCATATAAACTTTCAAATTCCGTAAAAGTTTATGGTTTTAAAGGTAGTAAATATATCAACGTTAAAAAATTAACGCCCAAAATGAAAATTGAATTTAAATTCTCTAGATATAAAGGAAAAAACACCATTTCAGAAATCTGGGTACAAGCACTATAACTTAATTAAACAAAAATTATGAAACGACCAATACACAACCAAAAAACACAACAAGGCATGACCATCATTGAATTAATGATGGTCGTTGCAATTGTTGCTATTCTAGCGATAATTGCCTTTAATCAGTTTGGTAGCCAACAAGACAAAGGCTTGCGTGCAGAAGGTGTTAGTGCACTGATGATTGCCGTTCAAGAATTTGAAGCCTGTGGACGAGATCGTGGCGGTGTCTATACACTTTGCTCCATTCCAGCAGCATTCGTAAATTCTGCCAATAATCGATTTACAGTATCCATCGCAGCTCAAACAGCCTCAACTTATACACTATCGGTAACAAGAACAAATGCGGCTAGCGTTGATGAAGATTGTACTACAATATCAATTAATAACTTAGGGCAAAAGTTTTTTACCTCAAGCAATGGTAACGGAACATTAGCACGTTGTTGGAGTGGTACTTAACCTGAGATAGGTATAAAAAAACGTTATTCCGGTAGTGTTTAAGCCGGAATCCAAAGTTAAAACATTAGGCTTATCATATTGTATTAACATTTTTATTATACCGAACAAAGGTATTTAATAAATTAGTTTTGCTGTAGTTCTTTGGGTAAAGAAAATACTACCCGTTCGGAAATACCATTAATTTGATCTATCTCTTTAGCGCCCCATAGTTGTAATTTGTCGATAACATTTTCGACTAATAAACACGGCGCAGAGGCTCCCGCAGTTAAACCAATATTATTTTTATTTTCAAACCACGCTTGTTGTAATTCGGTTTCATTATCAATTAAATACGCAGGTGTTCCTAATCGTTCAGCAACTTCCCTAAGGCGATTAGAATTAGAGCTATTTGGTGAACCAACAACTAACACCACATCACATTTATTGGCAAGTTGCTTAACAGCATCTTGTCTATTTTGAGTCGCATAACAAATATCATCTTTCCGAGGGCCTTTAATATTATTAAACCTAGCGCGCAAGGCATCAATAACCATCGCAGTGTCATCCATGGATAATGTCGTTTGAGTAACAAAAGCAAGGTTACCTGGATTAGTGACCACTAAAGCCTGTACATCATCAACATTTTCGACAAGATACATTTTGCCACCTAAACTCGTATCATACTGCCCCATCGTACCTTCAACTTCCGGATGTCCAGCATGTCCAATTAAAATACATTCATGACCGGCCTGACTAAACTTTGTTACTTCCATATGAACTTTGGTTACTAAAGGACAAGTTGCATCAAAAACTTTAAGATCTTTATGTTCAGCCTGGATCCGAACCTCTTGCGATACACCATGGGCACTAAAAATGACAATCGATTGTTTAGGAACTTCCGCTATCTCTTCAACAAAAATAGCTCCTTTCATTTTCAGGCATTCAACAACATATTGATTATGCACCACTTCATGTCGAACATAGATAGGAGCGCCAAACATGTCTAAAGCAGTTTCAACAATTCCAATGGCGCGATCAACACCAGCACAGAAACCCCGTGGATTAGCTAATAAAACGTTCATAATTCAATTTTACCCTACTTTCACCGTCAACCCCAACAAACCATGCCAAAACAACAATCTATCTATTTCACATCAAGAATTTCGACAAAAAAACGAATAATATGTCCCGCCAATGGGTGGTTAAAATCTACCTTAACAACCTCGTCACCGACATCAATAAGCGTACCCGGAATTTCATCCCCCGAAGGCGTTGAAAAACTAATAATAACGCCTTCCTGAATATCAAGCTCCTTAGAAAACTCATCACGAGGCATGTCATGAATATTCTCATCATCAGGAAATCCAAATGCATCTCGAGGCTCAATCTCCAAGGTTTGCTTATCTCCGGTTTTTAAACCATAAAGCACCATTTCCAAGCCTTCAATGAGAGTACCATCACCCATTTTAAACGTTAAAGGATCATCGGCGGTTGTACCATCGGCAACGGTTCCATCTTTCAAACTTAGTGAAAAATGCATGGTAACGTCGCTATCAACATTAATTGTATTTATATTATTTTCAATATCAGACATATTTTATTTCGAATTTTCAGTATTTGAGTCTGATTCAGAAGGTGAATTTTTAAAACCTCGAATCATATCGATAACCAACATAGTCGCACCTATACTAATTGCCGAATCAGCAATATTAAATGCCGGCCAATAATGTTTTACGCCATCGGTTTCAATATACCAATGAACAAAATCGATAACATAACCAAAAATTAATCGATCGCTCACATTACCCAAAGCACCACCAAGAATTAAAGCCAAAGCAATCGCGACCCATTTCTCTGAAGGTTGTAATTTACGAATCCACATAAAAATAAAGCCACTAACAATTATCGCAATTGCAGAAAAAGCCCAACGCTGCCAACCACCGGCATCATTTAAAAAACTAAAAGCCGCTCCCCGATTATACATCAACGTAAAATCAAACATCGGCATCACCGCGACACTGGTGCATGGATAATACTCACAAAGAATCAAAGTAGCTTCAGCTATTTGTTTAGTCGCTTGATCCAAAATAAACACCAAAGCTGTAACCCATAACCATTTCAACATGCGTTTAATCCAATATAGTTAAGCAAATGAACGCGGCTCACCACCGCCAGTGACATTATCAACACAACGCGAACAAATTTCAGGGTGCTCCGCGATAGAACCAACATCCTCACGATGATGCCAACAACGAATACATTTAGCATGTTTAGATGCTGTCACTGTTATTGCTATTTCATCATTGGATGATAACGTTACTGTTACCGCATCATTTGGTAACGTTTCTGTTAAGTGAACGCGAGCATAAGAAGTAATTAACACGAAACGTAATTCATCTTCTAATGGAGTAAGAATATCGTAAATTTCTTTACCACAATATAAATCCACTTCAGCATCTAACGCCGAGCCAATATCACCTGCAGCACGAAGTGCTTCTAACTGTTTAGAGACAACATCACGAATCTCCATGATCTTGCTCCAATAATTCAAATCCATTTCGGGATTTCTTGCGGTTAATGTTGGATACTGATACCAAGCGTCTAAAAACACCGATGTTGCACAACTTGCTGCTCGTTCTCCCGGAATCATCTTCCAGATTTCTTCTGCAGTAAAACTTAAAATGGGAGACATTAATCGAACTAAAGCTTCAATAATAATATACATGGCTGTTTGCGCTGAACGACGAGCCACACTATTACTCTGGGTGGTATATTGCCGGTCTTTAATGATATCAAGATAAAAACCACCTAATTCAACAGCACAAAAATGATGAAGCTTTTGATAGACGTTATGAAACTCATAATTATCATAAGCAACAATAATTTCATCTTGTAGTTTTTGCACTGATTGCACCGCCCAAAAGTCCAGTGCTAACATTTTATCACTTGCAACACTATCTTTGACTGGATCAAAACCATCCAAATTGGCAAGTAAAAATCGCATGGTGTTTCGAATACGACGATAAGCATCTGACATACGTTTTAAAATTTCATCAGAGACGCTCATTTCTGTTCGATAATCTGTTGCAGATACCCACAAACGAATGATATCGGCACCCAAACTATTTGCCACTTTTTGTGGCGACATGACATTACCCTTGGACTTCGACATTTTTTGACCTTTTGAGTCAACCGTGAAACCATGAGTTAAAACCGATTTATAAGGCGCACGATTATTCATCGCAACCGAACTAAGCAACGACGATTGAAACCAACCTCGATGTTGATCTGAACCTTCTAAATACAAATCTGCAATAGCGCTTTTACCAAACTCATCACGTTGCTCCATAACCGCAAAATGTGTCACGCCTGAATCAAACCACACATCCAAAGTATCGGATAATTTATCATACTGTTCTGCATCACGGGTTAATATCTCGGAAGTTTCTAACTCAAACCAAGCATCAACACCTTTCGCTTCAACTTTTACAGCAACCTGTTCAATAATATTCTTCGTATCAGGGTGAAGTTCGCCGGTTTCCTTGTGCACAAATAATGGGATAGGAACACCCCAGGTTCGTTGTCGTGAAATACACCAATCCGGACGATTGTTTACCATCGATTCAATTCGGGCTTCCCCCCAAGATGGCATCCATTTCGTTTTTTTAATTTCAATATTGGTTTGTTCGCGTAATTTATTTTGCTCCATGCTAATAAACCACTGCGGTGTCGCCCGAAAAATGATTGGCGTTTTATGTCGCCAACAATGCGGATAACTATGTTGAATCGCTTCTTCGTGAACTAAGTTGCCAGTCTCAAGTAATTTTTCGCTAACTTTGGCATTGGCTTTAAACACATGTTGCCCTGCAAAAAATTCAGTTGATGGTAAAAACACACCATTGGAATCGACCGGGTTATCGACATCCAAACCGTATTGCATACCAACCACGTAATCGTCAGCACCATGCCCAGGCGCAGTATGTACTGCACCAGTGCCGGCTTCAGTGGTAACGTGATCACCTAAAATAATCGGCACTTCACGTTGATAAAATGGATGTGCTAATTTTAAGCCGGATAACGCCTCGCCAAGGCAGCTAGCGATAACCTGATGCTCTTTGAGTTCATAACGTGTTATTGCTGACTCGAGTAAATCACGCGCTAAAATCAAATATTCAGATTCATGATCAGCCACGCCTTCACAGAAGAGCAACACGTATTCCAGCTTAGGATGTAATGCAACAGCTTGGTTAGCCGGCAATGTCCAAGGCGTTGTTGTCCAAATCACAACCGAAACTTTTGCTGAGTTCATTTCTGCACCATCTAAAAACTCACAACGTTTTTTTAACTCGGCGGTATCTTTAACTTCAAACCGAACATCAATGGCAGGGGAAGTTTTATCTTCATATTCAACTTCGGCTTCGGCTAATGCTGAACCACAACTGGTACACCAATGCACCGGTTTTGAACCCTGATGTATATGCCCAGCATCCACTATTTTTCCCAAAGCACGAATAATATTGGCTTCAAATTTAAAGTCCATCGTGAGATAAGGATTATCCCAATCACCTAAAACACCTAGGCGTTTAAAATCATCACGCTGTCCATTCACTTGGCGTTGCGCATAATCGCGGCATTTGGTTCGAAACACTTCCGATGTCACTTTTACACCGGGTTTTCCGATTTTTTTCTCAACCTGTAATTCAATAGGCAAACCATGACAGTCCCAACCAGGAATATACGGTGCATCAAAACCACTTAACGTTTTAGACTTAATAATGATATCTTTTAAAATTTTATTAACCGCATGACCAATATGAATATCGCCATTTGCATAAGGAGGCCCATCATGCAAAATAAATTTTGGTCTCCCTGCACAAGCTTTTCGAATTTGCGCATAAAGATCAACTTTATGCCATTCCTTAACCCAGTTTGGTTCCCGATTAGCCAGATTGGCTTTCATCGAAAATTTAGTTTTTGGTAAATTTAAAGTCTCTTTATAATCAGTCACGGTCTTGTCTTTATATTGTATTAAATTTTAAAAAATTAGTTTCTTTGTTCGCTAAAAAACAGCTTAGTATCGTCTACATCTTTATTAATTTGTATTTTTAAGTCATCTAAATTATCAAATCGAATTTGATCTCGAAGTTTATGCAAAAAACTAACCTGCAAATGTTTGCCATAAATATTACGATCAAAATCAAATAAATAAACTTCTAATAAAATTTTAGAACCATTAACAGTTGGTCGATTACCAATGCTTGCAACACCAGAAATAGGTTCACCGTCTAACCCAAAAACTTCAACAGCAAAAATACCCTCCATCGGAGTGACTTTTCGATGTAAAAAAATATTCGCCGTGGGGAAACCTAATTCCCGACCTAATTTATCACCATGAGCAACCCGGCCACTCATTCGATAACTTCGCCCCAGCAATTTTTCGGCATAACTTAAATTACCATTTTGTAATGCTTGTCGTATCCGAGTGCTGCTAACCCGTTCACCATCGATTTCAAAGGTGTGCATATTAACAACCTTAAAGCCATGCTGCTTACCCACCTGTTGCAACATCTCAAAATTGCCTTGACGTTGATGACCAAATTTAAAGTCATCACCAACAACAAGGTATCGAATACCCAGACCGTCAATTAAAATATCTTTGATAAAATCCTGTGCCGACATTGCTGCCAATTTAGCGTTAAAAGGCAGACTCAACATGTGTGTCACCGAGAAACGACTAAGGACACTCCATTTTTCGCGAAAACGCGATAATCGCGCAGGCGCTTTATCATTTAAAAAATACTCCATCGGCTGAGGTTCAAAACAAATAACCACCATCGGTAAATTTAACTCTGCTGACTTTTCAGCTAATTGCCCGATAACCGCCTGATGCCCAAGGTGAACGCCATCAAAATTACCAATGGTGGCGACACAAGCATGAGGGTGATTTTGTTTGATATTGTGAATTCCGCGTATCAGTTCCATTAAAATCCAGCCTGTTTAAGCATACCATTATATCAAGATCACGCAGTAACCACATACTAATCTTACCAAGGAAGATTAGACAGCTTTACAAAATTCTAATTTAAACCAATTATGCGCCGCCCGGTTTTCGAAAAATGCTAAATTTAAGTCCTAATATCTTCAAACTCAAAAAATAACTCGCGATTCCCGATACAACACAAATAGCTAAATTTAAAACTTTAGTCCCAATCGTAACATCTGCGGCAGTCCATTGACTGATATCGCCCACCAACCACCATAACAAACAGCCCATCACAACACTGGCGAGAAACACTTGCAACAGCAATTTAGCCCAACCTGACTCACGCCGATAAATTCCACTGCGAACTAGTCCTCGTAATAATAATTGCGAATTAATAAACGCTGCTATAGCAGTCGCCAACGCTAGACCAGCATGCGGCCCCTGCCATTGAAAAATATGCCAGCAATACACAAAAGCTATATTAAGCACAACATTAACGGCCATCGCGATTAAACTATACCGCACCGGACTACGAGTATCCTGTCGCGCAAAATAACCCGGCGATAATACTTTAATCATAATAAAGCCGATTAACCCAGTGCTATATGCAATTAAACTATAAGTTGCCATTGAAACTGAATCGGCAGTAAACGAGCCGTGTTGAAATAAAGTGCTGATTAATGGCCCGGCCAAAATAATCAATGCAACCATTGCCGGCGTGCTAATTAACATTACCCAGCGTAATGCCCAATCCAAAGTATGTGAAAAAGCCCGAGGATCCGCGTCACTATGATGTTTCGATAAACTCGGCAAAATCACCGTAGCAAGCGCAATTCCAAACACCCCTAATGGAAACTCAACTAACCGATCGGAATAATACAACCACGAGATGCTGCCATCTTGTAAATTTGACGCTATCATCAAATCAATCAATAAGTTTATCTGGACCGCCGAGCTGCCAATAATGCCCGGCAACATTAAACGCATGATTTTTTGTACTTTTTCTTGTCGCCACGCCCACCGAGGCCAGCGTAATAAACCTAATTTAGCCAGGTATGGTAGTTGAAATGACAATTGGACAATTCCTGCAATAAAAACACCCCAAGCTAATGCCACAATAGGACGCTGCATTTGTGGTGCTAAAAATAATGCCGCTAAAATAAAACAAATATTCAATAATACCGGCGTAAAAGCGGGAATCGCAAATTTACCATAAACATTTAAAATACTACTAACCAAAGCCGTTAACGAAATAAACACGATATAAGGAAATGTAATGCGTAGCATTTCAACGGTGAGTTCAAACTTTTCAGGATTATCGGTGAAACCACCCAGTGTAAACCCCATCACCACAAACGGGGCTGCGATGACACCAATTGCGGTTAAAAGAATCAAAATGACGGCTAATGTGCCAGCAACATTTCTAACCAACTCACTAACGGCTTGTTCATCTGCATTTTTAACCTCACTTAAAACAGGGATAAAAGCCTGTGAAAAAGCCCCTTCCGCAAATAAACGGCGCAAAAAATTGGGAATTTTAAACGCAACAAAAAAGGCATCGGTGATATGACCGGCACCAAATATATTAGCAAATACGATGTCGCGTAAAAATCCCGATATTCGCGAGATCAAAGTAAAACCACTAACCGTAAAAGTGGAACGTAATAAACTCATTTTTAAATTATTCACCGTTTTTTATAAAATACGAAGTGAGCACAATAAGGTAATTATCATGAAATTGCAAGAAATTACAATAACTTAGGGTATTTTCAAGGCACTATAGTGAAATTAGCGGTATTCGAAATATCACTAGAAACATTTGATTATATTACTAAAAACACGCATAATGCGTGGCTCGAAAAACCTAAGCAGGAGAAAGGCTTTGGCCAATTCACCACAATCTATTAAACGTGCTCGTCAAGCAGTTAAACGACGTGCTCACAATACAAGTTTACGCTCACGTATGCGTACCTTTATTAAAGACACTTTAAAAGCTATCGATGATGGCGATAAAGACAAAGCGGCTGTTTCTTATAAAGAGGCTGCACCAGAAATTGATAAAATGGCAAATAAGGGCTTAATTCATAAAAATAAAGCCGCTCGAACAAAAAGCCGTTTGAATACTCGATTACGTGCTATGTAGTTCTGCATTTATCGCTCTGAAATTTAAAAAACCGGATTTATTACCGGTTTTTTTATTTTCTGTATTTCTATAAATTCTCTTTAATTTATTTTCTAAGCTCAGCCGTTATTAAATGCAACATGGGCATAAAATATTGACAACAGCTTACTATATTATTTAAGTGATGAAAGTTTCTCGAGCGTATCTGGAAACTGGCGTACCATCATAATCAAAGCAGCTGCTTGTGCGTTAGGTTTTGCTCTTCCCTGTTCCCAATTTTCAAGTGTACGAATAGACACTCGGATACGACGAGCAAAGACAGCACGCGAAACATGTAACTGTTCACGTGTTTCACGAATTAACTCAGCATCAATTTCTAATGGTGGCAGGTCATCAACTTCATGTGTACGCAGAGTAATTTTAGCCTCGCGCTCATGTTGCATAGACTCCAACCCCCTCCATTAATTCATCAAATAATTTACGTTTCTTAATCATCACTTTTTCTCCTAGCTATCAGTTCCACCTGAATAGCCTGTTTCAATTGCTTCTTTTCTTCAGAGGTTAAATCACTTGCCTCGTCTTTATCATAAAGCGTGAAAAACCATATCTGGTGGTCAGATGTCAGATGATAATAAATCACTCTGAGTCCACCCCTTTTACCTTTACCCCGCCTTGGATCTTTCCATCGAAGCTTACGAAAACCACCCGTACCGGGCATCAGGTCACCCATCTGAGGTTTTTCCAGTAAGACCTGTTGTAAAGCCCTATATTCCTGATCGTCTAGATATTCCTAATAACCGTGTAGATAATGGAGTTTCAAAAAAGACCAGTTTCATTAGATTGAGTATACGTTATTTGCGTATATTTACAAGTATAAGAGAGGTGGCTTGTTGTATCATTTTGTTTTTAATACAAATTTAATTGCTATTAAAATAACAATTTTATGCAATGTGCAGGTAACTAAATCAAAAATAACCAAAATGGCCGTTATTTTAAATTAGTTATTATCATCCTTATTACGTTAACACTAAATTATCGCGATTAATTAATTCAGGCTCACCAATATAGCCTAATAAGTTTTCTATTTTATAACTCGGCTCAGACATGATTTTAACGGCTTCATCAGCATTGTAATTCACCAAACCCCGTGCGACTTCGGTTCCCGTCATATCAATACAAACCACCATATCACCCCGAACAAATTGTCCAACCACTTTTTTAACACCAATGGCCAATAGGCTTTTACCGGATTCTTTTAGCACTTTAACCGCACCATCATCCAAGGTTAATACTCCGCAGGTTTGTAAATGCCCGGCTAGCCATTGTTTTTTCGCACTTTCAGGTTCCTTATCGGTAAACAACAATGTGCCGACACTATGCCCTTGTTTAATGTTTAGTAACATATCTAGCTCACTACCCGAGGCGATAACCGTGGCGCAGGCTGAACGAGCCGCAAGACGCGCTGCACGTAATTTCGTTAACATACCGCCACGCCCTAAATTTCCAGATTCACCTTGCACCATCGAATCCAGTGTTGAATTATCAATGTTTGATTCCGGTATTAACACAGCATCAGTGGCATAACGCGGATCTTTATCAAACAACCCCTGTTGGTCAGTTAATAAAACTAACAAATCAGCTTCAATTAAGTTCGCAACTAACGCCGCTAAGGTATCGTTATCACCAAAGCGAATCTCATCAGTCACCACCGTATCATTTTCATTAACAACCGGAATGACATTAAATGTTAATAAGGTATTTAAAGTATTTCGAGCATTTAAATAACGCTTTCGATTCGATAAATCATCATGCGTTAATAAAACTTGTGCTGTATGTAAATCGTATTTTTGAAATTGAGATTCATAGGATTGAATTAAGCCCATTTGACCAATAGCCGCCGCCGCTTGAAGTTCATGCAATTCAACTGGTCGCTCGCTTAAACCGATACGCGACATACCTTCGGCAACAGCGCCCGATGACACTAACACCACGTCGATACCGAGTTTTTTTAATTCTACAAGCTGCTTAACCCATGATGAAATTCCAGCATGATTTAAACCTGCACCGTCATTCGTTAACAACGCACTTCCGATTTTAACTACCCAACGTTTTGTTGTTTTAATTTTTTGCCGTTGATTCATTACTCGTCATCTTTATTTTTTGTTTAATCCGTATCAGTTATCTCATCCAGCTCATTTTCAGAGTTTAATAATGCCTTTTGTTCGATAATAAAGTCCATTATTTTATAGCTGATATCCTGCGTGCCAATTTTTGTTAATGCTGAAATAGTAAAAACCGGGCCAGTCCAATCCAATTTTTCTAACAATTCAGCAATTTTTGATTCTCGCTCTTGCTCGGGAATTAAATCGATTTTATTAATCACTAACCAACGCGGTTTTGAAATTAATTCAGCACTGTATTTTTCTAATTCACGGCTAATTATTTTAACCGACTCTACCGGATCAGATTCATCAAACGGACAAATATCAACAATGTGTAATAATATCCCGGTACGTGCCACGTGTTTTAAAAACTGAATGCCAAGCCCTGCACCCTCAGCAGCACCTTCAATAATACCGGGAATATCAGCAATCACAAAACTCTTCGAAGTATCAACTCGCACCACGCCTAAATTAGGATGCAGAGTCGTAAAAGGATAGTCGGCTACTTTTGGTTTAGCCGATGACACAGAGCGAATAAAAGTCGATTTACCGGCATTAGGTAAGCCCAATAAACCAACATCCGCCAACACTTTCAGTTCCATTTGCAACATACGTAGCTCACCGGGTGTGCCTTTGCTAGTCTGTCGAGGTGCGCGATTAACACTACTTTTGTAACGAGTATTACCGAGCCCATGAAAGCCGCCTTGGGCGACTAAGATGGGTTTATCCGCAGTTACAATATCACCAATGAGTTCATTGGTTTCTTCATCGTATATCATGGTCCCGAGTGGCACTTTAATATAAATATCTTCGCCACCCTTACCCGTTAAATTACGTCCTGCGCCCGGCTCGCCATTTTTTGCTTTGAATTGCTTGGTAAACCGAAAGTCGACCAAGGTATTAACGTTGACATCACCCACGACATAAACACTACCACCATCACCACCGTCGCCACCATCGGGGCCACCACGCGGAATGTATTTCTCTCGACGAAAGCTCATACAGCCATTACCACCTTTGCCGGCCTCTACTCTAATTTTTGCTTCATCAATAAATTTCATGGAACAGATATTCTCTAATTAATAAATTGTAGTTTATAACGTATAAAAAAAATCCCGTCTCAAAGGACGGGATTTTTTAGAAATAGTTAACTCTGAATTTTTTAAGCCGGAACAATACTCACAAATTGTCTTTTCTTAGGGCCTTTAATTTCAAATAAAACTTTTCCGTCAGCTTTTGCGAATAAGGTATCATCTGCACCACGACCAACGTTAACTCCCGGATGTACTTTAGTACCACGTTGACGAATTAAAATATTTCCAGCTAAAACTGCTTCACCACCAAATTTTTTAACGCCAAGTCGTTTCGCTACCGAATCACGACCATTTCGAGTACTACCACCAGCTTTTTTATGTGCCATTCTAAATTACCTTTAGTTAATCAATTAGCCGGCAATACCGGTAATTTCTAATTCTGTATACGATTGTCGATGACCTTGGGTCTTAGCCGAATGCTTACGACGACGAAATTTGACAATACGAATTTTAGGACCACGACCAATGCTTTTTACAGTCGCCGTCACTTTACCACCGTCTAAATAAGGAGAGCCTACTTTGATATCATCGCCGTTCGCAATCATTAACACTTTATCGATATCCACACTACTACCAGGCTCAACATCAAGTTTTTCAACTTTTAAGGTTTGACCTTCTATAACTCGATATTGCTTACCACCAGTTTCAATAACCGCGTACATGCTTTATTCTCCAGACTTAGGTATTTCTAACCACGCAATTAACGCTTGTCCGTTATCCACTGGTTGAAATGTAAATTTCAATTCTTTAAAGGGCGGCAATTTTAACGTTTTGACTTTAATAGGTCAATTCGAATTTGCAGCTATTTGATGATTATCTACGATATTTTATCAGTAATGCCATCAAATTGTCGAACAAACTTGACAGCATGGCACCAGACCTCATAGCATGCTCGGCTCATTAGTATGCAGTAATCAAGGATATTTGCATGGATTCGGCGCTCGCCCCGATATCGATTGAATCAATTGACGATATTAACACCCTTATTAACACTGAAATGAATGCGGTAAACCAATGCATTCTGAGCTACTTACACTCGGATGTCGTCCTGGTTAACCAAATTGGTCATTATATCATCAATAGTGGCGGTAAACGGCTACGTCCGGTGCTACACCTGCTGTGTGCCAAAGCATTAGACTACTCAGGCAAGCAACACATCAATATTGCAGCCATTATTGAATTCATCCATACCGCCACGCTATTACATGATGATGTGGTTGATGACTCGATGTTACGCCGTGGTAAAGAAACCGCCAATAATGTCTGGGGTAATGAGGCCAGTGTTTTGGTTGGTGATTTTCTCTATTCCCGCTCATTTCAAATGATGGTTGAATTAAAAAAATTACGCATCATGGAAATTCTTTCCACTGCCAGTAATATTATTGCCGAAGGTGAAGTTCAGCAATTATTAAATGTTAATGATCCAGACACCACCGAAGAAGCCTATATGCGGGTTATCTATGACAAAACAGCAAAGTTATTTGAATCTGCAGCACAACTGGCTGCAGTAATAACAGAACGACCAGAGCATGAAGAACAAGCGATGATCAAATACGGCATGCACCTCGGTACGGCATTTCAACTTATCGATGATGTCTTGGACTATAGCGCCTCAAGCGATGATATTGGCAAAAATATCGGTGATGATCTCGCTGAAGGCAAACCAACACTACCGTTAATTCATGCTATCAAAAACAGCAATCCAGATGATGCTGCCGTAATTCGAAGCGCTATCGAAAAAGGTGGTTTAGATAATATAGCGAATGTCATGCATATCATCGAATCTTCGGGTGCAATAGTCTACACCGCAAAAAAAGCAAAAGAAGAAGCTAAAATGGCCATTGAAGCCATTGAATTTTTGCCCGAATCAAACTATAAAACGGCATTACAGAAATTAGCAGAATTTTCAGTGAACCGAAATTATTAGATGCATTAATTTAAAGGGAAAAATAATCAAAACCGACTTTAAAATCATCATCCCTGCGCGATATGCTTCAACTCGCTTACCAGGGAAAGCCTTAAAAAAAATTTTAGGCCAACCGATGATCCAACACGTTTACCAACGCGCAACCGAAACCAGTGCATCGGAAATAATAGTGGCAACCGACCACCAAGATATCGCTAATAGCGTTACACAATTTGGCGGTAATGTCATGCTAACTAAAGCCAACCATCCCACCGGAACCGATCGCATATCTGAAGTAATTAATGCTCAGTCATGGCCAGACGACACCATTGTGGTTAATTTACAAGGTGATGAGCCTCATATACCCGCATCACTAATTCAAGCCACCGCGCAGGCATTAACGGCTAATGCTCAATGTGATATTGCGACACTGGCCACCAAAATGACATCAATCGATGATGTGTTAAACCCTAACATGGTTAAAATAACGCTCAATAATAATAATGAAGCCTTATATTTTAGCCGCTCAGCAATCCCCTATGATAAAAAATGGAATCAAACAGAGACTAAACAAATTCTAAATCCTAAAATACCTTACTACCATCATATCGGTATGTATGCTTATACCGTAGGTTTTTTACGACAATTTCCAAACCTCAAACCTTGCTCCATCGAGCTCGCTGAAAGCCTTGAACAATTACGCGCGCTTTGTCATGGTTATCGAATTTTTGTTAGCATCATAGATCAATCTCCAGGACACGGTGTCGATACCCAAGACGATTTACACCGCATTGAAAAACTAATGTCTAAAACTACTTAATTATCCGCCCGGCACCAACCCCCTATTGGCACAATGTTTAAACTCTAGATTCAGGCTATCAGTGCCACAAACATTTATTAACGCTATAAGAATAACAATTGTTTTTTAACGCCCAAATTTTAAAATAACCGCTACTCCGGTTGTATTTTGAGCCGGAATTTAAAGTCAAAACATCATTCTTATACGAATCTGAAATTAATGAAGTAAAACACCTCATTTCCACGCTTAAACCTCGAGTTAATTAAACAAACAAGGGCTATTGGCCGATAAATTAACTTGAACAACAAATCTTTATAGCAATATTGACTTAATTAATTCGAGGTTTATTTCTGTGCGACTGTTTCGGTTCATGTCATCCTTGCCTATAATATTTAACTTTATTGCAATTGCAAGTTTAGTCAGTACCGGTCTCTATCGTTTTTTCAATTCCAACGCTATTGCTAGCTACAGTATTATTGCCGGTTCTATTATCGCCATTTTATTTTTTTTATTAGCGCAACGCTCAATAAATCGGACCCACCAAATAGTATTACAACATGCAACAAAATTATTACACCATATTCAAAATGATGATATTGATAATAACCTTGAAACTGTCCATCACACGAAAACCAATAAACAATTTATAGACGAATTAAACAACCTGCTTGAAACAACACACAACAAAAATCAATTTTTACAATTAACTTCCAACTCATTATCGGAACATGCACAAAAACTATCTGAGTTTGCAAAACAAATCATCCAAGAAATGACAACCCAATCTGAAAAAACCGAATCCGCCTACAAACTTGTCGAACAATTACAAACAGTTTTAAACATCTCAACCGACACCGCCAATCAGGCTGTTGAAGTTTCAAACCAATCAGAAACTGAAGGCAATAGTGGTAAATTAATAATGACTGAAGCCATGGGAGGTGTCATGGCATTATCCAGCGAGGTTGTTGAAACAGGTCAAATCATCCAAACATTGCGCAAAGACAGCGAATCAATCGGCGGTATTATTAATGTCATCACCAGTATTGCAGAGCAAACGAATTTATTAGCTTTAAATGCGGCTATTGAAGCTGCTCGAGCAGGTGAGCAAGGCCGTGGTTTTGCTGTTGTTGCCGATGAAGTGCGATCACTCGCCAGTAAGACACAACAATCCACTGAAGAAATTAATACCATCATTCAATTGTTATTGAAACACGTTTCAACAGCAGATTCGACCATCAACAAAGCCCTTGAATTATCAGAAAAAGCCGACGAGCTTATAGAAGGTGTCGTTATATCTTATTCTGAAATTGTTGGCTTCATGGCAAGTATAAGCGAGCTAGGTGCAAACTTGGCTGGCATCACAGAAAATGAACAAAGTACCGCCAAAAATGCCTTCCAAACTTTAGAGCTAATTAAAAACATTAGTCTTGAAACCAATAACAACATGAATGAAATGCTTAACTCAACAATGGAATTAACCAGCTTAGGAGAGCAATTTAATAGTATCGTGGTAAATAAAAACCAAACTCAAGAAGAAGTACTAGAGGATAATGCCAGCATGGATTTATCTGTATTAGTTCAGACAAGATCTGACACTTTGACTTGAGTCAAAGAGAGTTACCTGTTTTGATAAAGGTGTTGAAACTTTAAATCAAAACAAAAGAAGGTAACTCTCAATGATACAGTCTAGCAATCCAATAATTAAACATAAAGCAGGATTATTAAATTTAGCAGAAGAATTAGGCAATGTTTCCAGAGCCTGCA
>VAPM010037990.1_pt1 | contig 25614 bp, 23 predicted proteins | sample 3395091 | NCBI WGS metagenome assembly VAPM01 (sample SAMN08290445, study PRJNA428436) | hydrothermal vent metagenome | isolation source: Deep-sea hydrothermal vent chimney 3 | place: Pacific Ocean: Juan De Fuca Ridge
GTCCGCTAGAGTTAATTATTTAGAACCATCCTGGTCAAGTACGAGATTTTTGTTAGCATCAATAGTAAATTCTCCGAACACTGTCAATGATCGAATATCGCTTCCAGAGTAACATGCTATGCTAGAACCTATTCTATATTTTCCGGGTAAGATTTCCATAGGCTTTACACGAATTTCAAAACTAGGTAGTTGTTCTCCATATCTAAGGGGTAAATCTTGTGAAATCTCTCCCTTTTTCTCTATTTTTTTACGCGCTATTCTCCATGCTACACGGTTTTCTTTTTCGCCTATGTACTCAACCCCAAAATTTTGTATATAGATGGAACCATCGCATATTTTTAAAACCTCATTGCTGTTAAAAATCAACTGACCGTCCTTTTGAATGCTTTCCATAACGTAAAACTTCTTACATCCGTACATTCCACTTAGACCGATACAAAATAATAAAAGATAAATTAATTTTTTAGTCATCATGTTAATTTTTTTTCGGGTGCGGATAAGAAGGTTGAGACAAAAATTTTGATAAAACTGATTGATATAATTTATTTATTTCAACCTCACTTTCTTTGTTTTGTAAATATTCTCCTCTTCGAACAATATTTAAATACAGCACCCGTGTATAGTCTTCGATAATTTGAGCTTGCTGTTCAATTCTATAATCCAGTAAATCTTTTTTGGCATCAAGCGTGTATTCATATGCCTTATTATAATTGAAGCCGTGTCTTATCGAATTGGCAATTGCGGAAATTATGGGGTTCAACACGCCATTATGTTTTTGCCATACATGAACCATTTCATGAATAAAAAATGCTTTTAAATCAAGGTCAACTGTAGGGCTTCCATAGTCCTTATAGGATAACCCATTAATTTTGTTGGCTAATTCGTAATTTCTCAGGTTGCCCCTAGAATTCGTCAGTTCAAGGGTAAGCTCTGAGTCGTTACTAATGATTCTAACTCGTTATTGGCAACAGCTCATCAACTCCGCTTACTTTGGCAATCGCCAATAATTGATCAGGGAAGTTTTTTAGCGAAAGTTCGGCTTTTTGGTTGCGTGCCATTTTAACCCATGCGAGTAACAAAGCCAGACCGGCGCTATCTGCTCGTGATACGCCAGCAAGATCGATTGTGACGACTGGATGAGCAAACAATTTTGTATCAATCCGCCGCTCAAACTCCCCCACGGTGGAAAAACTGATTTCTCCAACTAGGCGATAATGGCCGGGTTCGCCTTCTTTTAATTCCAAAATGGGTTTAGCGTTCATTATCTGGTCTGTTTTTGGTTATTTTTGCAATCAACGAAGACAGCCCTCCTTTTTTTATTTCTTTGGAAAAAGTACTTCTGTAGTTCAGTACCAGACTTACTCCGTCAATGGACACATCAAAAACTTTCCAGGTCGTTTCTTTTGCTGTCTCTTTTAACCTGAGACGATAAACAACATTAAGCGGCTCTTTGCCAGGACGAGCAACCTCGGATCGGACTGCAACGGATTGAGCCCCTTTCTTTTTTCTGACAGGCAAATAGTGAATTTCTCTTTCAGAATAATTGACCAGGGATTTTGCATAGGCGCGAACAAGTAACTGCTTGAATGCGGCAGTAAACTCTTTTCTTTGCTGAACATCAGCACGTCGCCAATGTTTCCCCAGGACTCTCTTTGCCATCAAAGGGAGATCAAAATTAGGAATCATAATACGATTAACCAACTTGTAGACATGATCTGGGTCACGCTCAAGTAGCGCTTTATCAGCTTTTAATGCGGCTATCATTTCTGTAGCCGTATTCTTTATCACTTTTTCTGGCGGCAGAATACTTGCGGCACTGGCTTGCAACAAAAACATCATCAACAACGCCAACAGGAATGTGCTTGTTTTTCTGTATGTCACTCTGTTTTTACTCATAAACCCTCAAATCTCCTAGTCTTGAGATGCGGACCTGACCATAAACTCACCGATTAACTGTTCTAGAATGACCGCAGATTGTGTCATCTCTATTTCATCTCCGGCTTTTAGCGTTTCCTCTTCAGCGCCGGCCTCCAGGCTGACATAACTTTCACCTAAGACTCCGGCGGTAAAAATGCTCGCAGAGGTGTCGATAGGTAACTGATTATATTTATTATTAACTCTCATACGGACAACAGCTTCAAAGCTTTCCTGGTCAAAACTCACGTCAATCACACGCCCTAAGCGCACTCCCGCCATGCTGACGGGCGAACGAACTTTTAAACCGCCAATGTTCTCAAATTTCGCAACAACTTCATACCCCTCGCTATCAGAGAATGAACTCATATTGCTCACCTGTATTGCCAACATGGCCAACGCTGCTATGCCCGCCGCAATAAATACGCCGACGGACAGTTCTATCATATTCTGTTTAGCCATTTTTTATCCTCATCCAAACATCAGCGCGGTCAATATAAAATCCAGCCCCAGTACCGCAAAAGCCGTATGCACGACCGTCCGAGTCGTCGCTCGACTCACCCCCTCGGTCGTTGGCGGCGCATCATAACCTTCGAATACCGCGATCCAGGTTGCAACTACGCCAAATACAATACTTTTAATAATGCCATTGAGCACATCGTCATACCAGTCTACTTTAATCTGCATTTGCGACCAAAATGCACCGGTATCGATTCCTAATAAACTAATACCAATGATATAGCTGCCTATAATACCCGCAGCGCTAAAAATAGCAGCCAATAACGGCAGGGAGATCACCCCGGCCAAATACCGTGGCGCAACAATCCGCTTGATTGGGTCAACGGCCATCATTTCCATGCCGGAAAGCTGCTCCGTTGCTTTCATCAAGCCAATTTCGGCCGTTAATGCGGAGCCTGCTCGCCCGGCAAACAACAGCGCCGCGAGTACCGGGCCGAGCTCTCTGACCAAGGAAAGCGCCACAACGGGGCCTAAGGAGTTGTCGGCACCAAAATCAACCAAGGTGTTGTACATTTGCAAGCCGAGCACCATACCCACAGCGAGACCGGATATGGCAATAAGCTGAAAGGACAAAACACCAACAGAGTAGAGCTGCACAACCAGCAATCGCGGCTTTAAAAACAAGCTTGGCAAAGCCGCTAGAACACGCATAAAAAAAAGGGTTGCGCGACCCAGTCGACTGAAAAAATCCAGTCCTCGCTGCCCCATACTCTGCAAACCATTCAACATTTAAGGGCTTTCCGCAATGTCATCAATAAAATCCTTCGCTGGATAATGAAAAGGGATGGGGCCGTCGGGCAGCGCACTCAGAAATTGTACCACCCAGGGCGATTCAGAACGACGCAACTCGTCCGGTGAGCCACTGGCAACCACTTGTCCGCTGGATAACAAATAAACCTGATCCGCAATCGAGCAGACTTCGGGTACATCGTGTGATATCACAATACTTGTTAAACCCAGATTATCGTTCAAGCGCCGGATGAGCTGCATAATAACCGAAACGGTGATTGGGTCTTGCCCGGTAAAAGGTTCATCATACATAATCAGCATGGGATCCAAGGCAATCGCTCTAGCTAATGCGACTCTTCTCGCCATCCCCGCTGACAATTCATTCGGCATTAAATTGTGCGCGCCTCGCAAACCTACCGCGTGTAGCTTCATCATCACCAGATCATGAATCATAGCTGCGGAAAAATCGGCATGCTCCCGTAGCGGAAAGGCAACATTGTCATAAACACTTAGATCAGAGAAAAGCGCACCGGATTGGAATAACATTCCCATGCGTTGTCGTAGCCGATACAGTTCTGTTCGGGATAATGCAGAAACAAGTTTGTCCTCTACCGTGACCGTCCCGGAATCAGGTTGTAACTGGCCACCAATCAAGCCCAGTAGTGTCGTCTTGCCGGTTCCACTTGGCCCCATTATAGCGGTGATTTTGCCACGGGGAACCTGAATATCTACGCCGTCAAGGATGAGTCGCTCGCCGCGCGAAAACCGCAAATTTTGCACAACGACAGCCTGTTCCGTGGTGTGAGCAATTTTGACGTTAGAAGAAGGCATGTTATTTGTTGGGTAAACTTTAAGCTGTTATTGGCTACCAGCAATGGTCATGCCATTAACCAGCAAGGAACCGACACGAACATTGCGACGTACATCCACATCTGAACCCACTGCCGCGATCTGCTTGAACATATCACGCAAATTGCCCGCTACCGTGATTTCTTCAACCGGATAAGCGATTTCGCCTTGTTCTACCCAAAATCCGGTTGCGCCCCGGGAATAATCTCCGGTTACCGGGTTTACCCCTTGCCCCATCAGTTCAGTGACCACTAGGCCTTCACCCATATTTTGTATCATTGCTGATAAATCATCTTGTCCGGGTTCGACGATTAGATTATGAACCCCGCCCGCATTGCCTGTATTCTGCATGGCCAGTTTGCGAGCACTATACGCATTTAGGATGTAACTCTGGACGATGCCTTCTTGTACATAATTCCGGCTCTGGGTACGCACCCCCTCACCGTCGAAAGGCGCACTACCCAAAGCACCTTTGAGATGCGGTTCTTCTCTGATAGCAAAATAATCAGGAAAAATCGCCTGGCCCAGACTATCTAACAAAAATGAGGATTTTCGATACAAGCTGTCTCCTCGTATCGCACCTAAAAAACTTGAAATGAGTGAACTCGAAACATCATTGGAAAAAATAACGGGAACCTGGCGGGTTGTCAATTGCCTAGCATTGAGTCGCGCCACGGCACGTTGCGCCGCAACACGACCGACCTCCTCAACCGCCTCTAAGCGGTCGCTGCTTCTAGCGGTACTATACCAATAGTCTCGCTGCATTGACTCGCCACTTTGTGCAATGACAGCACAGCTAACACCATGACGACTAGAGGGGTAAGCTCCAATAAATCCATGTGTATTGCCATACACTCTCAGACCTTCGTGCGTTGAGATACTGGCACCTTCTGAGTTCGTTATCCGTGTGTCTTCTTGCCGGGCTGCCGCTTCGCACGCCATGCTTAATTCAATGGCTTTTTCAGGCGAGATATCCCAGGGATGATGTAAATCTAGATCAGGGTAGTCATAGGCCATCAGCTCGGCATCTGCCAAACCAGAATAGGTATCTTCTTGTGTGTATTTGGCGATACCACAGGCTGCTGTCACGGTCTCTTTGATGGCGCGCGCACTAAAATCAGACGTATTCGCCGAACCCGATTTATCGCCGATATAAACCGTTAGGCCTACGCCTCGGTCTTTATTATATTCAATCGTTTCGACATCACCCATACGTACCGTGACCGATAAACCGGTTATCACGCTGACATCCGCTTCGGCAGCTGTCGCTCCTTGTTTTTTGGCTTCCGCCAATAATTGCGCAACGATATCTTTCAATTTCATATCCGCATTCATAGTCAGGTTCCTGTTCCACCAATCGTCAGTTGATTTACTCGCAGTGTTGGTTGCCCCACACCCACAGGGACACTTTGACCTTCTTTACCACAGGTACCTACTCCCGGATCCAAAGCCAGATCATTACCCACCATCGAGACTCGAGTTAACACATCAGGGCCATTGCCGATTAAGGTTGCACCTCTGACTGGGTAAGTAATTTTGCCTTTTTCAACCATATACGCCTCGCTGGCAGAAAAAACAAATTTACCGGACGTAATATCAACCTGGCCACCACCAAAGTTCACCGCAAATAAACCGTGGTCTATCGATGCAATGATTTCCTGAGGATCATATTGCCCTGGTAGCATATAGGTATTAGTCATTCTAGGCATGGGTAAATGTGCATACGACTCTCTGCGGCCATTGCCTGTAGAGGCTACGCCCATCAGTTTTGCATTGAGCTTGTCATGCATATAAGCTTTCAAAATACCTTTTTCAATTAATACGGTATTTTGGCTGGCCACCCCCTCATCGTCTACCGTCAGCGAACCTCGTTTATCTTTCAGAGTGCCATCATCGACGACCGTACATTGCTCGGTTGCCACTCGTTCTCCCAGCTTGCCACTAAATGCAGAGGTGCCTTTACGATTAAAATCGCCTTCCAGGCCATGTCCGATGGCTTCATGGAGCAAAATTCCCGGCCAGCCTGGGCCTAAAACAACATCCATTACACCCGCAGGAGCCGGTTGCGCTTCTAGATTAACCAAGGCCATGCGTACCGCTTCGCGGGCATAGATCAGCCCTTGCTCAGCCGTAATAAAAACAGCATAATCATGCCGACCGCCGCCGCCACTGGAACCCACTTCGCGGCGACCTTCATGCTCGACGACAACACTGATACTCAAGCGCACCAAGGGTCGAATATCCGCCGCAAAAGTACCATCACTGGCGGCCAATAAAACAATGTCCTGTACGCCGCTCAAGCTCACCATGACTTGCGATACACGGGGATCCATTTTTCGAGCTTCTGCATCCATTGCCTGTAATAATTGTACTTTATCATCGGCGGATAAGGAACCTATAGGATCCAGCGTTGGATACAAGGCATCAGCCGATGAAGATCGCAGGGTTTTAACCCGGTTAGACTGACCTGCTCTGGCGATGCTCCGTGCTGAAGTTGCAGCTTCCTTCAAGGTTGCCAGGGAAATTTCATCGGCATAAGCAAAGCCTGTTTTTTCTCCAGAAATTGCACGGACACCGACTCCTCGATCCAAAGCATAGCGTCCATCTTTAACTATCCCTTCTTCTAAAGACCAGGACTCGTGCCGACTGATTTGAAAGTAGAGGTCCGCACTGTCAACCGTATGGGTTAACATCATTCCTAACGTGGATTCTAACTCGGTTTCAGTTAAGCCACCGGGATCCAAAAGTACATTTTTTGCGACATCAAGAGATGCTGTCATTGTAATATAAGCTCCACTCTCTTCAAAATAAACGTCCGCACCTTGAGTCCAGCTCCATGCGTTTCACAGCCGTTAACCGGGTACCTTTTCTAATTTGCCGCAATAACATAACATAAATTTTCAATGACCCGGGTGTGAACCAAAACTGCCTAATGTACATTGGGGAGGAGGGGGCCACTTTTTTTGCGTTAATACTTTCAACCTGTTGAAAAGATTAATAGAATGGTTTTGCTGGTTGGTGGGTCGCATGACTAACCTTGAAAAGTGGGTTGTTTTACAATAATCACAAATTTTTATTGAGTCAGCTCTTTATTTGCTATAGTTTAAGATAATGTCACAATAGCGTCAGTATTAAATAGGCATTAGCAATGCGTAATCCTTAGAGAATGAATATGGAACCCCTTTTTCCGTCTGAATTAGTTAAAATCGATGCCCCGCTCAAGAAAAAACTGTTGGGTATTACCGAATATGAACAGCGCTTGAAATTGCATAATGATATGCATGTCGGTGTGTGTGAACTCATCAATGCGCCTACCCAGGTGTCACACCTGGTTTTGTTATGTGACAGTAATCTTGTGGATCAGGAGCGCGCTCTGATCGCTCAATTATGTGAACGCTATGGCGTAACCCCCCCCACCGTATACAGTACCCATTTTGTCAGTGAAATGGGCAGTTTTCGTTTTAAGTGGGAGCGGCACACTGAGTATTCAACTTATACTGTGTATTATAGTGCCCCTTTTGCAGAGCCTTTCAGTGAACCTGCAATTCATCATTTACCAAAAGAATGGCTGAAATCGTTACCCGGTGAGGTGGTCGTTGGGGTACATCTTGCCCTGGAAGATAAAAAACACACCATTCGTGAAATTGGTAGTTTAGCGGCGTTGTTTGCATCTAATACGGTTATTGGCTCTAAAGTCGCAGCAGGCAGAGCCGTGGTTTGGACGGATAATCAAATTCATACCGATGGCTTTGGACGGATTCTCATCCAGGATTTACAACTGGGCAGTCGCCAGGCGGGTCGTTTAGTAAAACGTCTCATTGAAATTGAAACTTACCGAATACTAGCGATGCTATCTATTCCGTTGACACGCAAATACATTCCAGAATTGGTGCATTATGATACGAGGCTGGCCAGTATATCGACGAGCAATACCCAGCTGAACTCCGTCGAGGACGAACAATATCTATTAAAAGAATTGAGCCAGCTTGCTTCTGAAATTCAGGAAATTTCTGCTCGAACCAGTCATCGCTTTAATGCCTCTAAGGTCTACTATAGTATTGTACAGTCGCGAATTTTCGAATTACGAGAAGAGCGGATCGAAGGTTTACAAATGTTTCATGAGTTTATGGATCAACGTCTATCATCCTCTATGATTACCTGCGATTTAGTACATAATAAGCTGGAAACATTATCGACCCGTGTTGAACGTGCTTCGGCGTTGTTACGTACCCGAGTAGATATTACGATGGAAGAGCAAAGTCGCGATTTGCTCAAGTCTATGGATCGGCGTGCCAGTTTACAGTTGAGGTTACAGGAGACAGTAGAAGGGCTCTCCGTTGTGGTGCTCAGTTATTATTTACTGGGGTTGATTTCTTATGGGCTGAAAGCGCTTAAAGCCAGTGGTATTAAATTTAATACTGAAGTTGTTACAGGCCTTGCTGTTCCCCTGGTGATTGGCCTTGTATTTTTTTCCGTACGTCGTTTACGACGAAAGTTGGAAAAAGCACATCAGTGATTTTTAGGTTAAACCTTTGCTCTGGTATTTAGTAAGTAGTAAGGTAAGGGTACGGCTATGTGGTAGACTGTTATGAAAATGTATTAATGGAGGGCTTCCTGTGTCGGTATTGAGTCGGCTTCGCTTTATTCCTGGTGCGCTTTTTTATTCCTTTCTTATGGTGGTTGTTTTTTCGGCAAGTCTGAGTCAGGCCGCATTTGATGTCGCGCCTACGGGTGAGATTGCTACGCCTGGTAGCAAAGCATGGGGGGGGGTGTCCTGGGGGGATTTTGATAATGATCAATGCCTTGATGCCTTGGTGAATACAGATAAAGGAGTTTATTTGTATCAACAAGACTCAGCAGGCTCTGCCCAATGCGCTGGAGGATTCTCGCTCGCGCGTATTTTTATCTTGCCACGTGTCAGTTTGCGTTCCGTTATTTGGGGGGACATTGATAACGATGGTTTCATTGATTTTGCAGTTAATCGAAATAACAATGTTGCCATTTATAAAAATAGCAATGGCACCGCTGCAGGATTTTCTGTCATCACGGACTTTAACCCGGGTAATTCGGAGGGAATGAGCTGGATTGATTATAATGCGGACGGGTATCTTGACTTGCTGATTGAAAACAATGAGCGTGGATCGAGCACGAGTCTTCCGGCTGGAGAGCCGCGTGGCCTGAGAATATACAAAAACGCACAGGGTCGCTTTAGTCTTGATGATTTTGTAAGCATAGCCGGTAGTGCCAGCAAAAATGGCGACTATATTACTGCAACGGATTTTGATGTCGATGGCGATGTGGATTTTTACGTACGTCGGCAGGGTGATAATACGACGCCATCAGAAGCTGATTTGTTTGTGAATGATGGCAATGGCAACTTCACAGCAGATTACGGTATTAATGAAATTGCACTGAATTCTGACAAGGGGGGTGCAGTATTTTGTGATCTTGATAACGATGGCGATTTTGATTTGGTACGAACCAACAGTGGTCAATTAGGGGTGTTTGAGCAGACGGGTGCAGGTCGTGGTCAGTTTCAACTCAACAAGACAACAGACTTTACTGGCAATTTTTCAAGTGTGGCCTGTGGCGACGTTGATAACGATGGTGACGTTGATCTTTTTTTCTCTGCGGGGGAGTCCGGTAACAATGCGCTTTATCTCAATCAAGGTGGATTTGCTTTTACGCAAAATAATATGAATATCTCGGCAAGCGGGGTAGGGCGAGGTGCAGCGTTTGCAGACTTTGACAATGATGGCGATCTTGATTTGCTTATTAATAAAGATAAAGCGCTCAGTGAACTATGGGAAAATAAAAGTGAAAGTGAAAATTATTTACAAGTTCAATTAACCACCTTAGGGCGTGATGCGATTGGTGCCAGTGTTCGTTTATATTCTTGTACGGGTACAGCACTGTCGGGTCGGCAAGAAATTAATGGTGGCATGGGGCGCGGTAGTCAGGCTGCGCTCATCGCGCATTTTGGTTTGGGTGACAGCGATCAAAATCAAGCCTATGTCGTTACAGCACAGTTTGTTGGCGGCGGTGAGGTGCGGCGCGCCCTGGTGCCCTTTACCCTGAATGGCAACAGACGCGTGCTTATCGACAGTCAGGATGAAAGCAATGATGCTGTTCAGTGCGCAGATACGGATGGGGATGGCGTTGTGGATATTATCGATGAAGACGATGACAACGATGGCGTGCCTGATGGTGAAGATGCGTTTCCACTCATCCCCGGGGAAGGGGGTACGGGAGACAATGTCGATTCGGATAATGATGGCGTATCCGATGATGAAGATGCCTTTCCATTAGATCCAGAAGAAAGTCGTGATGATGATGGTGATGGTATTGGAAATAATCGTGATGAAGATGACGACAATGATAGTTTGACGGATCTCGTTGAAGGTTCAGGTGAGCGGGATACGGATGGCGATGGTGTTGCGGACAGCTTGGATACGGACAGTGATAACGATGGTATCTCGGATTTGCTAGAAGCAGACTCAGGAAACGTCGTGGATGCTGATAACGATGGTCGTATTGATGCCGTTGAAGATGAAGATGGCAATGGACTTGATGATCGTTTAGCAGAAGGAAATGCTCCGGTTGATACCGATGGTGATGGTGTCGCCGATTTTCGCGATCTCGACTCGGATAATGACGCCATTCTAGATAATGTTGAGCGTGGTGAAGCAAATGATGGTCAGCCTGTTGACTCGGATGGCGATGCAGTACCCGATTATCGTGATTTAGATGCTGACAACGATGGTATCCCAGATATTCGAGAAGGAGGCGGGATTGATGATAATAGCCAGTTTCAATTTCCACTTCCTATTCTTGATGAAAATAGCGACGGACTGGATGACTCTATTGCAGCAACGCCCCCTGCTGTTCCCGATACCGATGGTAATGGCATAAAAGATTACATTGACTCCGATGCGGATGGCGATGGCCTTAGCGATGTTATTGAAGCTGGTGGGCGCGATAGTAATAATGATAAATTTCTGGATGACATTATTGATGAAAACAATAATGGTTATAAAGATGATTTGGAGTCGAATCCCTTATTGGTACCCGACACCGATGGTGATGGCACTCCCGATTATCAAGACCCTGATAATGCTGGGGTTGCTGGCGCGCCAGGTGTACCCGAGTCATCATCGAATGCGCCTTTGAAAACGGGTTTGGACGGAGTAGGAGGGTGTACGGTTAACCCTGATGCTCGATTTGACCCACTATTGCCTTTGATGTTAATGATTCTAATGCTGAACTCATTGTGGCGGAGGTTTAAAGCAAACTCGGTGACGGCGGTTGTACTCGCTATGTTTGTATGTGGCAGTTTGATACCTGTTACGGTTATAGCGGAAAGTACGATGGAAAAACAGTGGTATGGTGGAGTGGGCGCAGGTATTTCTGAAATGAATCCAGATACCGCTGATACCGGGTTTGATGTTGACGACGATAACGATGTAGGTTGGAAGCTGTTTGCGGGTTACGATTGGTCTGATGCGATAAGCATTGAAGCGTATTATTCAGACCTGGGTGAAGTGACACTTTCACCCAGTGGTTCATTAGAGTATCAGGACTTTGGCATTGGTGGCCTTTATTACCTTTTTAAAGATGTTGCCGGGCAAGAAGGTTTTCATTTGTTTGCCAAAGCGGGTCTGGGAAGAATGAAAAATAACAGTGATCTGAACTACGACCGGCAGAAGGATTTTCACCTTTACTATGGTCCGGGTATAGAGTATCAATTCCGTAACGGGTTTGCCTTACGTACGGATCTGGATCTTTATGATAATGATGCTCGCTTGCTCAGTTTCAGTTTTTTGAAGCGTTTTGGCGGTAGTCAATCTAAAGTCGCGTTAATAGCGCCTAAAGCTGAAGTAGTAGAAGAAAAACCGAAACCCATAGTCGCTTCTCCTACTCCTGTCATTGCTCCTGTTGCCGTTGTTACAGAAAAAAATGATCTGAACAAAAAAAATGAAACTTGTATTAAATCCTTGGTTGATGGCACAGTGGGGAAAGCGGGCTGTGATATTACGCTCAAAGATGTGAATTTTGAATTTGATTCCGCCTCTTTGAATGAAGATTCGAAGCAGGCATTAAGCAAAATAATAGAATCGGTGAATGTTGGGGCTAAGTATAATCTTATCGCTTCAGGACATACGGACAGTCAAGGGTCACGAAAATATAATATGGGCTTATCTTCAGAGCGGGCTGCTTCTGTAAAAAAATATCTGGTTGATATTGGGATTCCATTGAAGTTGATTACAATAGAGAGTCATGGCCCAGATTTACCCATAGCCGACAATCAAACCGAGCAGGGTCGGGCACTAAATCGACGAGTAGAGCTAAATATTATTGAGGTGGAATAATATTCGTGCCTGTTTTGGGTTCAAAATGGGAGCGTAATAAGGAACGTGCACGTTCTCAAGCAGAATGACTTCCTCAATAAATGCGTCATCCCTTAACAAGCTTTATCAGGACAGACTGTATCAACTCGCTTTATTAGCCGGCCCTTTGGCTTGGTTTGTTTTAAGGTCTCTTGATCAAAAAGAGTCACATTTTGACGCTCTATTCTGGTCGATCCTTTCATTTTGTGTCATATACCCTGTTATTGAAGAGCTTGTATTTAGAGGTGTATTACAACGACATTTCTACAGCTATTCAATTGGAAAAGCAGGTTATCTTGGTTTTAGTGGTGCCAATGTTATAACGACAATGATGTTTGCCGGTATGCATTTAGTGCATCAACCCTTTGTATGGGCCTTGTTAGTAATCGTTCCTTCACTGTTATTTGGTTGGTTTCGCGATAAATACAAAAGCGTTATTCCCGGCCTTATTCTTCATGTTTTTTATAATACGGGATTTTATATGATTCGTTAACGTGTTACGAAAAACATAGCGTAAAATTTCGGTGTGGGAAAATAGCCTGAGGCGCACGTTTCCTTATTTAAAGGTATGAGAATGGGGTGGAAACGAACGAATAAAGAAATAAAAACAGTATGAATGACGATCATCATCATCATTCAGTTATGAGTGACATGGCAAAAAACGGATTTCCCATGTCCGCATAAGCATAATTAACCGACCTACACAACCCAGGCGAAACTGACGAGCTATTGCTATTGAAACAAGATGTCGTGTGACGACACTCTTACCTTTCAAATAATAGCTTTTATTTGTTTGTTTTGTCGTTGCGTACTTTTATTGGAATTCGTTTAGGCTCTTGGGGTTTTTTGTACAGATGAATAAAAATATACGAAGAAATAGCTAATAGCAGAGTCGATAAGATCATACTTTTGTCCTCCTGAAGATGGCGAGAAACAATGATTCCGCCTTCTTTGTTTTGTCAGCCTGACTAACGTTACAATGCAATTTGATTTTTCTATGCATCTGTATTTGAGTATCGGCACTCTATGTGAATACTTTAAGTTATATTCAATTAATGTGGCATAATGGAAAAATAGTTATCTACATAATATGTATGATATAGATAAGAAGTGAAAGTTCAATCTTTAGTTAAACTTTATAGACTCGTAGAGATTGAGACTCAAGCTTGAATTTTAATCTCTACGAGTCGAGTTAGCGGAGAGATCTGTGGGTAAAAAATATTTCGAACTGAATGATAAATTAATTGAGTTTATTCAAAGACAAAAAATGTATTTTGTGGCGACAGCGCCGGTTAAAGGTCGCATTAATTTATCACCCAAGGGTATGGATACTCTGAGAGTGATCAATAACAATCAAGTGGCATGGTTGAATTTGACTGGCAGCGGCAACGAAACGGCTGCACATTTGTTAGAAAATACACGAATGACGATGATGTTTTGCTCTTTTGAAGGTAAACCTATGATCTTAAGACTCTATGGTCAGGCTTGTGCGATCCATCCACATGATACACATTGGCAAGATTGGCTGAGTCATTTTCCGCCATTAGCAGGGGCGAGACAGGTGGTCGTGCTGGATTTTGATCTGGTTCATACTTCATGTGGTATGGCCGTGCCATTTTACGACTTTGTGGAACAACGTGACCTGCTGGATACATGGGCAAAGAAAAAGGGGGAAACAGGCATTGCGGACTATTGGCAGGAAAAAAATATTGAAAGCTTGGATGGTAAACCAACCGGAATAATTAAAAAAAGCTGATCGGATTAAAAATCTCTGTAATTATTCCGGCAGACTCTTGGCTGGAATCAAGTTATTTTATAAACTTAATTTCTAACCGAGGCGGCGGCGTTGTGAATTATAATAGGGTAAGCGCGTAGTGCTTTCTTCTTCAAGAAGCTGATTCAAACCTTCATCTGCTGCGGCATGGCCTTGTTTTGATGCTTTTAAGAACCATTTAATAGCTGCTTTACGGTTTTTTAATACGGCCAAACCGTCTTTATACATAACACCAAGGCTATATTGTGCCTCAGCAAAGTCTTGGGTTGCGGCTTTGTCAAACCATTCGAATGCTGAATAATAGTTTTGTTTCATACCTAAGCCATCCAAATACATGGCACCTAAAGTAGTTTGGGCTTGCGGATTGCCATTTAAAGCGGCTTGTTGAAACCAGGAAAAAGCTTTGTCCAGATCTTTGGCGACGCCCTGACCCGAGAAATAAATAACCCCCAGATTGTTTTGTGCTTCAGCCATGTTATGTTTGGCTGCCTCTCCATACCAATGGGCTGCGGCAGCTAAGTCTTGTTCTATGCCCAAACCTTGAGAATACAGAATGGCGAGGTTAAATTGGGCGTCAGCAATATTTTGTTCTGCCGCTTTCTTGAACCAATTTGCAGCAATTGAAAAATTCTGAGGAATAACGCCACCTTCGGTATAAAGTGCGCCCAGGGCAAATTGTGATTCAGGATTCCCCTTGATGGCCTCTTTTGACCAGAGGCGATGAGCAAGATGATACTCGCCTTTATAATAAGCACTCCAACCCTCTAGAGCCTCTGATGCGTTGCTCATCGTCGTGAAAAAAATGAAAAAAATTGCGAAGGAAAAACTTACTGATTTTGTGTGATCCCGATGTTTCATAGTCCGCTCCATGTTTTAATCTTCGGTTACCACAGTTGCTTGTAACCATTGCGAGGGCGTTTTTTTATCGTCTTAACGAAACTATCGGTCTGAGAAAGGAATGCCTTTAGGTTGTAAAATTATAAGATCTCCGAAAATGTGTATTTGTTCACATTTTTGACACAACCATGACGAGGGTATGAATGCTAGAAAACTAAGGGTTTGTGAAAAAATAACTTTACATTCTGAGTCGGATAGCTTTTTGTATTCAAAGCTTCCGCTATTCATGGCGCTGAGTGTCAACCAACCTGTCGCATAAGCGAGGCGATTTTTGGTAGGGACGCCATAAAGTCTATACCGAGGCAGCTATACTATCGATTGCCTGGCGGTGAAAATTATATAAAAACCCCTGCTATAACGTAGGCGCTAAAAATTTTACTGTATCAATTTTAGCGCCTATTTTTTTTAATATACTCAGTAATCCAAAATAACTTCTGTCGAAATAGAGCTGATCTTGTTGAACGTTGTTAATTTCTTTAATGGCTTTTTTCATCTGTGATAAATCATTTTTTGGCATTGCAGGGAGTTTCGAAAAATCAAATTTTTGAGCCAAACAGGGTGAAGACATCCAAGTGTGCATCGGTTCAATTAAACGAAAAATATCGCGCTCGAATTTTTCGAATGATAATTCATGACTAATTATGCCTAAGTCGATATATGCCTGATGAATTTTTTGTGGGTCACGATTGAATAGACGAATAATGGTATTAGAATAGTTGGGTGCCAAGCGTTGGATGCATCCAAAGTCAATCAAAGCGATACTGCCATCATCACAGATCAGAAAATTGCCCGGATGAGGGTCTGCGTGCAATACATTCAGTTCATGAAGCTGATAATTGAACAAATCAAACAATAGTTGTCCGAAGTGATTGCGGTCGGTTTGGCTCGGGTTATCAGTCAGCCATTCATTTAGATGCTTTCCGGCGATAAACTCCGTGGTTAATATTTTATTACCACTAAATCGAGCATAAACTTTAGGAATGCGTATGCTAGGCAGGCTCATATGCTCCGTAAACCACTGTGTGTTTTCTGCTTCTTGTCTGTAATCAATCTCTTTTTCTAGCTGTTCTTGCACGCCGCGTAACACTTCATCGATGATTTCCCAGCGTGGAAGATAAGCGCTACCAAGTGAAATTGATTTCATAATTCCGCGCACTAACTGCACGTCACTTTTAATACTCGCAGCAATTCCGGGGTACTGAATTTTAACCGCCAACTGTTCATTTTCAGATGATATCGCGCGGTGAACTTGACCTAAGCTTGCTGCGGCAAAGGCATCTGAATCAAATATTTTAAAGACACTTTCGGGTGTTTTGTTGAACTCTGTCAAATATACCTTTCGAATATGTGCACGGTTTAACGGTGTTACTCGACTGCAAGCCTTGGTGAGTTCTGCTCGAACTGGTTCGGGTAACATGTCTAATTCCATGCTCATCATTTGAGCAACTTTTAGTGCAGTACCACGTAGTTGCATCAGCGCGTTAATTAATATTTTTCCTATCTCTTCTGCGTGTTGATGGTCTTGAAGTTCGGTGTTTTTAGCGGATGATAATTTTTTTTTACCCAGGTACGTCGCGTGTTTTAATCCGATTTTAGCCGTAGTTATTGCTGTAATAGCTGAGCGCTTATATTTCTTTGTTGGAATGCTGTTATGGTTCATCTCTTTTTCCCATCTTGTTTGCATTCAATAGAGCTTGTAATACACCGTTGCCAGGGCTGAGCATTCTGAACATTTGACTCTTGAGCATAAAACCTAAAAAGTCGGTAGTGTGATTAATGATGCCGCTTTTTAAGAGCGTCATGATTAAACTTAAAGATAAGTCGATGAGCTCTGTTGTTTCATGAAACTCCTCCGATTCATCTTTGATCCAAAAATATAGAACACCAATTAAATACTCACACAGCATGTCAGGCAGAACACTTTGAAAAGGGAAGGTAGGGATCTCCTCTTTCTCCCAGGCATCATCGAGAAATTGCACAATTATCGGCGTCAACTCTTTATGTATCGGGTTTACATGGCTAAACAAAAACATTGGGGATTGATAGATTAGAGGAAAACTTTCAGATACAAAGTCGCGATTGGGGAGCATGAAGTTAAGATAAGTATCAAGCAGCACTTGAAGTTTTTCATGTAGCGCATATTGGCTTAAATCATCGATTTCCAACAGAGCCGTTGTGGTATCTTCAGCGCAAAGTTCATAGAACCCTATTAGCAACTTTTCCTTGCTGGAGAAGTATTTATAGATAGTTGCATCGCCGATCTTCGCAGCGCGTGCAATAGTGCGCATACTTACTTTGTTGTAGCCTTTCTCGCCCATAAGTTCCACAGCGGTTTCTATGATTTTACGCCGTGTCAGAGCTTTTTCTTGCTTGGATATTTTCATATCACCTCTTAATAAGTAATTGGTATTTAATATTCATTATACCGTTGCCTTTAAATGATAGTAAATATCCTTTATTGCTTGCAGTTAGAGTGTATGTCAGTTAAAGTAAATTTACTAGCAATAAAAGTTCAGTTAAATGATTTTAATGAATTGTAATTATTCTTTAAAAGGGGTTCGCTATGAAACTATGGCAATATAGTGGTTTATTGTTGATCGGCACAGGCATCATCCATAACCTGATTGGCTTTGTTGCTGGGTGGGATATGTTGGCAGAAATGTTCTATGAAGGGCTGTGGAATACCATTGAGGTACCCATTGCTGATGGGGCTGTGCATACGAGAGCGGAACTACTGTGGTTCTTGATGTTAGGTTTTGCCTGGATAATGGTGGGAGCACTGCTGCATGACAATATTCGGCGCAGGAATGTAGCGCCAGCTAAAATTTGGGGTTGGGCGCTACTGACTAAAGGTTTGTTTGTTGCCCTCGTATTACCAGCTTCAGGCGCTTGGCTGTTTTTACCCCAAGGGCTGATAATTATTCTCACACCTCGTTCGGATCGCACAAACGCTAAAGTTACCCACTTTTAAACTGGAGCCTTAACATGAAAAAACATGTCACCGAATCAGAAGTACCTTACGGTAGTGAGATTATAAAATTACTTCCAGGTGCTTATTTCTTTGATTCCTATCAAGCGCCGTTTGAAAATAAAAATCACACAGCGATCGAAATATACCTGAGTACCATTAGGAACACACCTCTCTGGGTCAATCGATTGATGACGTTACGAAACAAGGTTGTTTCGAAATTAGGGTTAAAAGACCTAGGTCATCTTGATGAGTTAGAGTGGTCGAAACCGGTAGGTGATTATCAGGTTGGGGATCGCGTGGGAATATTTACCATATATTCAATTAGCGAACAGGAAGTTATCCTAGAAGATTCAGATAGGCATCTCGATGTAAAGTTATCGATTTATAAAAATTCGGATGAGGAAACATTTTCAATTACAACGATTGTTCATGTTCATAATCTTGCTGGCCGAGTCTACATGTTTTTTGTTGCCCCGGTACATAAGCGCATTGTTCCCGCCGTATTTGTTAAGCACTAAAATATGAAGGCGATAATACATGGCATAAGATTATGCATTTGTTGGTGCTCTCATTGTAATAAATCATGAAGGAATCAGACCGCTTTACTTACCTGTTAGCGGGACAGTAGTGATGAAAAAACGACGTGTTTTAGCTATGTTTTAAGGTGTGTCAAAATATCGCTACGTGCTTGAGCAACGATGGAATCTCTATCAACACTGTCTAAAATTTCTCGGACGACTCGCTTGGCGCCTCCTTCTCCCCAGGTCTTGCCTTGGGCAAGATAGCGTTGTGCGACTTGACCGACAACATAGGTGCTGTAATAAGCTATTGCACCTTGAGCACCGGCGGTTACAGCGGTAGAGATGCCGGCACTACTTGCCTTAAGTGCCGAAGAAATAAAGTTAACAGCCCATACCGTCCCCATCAAGGCAAGCATTTGCGCAGCAATCGTGCCAACTAAGGATTGAGCTTCATTTCTCGTAATAGGAAAACCATACACTTTAGACAGATGCACAATCATGGTGCTGTCAATTAACACGGCAGCGAATAGATCCGCTACGGGAATCGGGTTAAATGCCACAGCAATACCTTTGGATATGCAATACGTGCGTACTACTTTTTCCGCAATCGACTGACGAGCAATCATCACACGCTGTGTGACCTGCTCACTTAAATCATCGGCAAACAGACTGGCATTCAAAGCTGCCAGGGTTTTGCCTTCAGCTTCAAGAATATCCCATAAGTGTTTTTTAAGGTCGATAATATCGACCGGGGTTGTGCGTGTGGATTCAATTTCTTCATTGTGTTCATTGACTAAAATAATTGTTTTAGACGCAGGTTGAGCGGCTGCACAGACAATATGGCGTGGGTTAATCATAGGTTGGCTGCGCTTTTTTAACGAGGTCAATAACGCGGCTTTATCACTGGCCGTATAACGATCTGTTTTATTGAGTACCAGCAAAATAGGGCGGCGGTGCGTTGCTAAAGTACGAAGAGATTGTAATTCAGTATCGGTTAAGTCACCGTCAACAATAAATAAAATCAAATCAGAACGGGAGGCGACTTCGTGCGCTATTTTTTCCCGCTCAATACCTTCAACTTCATTGATTCCAGGGGTATCGATTAAATAGATGCCCCCCACATCGTAGGTTTTCCACGCTGCCATCTCTGCTCGTTTTGTTTCACCGTGCAATGGGCTGGTGCTGAAGCGCTCTTGATTTAACAAGGCATTGAGAATAGATGATTTGCCCACGCTGACTCGGCCAAAAACAGCAATATGCAAATGGCCATGCGCCAATTTATCGAGCATGGCTTCAACCTGGGCATAGTCGTCGCTGAGGCTGTCTCTAACTTCCGTCGGAATGCGTGTATCGCTTAATAACTCATTGAGACTTTCCAGGGCTCGCTCTAGGTGGTCATCACCTGCGTTTTGTTTTTCTTCTTTAGGGTTTGTTATTGCGCGCGGCTTCGAGCGCCAATCCGACAAAGCGTTGCGTACGCGCTTCCAAATTTTCACTTAGATTCTCCTTGAATGAATTTGCTGTGGCTTCGGGGAGCAATTCTCCGCGCCGCTCAAGTGTTTGAATAACGGATCGGCCGAGAGTCTCAAAAATAATGCCATAAGCTACAGCATGGACAATGCCACCTGCGAGAGTGCCGATGCCGGGGAATGCTTTGAGTCCATTGCCGATGACAGCAAGCAGCAGCGGCGTTGTTTTGCCAAGATGTGACTGGCTGAGGTCGAGAAAACGCTCCATATCCAGTTTACGTGCAGTAATATCAAAGGTGGTACATAGTTCTTTTAACATGCTAATGCCTAAATAACCCTGAATAATAATGTCAGTACCAGGGCTGACTGCGGCAAGTGCACCGACTACGGCTTTACGGGTGTAGTTCTTCACTATGGTTTCAGCTTGTGTTTTGCGGTGGGCATTTTCAGAGCGCTCAAGTTTGTGTGCCACCAGCATAAATACAGTGCTGTCACGTAAATTTTCCAAAATTTCTGAATGGGTATCGATAATATGCTGTAAGGTCTTCTTTAAAGAAGCGAGATCACTTTTCAATGTACGAGTGATGGTTTCTTCACGACCGTCAGAATGAACGCGTGTAATTTCTTCTGTTCCACCTGCTTTAACAAGGGCAATGTCAGCTTTATTGTTAGTGCGTTGACGAAGTTTATCAGAGATCAATTCCAGCGCTTCGGTGTTGTAGCGGTCAGATTTATTAATGGCAATAACCAACGGTTTGTTGAGATTCAACAAAACTTGCAGCTCTGTAAACTGACTTGCCGTTAAATCACCATCACAAACATAAATGACAACGTGAGCACGCAACGCCTCTTCCTGGGACATGCCATCAAGTCGACCTGTTGCCTCGTTCAATCCGGGCATGTCAGTAAGCACTAATTTATCGCCAGCAGGAGTATGCCATGAATAATGTTGAATAGCCCGAGTGGTGCCGCCTTCAACGCTAATGGCTATATCATCGACTTCCGCGAGCGCCTTAATTAAGGTGCTTTTTCCTGTGCTGATATCACCAAAAACCGCCACGTGTACCTCGCCCGCCGCCTGGCGTTGGCTGAGTCGTTCAAGTTCAACTTGTGCGGCTTCGACATCAATCCCTGCTTCTGAAGCTTCAATAATACGCGCCTTGACGGTCTCTTCAGTTGGGGGAGTCGGGTTTTTGGCAGGTCTGTTTTGTTTTGTAGGTTTGAGAAATTGCCATAGTATAAAAATACTGAGCAAGATAAATAACCCCAGTCCGCTCGCATAGCTATAGAGTAACCAGGCGGATTCTTTTTGCAATTGTTGCCACAAGCTTAGGCCGGCTTCCGACGCGACAAGCACGGCAGCGAGCAAGACCAATAAAGCGAGAAAAAGACCCAGACCTAAAAATAACTTAATATGTCGATAGAGCGGTGCGCTCATAACTTTAAACTGTCCTAGCGAGTATAATAATAGGCGGTATCATACAGTCAATATAACAAGATACGACTCTTAATTCATCTTACTTGTTAAATGAAAAGGGAACGTGTAGGCTGATGAAGTTAAAGTTGAAATAGTGAAGAAAAAGCTAAAATGAATTATATGACCTGGAATATTGATCCTGTATTATTTTCATTGGGAGGGCTGAGGATACATTGGTATGGTCTCCTGTTTATGGGCGGTTTTTTAATCGGTCATCACATCATGGTGCGAATCTATAAAAAGGAACAACAGAACCCTGAAAAATTAGATCGGTTACTCTGGTATGTTTTGCTGGGTACCATTATCGGTGCCCGATTAGGCCATGTTTTATTTTACGATCCAGCTTTTTATTTTAGTCACCCATTGGAAATATTTGCCATATGGAAGGGCGGTTTAGCCAGTCACGGTGGTGCCATCGGTGTGCTGCTGGCACTTTATTTGTATCAGAGAAAATCTTCAGAATCTTATGTGTGGTTATTAGATCGTCTCGCGATCCCCGCTGCGTTGGCGGCTTTTTTCATACGGATCGGCAATTTTTTTAACTCCGAAATTATAGGCCACCCCAGTACTGTTCCATGGGCCATTATTTTTGAGCGAATAGACGGCTTGCCGCGCCATCCTGCCCAGCTCTATGAAGCTCTGTCTTATGCGATTACGTTTATTATATTGCTAATTTTATATAAAAAATTACGGCATAAAAGCGGAATTATAATTGGTGCTTTCCTTCTTTGCGTATTTTCTTCCCGTTTTTTGATTGAATTTTACAAAACTAAGCAGGCCGCTTATTCCGTAGATTTTTGGTTAAGCACGGGTCAGATTTTGAGTATTCCTTTTTTGTTGGGAGGGGTAATATTCATTGTGCTGTCTCTTAAGTCTGGAAAACACAGTTGATCCACGATGTACCCCAAGGGCACTTCTTTCAGGGCGTATAGATAGGGTGTTACTCTTTATTCCATAATCGTTGGGTGAGCTCCCACTTATGGCGCGGCATCATCCTGTTTAGCCCAAGTAAGGCCGGTACCTGTAAGGGGGCGGTCATTTCTTCCGCCTGAATTTTAAGTCGCTCGATACGTTCATCCGTCGCTGGGTGACTACTGAGTTGAGCGGGTATCGAGGCGGTATCACTGGGAAATGAAAAAAATTGAGTTAACCAGTGCCATTGTCGGTATTCAAGCCGACTGAGCGCTGAAATTAGCGCGTGTGGATCCTGGGTCAGTTCCGCTGCGGTGCGATCAGCTTCAAATTCTCGAGTACGAGATAATTTCATTTTCATTAATATTGAGGCACTGGGCAAAACGAGCAAAATTATTATCACGAGCCAGGGGATTACATATTCGGTAAAAAGGGATAAAGGCAGGCTAAACAGTAACCATAATAAACCTATAATAGACAGTATTCGAATCAGTTGATTCATCGTGTCTGCAATGGCGATGATGCGCATATCCTGGTTTTTTATATGGCTTACCTCGTGTGCTAATATCGCATTGAGTTCTCGCCGGTTCATGTTTCGTAACAATCCATCCGTAATACCAATGCTGGCATTATGTCGCAAACCTACAGTGAAGGCATTCATCATTTTGGAGGGGATGTAATAGAGCGTGGGTCTATGTGATACATGAGATTTTTCTGTTAAGTCATTGATCAACGCATAGAGACTGGCGGAATCGCTCTCGGTTAATACTTCTGCCTTGTGGTGGTGTAAAACTAAAAAAGGTGAGACATAAGGTGCAATAATGACCAGACTCAATATTAAAGCAATTGTGATGATCATTAGATCAATCCCACCCAGCAACCCGCCGACAAGCGCCAATGCCGAGCCTAAACCACCGACGAGCAACCCCGTCTGGAATTGATTGCGTCGTTGCTGCTCTATGGTTGTTAAAGAATTCAATAAAAGCCTGAAGTGATACTCAAAAAATGCTTATTCTAGCAGGTTTTGAGTGGTAAAGAGATGTCTATACTTGCCCCGTCAGGGCTTGTTGGCGAAGCTAATTATTTCGAGCATATTCCATAACCAAGGCCACCTCGCTCGAATTTTCACTTTGATTGAGCCCCGCTAATCCAGCATCCATCAGGGTCACTAAAATCTAACTACGCAAGAGTAAGCAGTCACGACTTTTGTTTCGTTCTTTATGGCCGCCAAAAATATTTTTATAAAATATCAAAGTATAGGTTTTATTTATTTTTTTCATTGCAACGTTGGGCATAGAGCCCAAGTTACAATGAAAAATACGGATAAAATAAAAATCAGATGCGCTTCAGTGTATTTCTTGACGCTCACTCACTATGATCAGAGTCGCGGTCATCACGATCGGAATCGCGGTCGTCACGGTCGGAGTCTCGGTCATCACGGTCGGAGCCGCGATCATCACGATCGGAGTCGCGATCATCACGATCGGAGTCACTATCATCACGGTCAGAGTCGCGGTCGTCACGGTCAGAGTCTCGGTCATCACGGTCGGAGTTTCGGTCGGAATCTGATTGGAAGGGCAGGGCACAGCCATTTTCGATTTCAATGGTATTAACCACAAACATATTTTGTGCTATGGCACCTTTTACTTCTATGGTTGCGCCATCAACCAAGCAGGATGATGAGCCATGTTCAAACCAGGCTTGATTCAAATCAAGAAGAACTTTTTCTCCTGCGACAATAAGTTGAGTATTCTCCACGTTCGTTGTCATGATGGAAGTCTCGCTACCGTTTACAGTATAACGTCCTTCTATTTCAATATAGGCATCATCAAATGCACTGGCGTTACGACTGCTCTCTAGCGCACCTTCAATGCTTACTTTTGATGCTGTGAAAGTGATGCCATCCCATAAGCCGTATATTTCGACATATTGCCCCGCTGATAGCATGCTTAAGCTCCCTCTATGGAAAAAAGCATTGCTTAGGTTGGCAATTTGTAATTTGTCTCCAACGGGCATAAAATCAGCTTCTTTTATATCTAGCTCAAGTAGAGAACCATCGAAAAACTTGACGAAACCTTCTACGCTGCTTTGCTTTCCTGATAAGGTATCGTTATCATTTTCAACCGTAACATAGCGAGCATATACTCGCTGGTTTTGTGTGTCATAATTTCCCCTGATTTTTACTTTTTGCCCGATTTGTAATAGAGATGTATCAATTGTATTGAGTGTTGGTGCTGAATCGTCTTTAGTTACAATGCCGTTTTTATGTAATTTAACGACCAGTTCCGTCTTACCCTCTTCAAGGTTAATGCGAAAACTATCCGTGGAATCAATTTTCGTCACAATGCCTTTGATCTCGGCTTTAATATGTTCAAGTTGATTAATGTCTTTTTGTTTAACTACAGCTGTAACCAGATTAGTGGATGGGTCATAGGTAAATTGACTTAGATCAAAATCTATTAACAAGCTAGATGGTTGGGTTGAATCAATATTCATTCGACCAGGTAGAGAAAGTGATACACGAAGCTTGTCCGGAGAAAACCCTGCTACGGTAGTGGTACCATCACTTTTTATGAGCGTGATTTGATTGTCTACATCAACCTCTATATCACTATATTCTCCTAACGATATACTTTTGAGATTGAGTAGCGATCCAATGCCAAAAAGCTGCCTCAGATTAAAAGTATTTCCTTGTTTGTTTTCATATAATTTTATTTTTTTTCCTGATCCATTTTTTGCCGTGACCTCAAATAGAGTTACCCATACTTCAGAGTATTCAGCCGAGAGATTATCCGTGATCAAAATCGCAAGTGGAGCTATTTTTTGAGTAGCCGGTGTATTTTGGTTAGTCGGCAATGTATCGTTATTGTCATCGCCTCCTCCGCACGAGGCTAAAGCTGCAATAATGGGTATTAAAGTAAAGTATTTAAGTTTCATAGTGGTGTCCTTGTTTATGTTATTCCATTAATATGATATTCAAAATTGTATTGAGACAATTAGAGGATAGGATAAAAATATTAAATAAAGCTGAAAATAATGAATCAATGGGGCGTTAGTCTAAAGATGTCCTAGCGAACAAGTTAGATCGTGAGAGTGACGAGGAGCGATCCACGATCTGAACTATTTGTTGGGCAAGCCCGATAGTGTCGTAGGAGTTGAACACGTAGGAGTTGAATTAGTGTCATTACCAAGGGA
>VAPM010624142.1_pt1 | contig 25600 bp, 25 predicted proteins | sample 3395091 | NCBI WGS metagenome assembly VAPM01 (sample SAMN08290445, study PRJNA428436) | hydrothermal vent metagenome | isolation source: Deep-sea hydrothermal vent chimney 3 | place: Pacific Ocean: Juan De Fuca Ridge
AGGGTCACGAACGAGAACATCACCACGGCAACCGATCGGGTGAACGGTGAGGCCAGCGTTGCAGCCTTCACACTCCTGAACGATCTCTACAACAAGGGCTGCCTGTCACCCAACCTGCTCGGTGGGGGTACCGGCACAGCCGATGGCCACGCGAGGGGTGCCTACGCCATGATCACGGACGGTCCGTGGATGGTCGACAACTATGCAGGGGACTATCCGGACTTTGATGTCAGATTCGCCCTCGTACCTGCCAACGCACAAGGTGAGACCAGCTCGGTCGTCGGTGGCGAGGACGTCGTGATGTTCTCAGACTCTGACGTGACTGATGAGGCTTGGTCGTGGATGACTTTCCTGCTCAGTGAGGAGTCCCAGAAGATGATGGCCGAGGTCGGCGTCATGCCGGCTCGGTTGGAGCTGGTCGACGACCCGGACATACCGGAGTACTTCGGTGTGTTCCTCGAGCAGCTCCAGACTGCTCAGGCGAGGGTTCCCCACCCCAGGTGGTCCGACATGGACAACGCCATCAACAACGCGTTCCAGCGCATGTTGAACGGTGATCAGACCCCCCAAGAGGCTTTGGACCAAGCAGCAGATGAGATCAATCAGCTTCTCGGCTGACGTACCCGATACCCGACCTGGACACGCGAGAGGTAGAGGATCGAGGTGACTTGACCATGGCGGGGCACACCTTCGACCGGATCGCACCGATCTACGAGAAGCTCACAACGCATACTCCTTCGGATGCATCCCGAGAGCCAAGCAGCGCCAACTCGACCACATCGATGCGGGCACGCGCGTCCTCTACATCGGGGTCGTCCCGGGGAGCGATGCCCTTACCGCCGGCGAGACCGGGAAGCTCCGATGCCGAGTGCTCGGTCGAGCCCCGGCCTTCGAACTGCCGTGGAGGGACGGTCCGGTTCTCTTCGAGAGCATCGCTGGTGTGAGGGCGCAGATCGAACGCCATTGTTGGAATCTCGCGTTACGGTCCACGGTCGAAGTGGCCTGACGGTGTAGTGTCGTGAGACCAACATCGATGGTGATCGAGGTGGACGGGTCATGACGAACGATACGGAAGGCCACGCGAGTGGTACAGATGTCGTAACCGAGCGCGAGCAAGTACTCCAACTGGTGAAGGCCCAGATGGATCTGGCGATCGCAGGAGGGCTGATGCGGCTCCATGTCGAGGAGCAGGCCTCGACCGGTGAGTCGATCACGATCGACGGTCGAGAGCTGGTCAACTTCGGTTCATGCGCCTACCTCGGCCTCAACGTCGACGATCGTCTCAAGGCGGGAGCGATCGCTGCCATCGAGCGATTCGGTCCCGTGTTCTCGTCCTCGACCGCGTACACGTCGATCGATCTCTACACAACCCTCCAGGCGAAGCTCCAACGTATCTTCGGAGGGAAGATCCTCATCCCGACCACCACGACCCTCGGGCATCTGTCGGTACTTCCGGTGCTCGTGAGTCCTGGTGACCTGGTTCTCCTCGATCACCAGGTCCACGCCTCGGTGCAGCTCACAGCGCACGCCCTGCGGGGGCTCGGTGCTCACGTCCGACACCTCCCGCACAACGACGTCCATGGGCTCAACTCCGTCCTCGCCGAGTTCGCGAGCAAGCATCACAAGGTCTGGTACCTCGCCGATGGGATCTACTCCATGTACGGAGACACGGCACCGGTCGCCGACATCATGGGGCTTCTCGACGTCTACCCGAACCTCTTCGTCTACTTCGACGATGCGCACGGGGTCGGGTGGCGTGGTGAGCACGGCAGGGGACACGTCCTTTCGCAGGTTCCCCACCACGAGCGGATGATCCTCATCGGGTCGCTCGCCAAGTCGTGGGGAGCGGGCGGGTCGGTTCTGGTACTCCCCGACGGGGAGATGGCCGAACAGGTGCTCCTCGTGGGTGCCACGTTCACGTTCTCGGGACCTCTCCACCCGGCCGAACTGGGTGCCGCCGTCGCGGCGGCAGAGATCCATCTCTCCCCCGAGAGGGATGAGCGGGAACAGCGACTCGTGGCGGGTATCGACTATGTGCGCGGTCGCCTCGTCGAGGCCCAGTTGCCCGCGATGTCCCTCGAGAGGACCCCGATCTGGTTCGTTCGCGTGGGAACACCGCAGAACGCCGTTGAACTGGCGCGCCGTTTGATGGCCGATGGCTTCTACCCGAACGTGTCGGGGTTCCCTGCGGTCCCGTGGGGGATGGATGGCATCCGCTTCACGAATACGCTCTACCAGGACCCCGAACACCTCGAGGGTTTCATGGACGCGCTCGCCCGCCATGTTCCCGATCTGGTCGTGCCGCTCGACACCGACGTCGATCTGCGCTGAACTCCTTCAACTCTGAGCCATCGTTGCCGATAACGATGCAATGACCTCTGACACCTTCGTCGCGCCACCGGCCGAGCGAACCGAACCCCGGTTCGGATCCGGTGCGATCGCGATGTTCGTTTTCCTAGCGATCAGTGCGGCGATAACGATCGTCGCCAACACGGAGGTTGCCGACGCCGTTGGGTTCACCGCGGTGCTCATCGGAACCGTGGCCTCAGGGTGGCTGTACCTGCAGCGCAGCCGTCACTTGACCGGACGCGAACGGCTCGGGTGGTCGATGATCGGGGCGGGCCTGCTCATCGTGGCGGTCGGGATCGTGAGCATGGCGGTGCGGTTCTTCGTCGTGGGCGATGCGCCTGCTTTCGGGTGGACTGACCTGTTCTTCTTCACGACCTACGTCCTGGCCATCGCAGCGGTCTGGGTGCTGCCGCAAACAGACGGATCAGGTCTTCAGCGTACGAGGATGGTGATCGATGGCTTGATCGGTGCGATATTCTTCGGCGCTCTCCTGCTGAACTACGTGGTGTCACCGCTGGCGGCGAATCTTGCGTCTGCATCCATCACCACGAGGACGATCGGGATGGTGTACCCGTTTCTCGACCTGCTGGTCCTCACGATCGTCATGCTCGTCCTGTTGCGCCGTTCTGCTCACCGGTTCGATTCGCGCCTTGCGCTCTTCTCCGTGGGCATCGCGGCACAGGTTCTCGCCGATGTGATGTACGTCGTGTCGGCACAGTCCGGTTCCTTCGAAGACGCTTCTCCACCCTATGCGATCAACCTGTTCGGTATCGGGGCGTTCTTCGCATCGGCGTACCTGCTCCGCTCCGCTCCAACACCACGAGAGTACGCCGAGCGCACCGCCCCGCTGTGGACGGTGATCGCCCCGTACGCGCCTGCCGTTGGATTGCTTGCCCTGTTCATCGTGGACTCGATCGTGTCGGAAAGCGTGGACTACATTCTCCTCACCGGCACGATCTTCGTGGGTCTGCTCGTCATCGCAAGACAGGGTGTCGCGATCGCCGAGAACCGGGCACACATCGAACAGCAACGCAACGCCCTCGTCTCGACGATCTCTCATGAGCTGAGAACACCGCTCACCGCGATCGCGGGCTTTGTCGACATCATCAGGGAGGCCGATGACTCGATCGACGACGACGAGCGGCACGAGATGCTCGACATCGTCCATCAACAGACCGACTACATGTCGCGCATCGTGTCGGACCTCATCATGCTTGCTCGCGGCACGGGTAGTGAGATCAATCTGATGGTGAGAGAGGTGATGATGATCGATCTCGTGACGTCTGCTGTCCACGCCTCGGGTGTAGCCCCGCAGTCCGTCACGGTTGACTGTCCACCCGACCTCATCGGGTTCGTCGACCCCGGGCGTCTCCAACAGGTGCTGGTGAACCTGCTCACGAACGCCGCGCGGTACGGGGGGCCACACCGACTCGTTCGCGTTTCGGCGAAGGGATCGGGTCTCATCCTCGAAGTCCACGACGATGGAACGGGGATCCCTCGACGGTATGAAGTGAGGGTCTGGGAGCGGTTCGAGCGCGGGCCGAACCGTCTCAACGCAGCGATCCCGGGATCCGGCATCGGTCTTGCCATCGTTCAAGCGATAGCGAGTGCCCACGGCGGGACCGCATCGTATCGAACGTCTGAGAAACTCGGTGGAGCGTGCTTCGCCGTGACGCTCCCGGCCCGCGGCGCTGTTGCGGAGGCACAACAGAGACAGGCCTCACACTTCTCCGAGGCGGTACGAATCCGTCCCGTCGCCTGAGCGCCGTATACGGTGTTCCGTGGATAGTTGAGAACCCGGACCCATCGTTCACCGTATCTACGACGACCGCTACTATCCTTAATGCTGCAGTAAGGAATTATGTAATGTCAGTGGAAACTCCTTCCCGCCGCCGATGGTGGCAGTACAAGAGGACGTGGTTCGTCGGAGTGCCGGCTCTCGTGATCCTCGGGGTGGTCGGGCTGTACGTCTGGGGAACCTCCCAGCCCAAGCCTCAGGGGTTCGCCCCGACGGCTACTGTCGAGGCTGCTGCGCCGATCCAAGATGGAGATGTTGTCGAGGAAGTGACGCCACAGGCCGAGACGCCCTCTCCACCCCAGACGGTCACCACCGAAGACCCAGAAGTGGTGCCCGACGTTGCTCCGGTCGTCGACTCCACCCGGTACACGGTCGACGCTCGCTCCAAGCAGGAGTGGGTGCTGTTCGACTTCAACTCGGGTGAGGTGGTCGACGGGGACTTCACCGGCACGACGTGGGACATCGCTCTGCAACGTACGAAGCTGCTCACGAACTCGGGCGTCACGAATCCGTCGGGTCCTGGTGGTGCGTACGACCTCGGCGAAGTGCTGCTCGCGGACGCGGTTCCGCCAGATGCAGCCGAGTTCTCCGTGGACGTCCTCGGGGGTGAGGACGAGGATGAGCCGGAGAACCCTGCGATCGGTGGTTGGTACAACTACCAGTTCATCAAGCACGTCATCAGCGTAAAGCCCAACACGTACCTCGTACGCACGGGGGAGGGTCTCGATGCCCTCGTTCAGTTCGACTCGTACTACTGCGAGGATGAGGAACCTGCGTGCGTCACCTTCAGCTATCGCATGGTCTCGAGGGTCGAATCGGGAGTACCCATCGACTGACCGAAACCGCAACGGTCGCGACGATCGGTCTCGATCTTTGTCCCGTTGACAGCCCTTGTGGGGACTGCCTACAATGAAACCGACCGGTCAGTCGGTCGGTGAATGGAATGATGCAGAACACCACAACATTGCCAACGAGATCCGAGGCCACAGCTGCCAGGATCATCGCCGCAGCGAGGAAGCTCTTCGTTGCGAGCAACTACGCCGACGTCACCACGGACATGATCGCTACCGCCGCTGAAGTGACCAAGGGCGGTCTCTACCACCACTTCCCGAGCAAGGAACAGCTCTACATCACGATGATGCTCGACGACCTCGAGCGGAAACGCATCCTGTTCGACCAGGCCGTGGCGTCCGAGGGCACCTGCCGGGACCGCCTCGAACGGCTCACGAGGGACTTCCTCGAGCTGTCCTACGAAGAGCGCGAGCTCACCCGACTCGTACGGCGTGACATCAATGTGTTCGGCGGTGAGGAGCGGGACCACCTCGTGCGTGCCTACCAACGAGCGTTGCCCGAGCGGGTCGAAGAGATCATCGAGTGCGGCATCCGCGACGGCGAGCTCGCCCCGGGAGATGCCCGGATCCTCTCATGGTCGTTCGTTGCCCTGGTGGAGGTGGTGATCGGTGACTACGCCGACCACGTCTATGGAACCACGGAGGCCCGACTCGGCCACGTGGTAGATCTGTTTTTCGATGGTGCAGCAACTCGACCCACGGGAGGGACGAAATGACAATGACGGCCACGAGGACGTTCGACGAGTGGAGGAACAAGTCGCTCGACGACGCCCTGCTCGAGTGTCGGGACATGGTCGAGTCTCCGGACTTCGAGACCGTGCAACGCTGGCGAGACGCTGGAGGCAAGGTTGCAGGGCACTTCCAGGTCTACTTCCCCGAGGAGATCATCCACGCCGCAGGCATGCTCCCGTTCAAGGTCCGCGGCGCCCCCATGGAGCCGAACCAGGCCGACTCACACTTCGGGTCGTACCTGTGCTCGATCCTCAAGACGTCGCTCGAGATGGCATTGTCGAACTCGGTCGAGATGGAACTGTTCATCTCACATCCGATCTGTGATGCTGCTCGCAACCTTGCCGCGATCTGGGGCCGTAACGTCGACTACCCGAGTCAGATCCTCTACCTCCCACAGAACCCGAACTCGTCGGGGAGCGTCGAGTACCTCCGCCACGAGTACGACCGCATCCGCCGGATCACCGAAGAGGTCTCCGGGACAGAGATCACCGACGAGGCCCTGCGCAACTCGATCGAGGTCTTCAACGAGAACCGTCGGCTCCTGCGTGAGCTCTACGACATCAAGCGGGAGACGCCGTGGCTCATTGCAGCCGAGGACGCCTACGCGCTCGTCACCCTTGCAGGGATGATCCCCCGCGAGGAGCACAACGAGCTCCTGTCGACGTTGCTTCCTTTGATCAAGGAACGCACGATCAAGCCGGAGGATCGGATCCGGGTCGTCTTCGAGGGAGGTTTCTGTGAACAGCCCCCCTTCGACCTCATCCGGATGCTCGGACGTACCGTGTACGTTGTCGATGACGACTTCATGATCGGGCTGCGTTGGCTCACTGCGGACGTTGCTACCGACGATGACCCCCTCGAGAACCTTGCGCACTCCTACATCGAACACTCGTCGTACAGCGCCGTCCAGCACGACACACGCAAGCCGAAGGAGGACATGCTCCTCGCCCGCATTCGTGAGTCGAGGGCCGACGCAGCGATCCTCGCTGCAGCCAAGATGTGTGAGCCGGGTCTCGAGGAACAGGTCACCTATACACACGCACTCGACGATGAGGGCATCTCGTACTTCCTCAGCGAGTTCGAGGAGAACATGAGCTCCTTCGACCAGCTCGAACTGCAAGTCGCCACGTTCGTCGAGCACCTGCTCTTCGCATGACAGACATCACGACCCCCGGGAGGTGCACATGACCACACTCGACATCACAGAGGACATCGTCGGACGCGGAACACGGGAGGGTGCAGCCCTGTTCAGAGACTGGTTCACCGAACTCGACCACACCGCCAACACGGGAGGCCAGTCGGCGTACGTGTTCGTCATGGGAAGCATCAACGAGATCCTCAAGTCCTTCGACCTCCCGGTCGTCTTCCCAGAGATCAACTCCCTCCAGACTGCTGTGCGCCACGTTGCCCACGAGTACCTCGAGGTTGCAGAGAGTTACGGATACTCACCGGACATCTGCGGGTACGTCAAGGCCGACGTCGGGACACAGCTCCAGGGTGGTCAGCACCCTATGGCGAAGATCCCACCGCCGAGCCTGACGGTGCTCACCAACGCATGCAACACCTACATCAAGTGGGCCGAGATCTGGGAACGCATGTACAAGACGCCGGTGTTCACGATCGACATCCCCGGCACGCGCCAGGACGGATGCCAGACATGGCCGGGGAGTTCCGACTTCGAGGCCGATCGCAAGTACATCGAGGTCCAGCTCCGTGAGCTGATCACCGTGTGCGAGGAAGTGACGGGCAAGAAGTTCGATATCGACAAGTTCCGTGAGGTCCTCACCCACGCCAACACGATGAGCCGCTCCTGGAAGCGGATCCTCGAGCTCAACAACTCGAAGCCGTCGTTGTTCAACGCACTCACCGATGGCACCATCTTCCTTGGTGTCGCCAACGGGTTCCGGGGCACCGAGGAGGGGGCCAGGTACTTCGAGCGGCTCGTCGAGGAGATGGAGTACAAGGCCGCTCACGGTATCGGCCAGACCGTTGAGGAGAAGTACCGCCTGCTGTTCGTCGGTGTTCCCTGCTATCCGATCTTTCGGCGGTTCAACGAACTGTTCACCGACTGGGGTGGGACGTTCGTCAACTCGACGTACCTCTGGTTCGCTTCTGGGGGGACCAACCGCGGGTTCGAGTACGACCTCGCCGATCCGATCGCGAGCCTCGCCGAGGGGACGCTCATCTCGGTACGCGATGCAATGGACTCGATGTTCCACCAGAACGTGGCCCTCAAAGACATGGCGGAGGAGTTCGACGTCGACGGGATCATCTACCACCCGATCAAGAGCTGTCGGACGGTCTCAACGGGTCTTGCCGACAGCCGCAAGCACATGACAGAGGAGCTCGGCATTCCGAGCCTGTTCATCGAGTCGGACATGATGGATCGCCGTGTCGTTTCAGAAGCACAGATGAAGAATCGGATCGACGCCTTCTTCGAAGGCCTGGAGTCCCGCCAGAAACATGTCGCCACCGGCGAGAAAGGATGAGGTGATCGCAGTGGCCTACGCAGCGGGAGTCGATGTCGGCTCCACCCAAACGAAAGCAGTCATCGTCGACGAGGAAGGTGTCATCGTTGGAAGGTCGTTGATCGACACCGGTGCCAACGTCATCCAGGCCGCCGAGCAGGCGTTCCTCAAGTCGCTTCAGGAACACAACCTGGATGAGGAAGAGATCGAGTACGTCGTCGGCACCGGTTACGGGCGGTACCGCGTGACGTTCGGCAACACGCAGGTCACCGAGATCAGCTGCCACGGCAGGGGTGCGGTACATCTGTTCCCCAACACGCGGACCGTCGTGGACATGGGCGGCCAGGACACGAAGGCCATCTCGGTCAGTGCCGACGGCGAGATCGTCGATTTCTGTATGAACGACAAGTGCGCAGCAGGTACAGGCCGCTTTCTCGGCGCCGCTGCCGCAGCACTCGATATCCCGCTCGACGACCTCGGTGCGGTGTCGCTCAAGAGCACGAAGCCCATCAAGATCTCTACGACGTGCACCGTGTTCGCCGAATCAGAGGTCCTCGCCTGGCTTGGTAAGGGGAAGAAGATCGAGGACATCCTGTGGGGCGTTCACAAGTCGATCGCCTCACGCTCAGCAGGGCTCATGCGCCGTGTCGGGATCAACGACGAGATCACCTTCACCGGTGGCGTCTCACGCAACATTGGCATGGTCAAGGCCCTCGAGGAGCGACTCGAGAAACCCCTCAACATCAGCGAGGACTGCCACTACATGGGTGCCCTCGGTGCAGCGCTGTTCGCCCTCGACCACGTCATGGCAGGCAGAACGCCGGTCACGACCGCAGCGGAGGTGACATCGTGATCATCACAGCAGGCGTCGACATCGGGTCGACCTACTCGAAGGCGATGATCCAGACCGAAGAGGGCAAGATCATCGGTCGGGCGATGCGCCCGACCGGGTTCCGCCTCACAGAAGTCGCCCACACGGTCTACGACGAGGCACTCGCGGATGCAGGCCTGTCGGCCGACGACATAGCGTATGTGATCGCCACCGGCCCCGGTCGCCACCAGGTGGACTTCAAGGATCTGCAGGTGACGGACCTGACGGCAAGCGCAAGGGGTGCTTCCTTCCTGTTCCCCGGTACCCGATCGATCCTCGACATCGGCGGACAGACGATGAAGGTGAGCCGTATCGACGAGCGAGCCAAGGTGCTCTCGTTCCGCCTCAACGACAAGTGTGCTGCCGGTACCGGAGCGTTCCTCGAAAAGACCGCCCGGTACATGGGGTACAGCGTCGAGGAGATCTCCGTGCTGATGTCGACGTCGAAGCAACCCGTCCCGATCTCTGGTGTGTGTGCCGTGTTCGCCGAGTCCGAGGTGATCAACCATCTCTCGCTCGGTACGGCGCCTGCAGACATCATGCAGGGAGCCATCGAGTCCCTCACCGGACGCTCCGTGCAGCTGATGAAGCGGGTCAGGGCCGAACCCGAGTACACGCTCATCGGAGGGATCCTGCGGTTCGAAACCATGGGAAAGACGGTCAGCGACCTCCTCGAGGCAGAGGTCAACGTGCCCGATCCCGACATGGTCCAGTACGTGCTTGCTCTTGGATGCGCGATCCTCGGGCGACGCAGACTCGAGAAGCTGGCAGAGGCCGACGGTGTCCCAGCGGAGGCGGTGACCGTGTGAACCCGACCGGTGGCTCAGAGCCGATCTACTGCTCGACGGGGGTTCAGGTGCTCAAGGCACCCACCCTCGAAGCTGAGGGGTGGGAGCAGCGCACCGTTACGGATCCCGAACGTATCACCGAACTCGAGGATCTCTACACGAGCCTCGGGTTCGACACGACGACGACGCCGCTCGACCCCGATAGCTTCGGAGATGCCTGCACGACGTGTGCAGTGACAGCGTGTTCGGCATATGTGGCTATCTTCACGCGCAAGAAGGACGCACAGACGACGGTGTGAGGGCCTCGTTGCCTCAGGCGTTCTTCCACTCCGGTGGGCGCTTCTCGAGGAACGCTTCGATCCCCTCGACGCCGTCGTGCGCTGGGAGGAGCTCTTCGAGGTAGATTCGCTCGGCATCTTGGAGGCGACGCTCGAGCTCGGCTCGACCCGGCTCCCTGACGGCCTTCGTGGCGAGCCTGAGCGAGAGTGCAGATCTCTCGACGAAGTGCTTCTCCACGAATCCGGTCATCGTCTCGTTGAGTTCACCCGGTGGAGCGATCACATTGACGATGCCGATCCTCTGTGCCTCGCCCGCGGAGAAGCTCCGGCCCGTGAGGAGAACGTCCTCGGCTGCCCGGCCTGCAAGGAGTGCCGTTGCGGCAGGGGGAAGGACCCCGAGTTGTATCTCAGGACTTGCAAGTGTCGCGGATTCCTCGGCGATGACGATGCCGCACGCAAGCACGAGTTCGAGCCCGCCACCGAGGCAGCTTCCCTGAACTCCGGCAATGGTGGGGAAGGGGAACCCGATCAGGTCTCGAATGACGCCACCGAGGGCAGCGAGCATGGCCGGTGCCGTCTCGCGGAGGTGCTCTTCGACACTTGCACCGAACGAGAAGTGCTTCCCCGCTCCCAACAGGACGAGAACCTTCCCCCCGGTGGATGCCGCTGCATCCGCAATGGCGGGCCGGAGTTGTTCGCACAGAGCGATGTCGATGACGTTGCCCGGCGGCTTGTCGAGCGTGATGGTGTGGACGGCCCCGTCGTGGGTGACGTCGTATCGGATCCAGGTGTCGTTCATGCGTCTGTGGTGTACTGGGGTGAGATGGCCTCGATGAGCTCATCCCCCCACGTCTCGCCTGCAGCGAGGCGACGACGGAGCTCGATGTAGTCGACCTCTCTGCCAACCTCTCTCGATCCGCGATGGAACGCCTGGAAGCCGGCCTTGGCCTCCGTCATCATGTTCAGCGACAGCCAGGCCCGGTTGCTCTCTTTGTTGGCATCCCAGTGCTCGAGCTTCTTCTTGCGCACGGACTCGACCGTCTTGGTCGTGCAGTCGGGCATGGTGTAGAGGATCTTGGTCACCATTGCGTCGATGCCTGCGTCGAGGAGAGAGAAGTCGATCGTTCCCGACCTCAGGAGCTCCTTGCCTGCAGCGAGCTCGTCACCCTCCTTCGACTTCCCGTGGACGATCTTGCCCCACGCATCGAGGTAGCGGTCGGTGACGACGAGCGGGTTGGGGACGAACTCACCGTCGACCTTGAGTACGGGGAAGATGTCGTTGATGAGTCCGAGCCGGAGAGCCTCGTGGGCGCTCCACGGGTCACAGAGCACACAACTCGCCATGGCGTTTCCCCATCCAACGTAGAGGTGGAGGAAGTCCGTCGAGCCACCGTCGGGCGCAGAACCGTGCTTGGGACCGGCTTGGCCGAACCGGGCGAGGTCCGAGGCGACGGAGAAGTCGCACGCCATCCCGATCTCTTGGCCACCGCCGATTCGCATCCCGTTGACACGGTTGATGACCGGCTTGTCGCACATCAAGATCGCACTGACCATGTCATTGAACAGGCGCATGTACTGGCGGTACTCGCCGGGCCGCCCCGCGTAGTACTCGGAGTACTCCTCGGTGTTGCCACCGGTGCAGAACGCACGATTTCCCGTGCCGGTGAACACGACGGCCACCGCAGCGCGGTCGACCGACGCGCGCCGGAACGCAAGAATGACTTCCTTCACCGACTCGGTCGTGTAGGAGTTGAGTTGCTTGGGGTTGTCGAGGGTGATCCACACGGCATGGAGGCCGTCGACGGCCTCGCCGGCAGCGTCGAGGACTGGTCGCTTCTCATAGAGGATCTCGTTGAACTCGCGCTCGGGTGCCAGATCGTGGTTTACGAACTCCATGTGTCTCTACCTTTCAAGGGATGAGGATCGTACGTCTTGGGTCACTTCCGCCGTGTGCTGCTTCGAGCACCTGGGGGAGGTCGGCCATTGGAACCTTGCGGGTGAACGGCAAGAGTGCAACCTTGCCGGACGTCACGAGTTCGATAGCCTCCGGATAGCGTTGAGGGGGGCATCCCCAACTCCCGAAGGCGGCCGCATCGAACGCCATCAGGTTCGACAACCTGATCGTCACCTTCTCCATCGTGAAACCGACGATCGCAAGCGTGCCGGCGGAGCCGAGGAGGCTGTACGCCGTCTCCTGGCCTTGCGGGGTACCGGAACACTCGAAGATCTTCCATCCGGTGTTGCCTGCGCCGTGAGATGCTGCGTGGTCGCGGACGGCGCCACGGATCGCCCGGGTGTCGAGCCCGCGCACGTTGAGCGTGCCTGCGGCTCCGTGGTCGAGAAGGGGGGTCAGATGGGCGTCGTCGATGTCGAGCGCGATGACGATCGCACCGCTCGCTGCTGCCACCTGAACGGCGTATCCGCCGACGCCCCCGGTGCCGACCACGACGACGAAGTCGCCCTCGGTGACGTTCGCTCGCCTGACGGCCTGGAGAGGGGTGGTGACCGCATCGGCGATCACACACATGTCGGCGAGCTCGTAGCCGTCGGGAAGGGCCGGGACCGCAGCGAGTCCACGTGCGGGGAGCGTGACGTGGGTGGCGAAGCCGCCATCGATGTCATTGCCGGGCATCAGCTGGCTAGTGCACACGTTGCCCCGCCCGGCACGGCACATCGCGCACTCCTGACACGGGATCACGGCAGGCACGAGGACCTCTGCACCGATCCAGTGTTCTTCACCTGGCCCGGCAGCGACGACCGTACCTGCAATCTCATGGCCGAGGATGATCGGGAGACCCGCCTTCGTGGGAACATCACCGTCGAGAAAGCCGAGGTCGGTGTGGCAGAGGCCGCATCCTGCGATCTCGATGAGCACCTCTCCAGCATCGGGTTCTCGTGCAGCATCATCGATGCGCTCGAGGGGTTGGCCGACCTCGACCATGCGCCACGAGTACCTCTGGCTACTGGGCTCCATCAGGGCTCCTCTCTTGGTCGTCCGACGCAACGACGTTGCGAACGAAGGCGGTTCCTTCAGCGATGCGCCGGGCAGTGCGATGGTAGACGGCCTCATCTACCCGAAACGAGCCACCGTCATCGCTCACCCTGGCGCGCACGGGCATGACTCCACTCGTGTGGCCGATTGCCAGGTCGTACGACTCCGATGATCGTCTCGCAACGTCGTGGACGGTGGTTCCCGGGATTCGCGCAGCGACGCCGGTGCAGGCGGCAAGTGTGCCGGGGTACGCCTTGTGCAGTACCGGGGGTCTCCCCCCAACGACCCTCGCGAGGAGGTCGATGTCGTCGGCATCGATCGTCTCCCCGGTCGCAAAGCTCGTGTAACTGGCGGGGGCCGAGACGATCGCCGGAACCGGTGTGAGGCCATCGGTCGCCATGCCGAGAAGCACAGCAGCGGCCTCCTTGACCGACATGACCGCCTCGAGATGCTCCTGGGTGAACTCACCCGGCCCTTCGGTCCCTGTCATGCCGACGGCGGACGCGGGGAAGAAGACGGTGAGGTTGGCAAGATCGACGATCGTCGCCGAAACCGTCCCGATCGACGTATCGAGCTGGTCGACCACGTTGCCGGTCGGCAGCAGTGATCCCGTGATGCCTCCTGCCGTCTGGCTGAAGTCGAGTGCGATGGGTGCTCCCGATCCAGGGACACCGTGAACGACGTAGTCGCCCTCGATAGCGGCAGCTCCGTCGAGGATGGGTACCTCGGCACGCAGGATCCTCCCGGTGTTCGTGTTGTGGATCCGCACGATCGTCACCGGCTCCACGACGGCGACCAACCCCTCATCGACGGCGTACGCACCAACCGCCGCCGAGATGTTGCCGCAGTTGATGTCGTAGTCGACCTTCGGCTCCGATATGGACACCTGAGCGAACGTGTAGTCGAGGTCCGCATCCGGGCGGCTCGGCGGATCGATGATCGCAAGCTTGGAGGTGAGCAGGTCCGCCCCACCGAGGCCGTCGATCTGTCGCGGATCCGGGCTCCCGAACAGGGCGAGAATCATCGCATCACGTGCGGGACCCTCGGCGGGGAGAGACCCGCCGTCGAGGAACACGGCCTTGCTCGTCCCGCCGCGCATCAGGATGAACGGCAGGCGTCGTTGAAGCGAAGGCGTTGGTGTCACCGAACCAGGATCTGAACCGTGCACGCGGCCCCTTCGATACCGACGGCCTTACCTCCGCGACAGTGCGCAACGCCGATCCGTGCTCCTTCGATCTGACGTACGCCGGCTTCCCCGCGAAGCTGGCGTACCAGTTCGACGACCTGTGCAACGCCTGTTCCACCGAGAGGGTGTCCCTTTCCGATCAGCCCGCCGCTGGGGTTGATCGGGAGGCGTCCACCGATGTTGGCCTCACCGCGTTCGACCGCCCACGGGTAGGACCCTTGTTCGAACAGCCCGAGACCCTCGACGCGGAGGACCTCCGCGATCGAGAAGCAGTCGTGCACCTCGGCGAAGTCAACGTCTTCGGGACCGATCCCGGCCTTCTCATACGCCTCCTTGGCGGTTGCCCAGGTCAGTGGCTCGTAGGTCATCGACGTCGGCTCGACGTCGACCGATCCCGAGCGCAGGGTCGAGGCTGCAAGGCGGATCGACCGTCCGTTGCCATACTGCTTCATGGCCTTGTCGCTCATGAGGATCACCGCTGCCGATCCGTCGGTGACGGGGGAGCAGTCGTGCAACCGCAACGGGTCCGCGATCGGACGCGACTCGAGTACGTCCTCAACGGTGATCTCCTTGCGGAAGTGTGCGAGCGGGTTCTGCGCCGCGTTCGCCTTGTTCTTGACGGGGATCAGTGCAAGCTGCTCCCGCGTCATGCCGTAGTCCTCCATGTAGCGTCGTGCCCGCATGGCGTAGACACCGGGCATGGTCGCTCCAACGGCGGCCTCGGGGTCGCTTGGATCGGGAGTGAGAGCCCCTGAGAACTTGCTCGTGAGATGCTCGGTTCCGATGGCGACGACGACGTCGTTTTCTCCGGCACGGATGGCGAGGGATGCCTCTCTGATCGCCGTTGCGCCGCTCGAGCATGCGTTCTCGACGTTCGAGAGGGGGAGTCCGGCGAGGCCAACCTGTGCCAGGATCCTCTGGCCGGTGACCATGCCCTGGAAGACGTGGCCGACGTATGCGGATTCGACGAGTCTGGGATCGATCCCGGCGTCGGCGATCGACTCGAGGAACGCTGCGGCCCCCAGATCGGTCGCGTCGCTGTCGGGGTGTTTCCCGAACCGGGTCATCCCTACGCCAACAACATGCACATCAGTCATTACTTCGCCTCCACAGGTCGGTACCGGTAGCCGGTCAGTGGGTTCCCGTCGTCGTCGGTACCGAACGGCTCGATCGACAGGACCATCGGCATACCGATCGTGATGTCGTCTGGTTCGATCCCGGCGATCTGTCCCATGATGCGAACCCCTTCGGGGAAGTCGACGTACCCGAGTATGTACGGTACTTCGAACGCAGGTATCGATTGATGCACCACCGTGAAGGTGTACAAGATGCCTTCCGTCGAGAACTTGATCGTCTCGAGATCCTGACTCAGACACCCCGCGCAGGCCGCGCGCACGGGAAAGAAGTGGGCCCCGCAGTCCCGACATCGACTCCCGAGCAGGTTCCCGGTTCCGTCGGGGTGAACCTCGAGTTCACCCGGGCGGAACGACACTCCAACGCCAGATCCAGACAATGGTCCTCCTTCGATGGGTCGGCGGTTGGCAACGAGCGCGCAACCGTCCGGCCGTTCGGTCGACTGACACGAGTGTCCTCCCCGACCGCACTCTGCGTCAATGGGCTAGCGGCTCTATTTGTATGATGCAACAGCCTCACCGAAGCGCCGGGGGACGGAGTGACCGTGCTCAGGGATCGACGATCGGCCCTCCATCTGATTCATTCGCATCATGGAAATGACACAGGAGGCGGATTGCCACGAGCTCTCCACGCTGGGAGTCTGATACCGAGCCAACCGAACGGCCGGACGGCTGACGTTCCCAGGAGGCGATGACGTGACAGACGTGACACCAGGAGCCACGAACCGTACGAAGGAGCAGGAACTCCTCTACGACTGGAACGTGATCGGAGAAGGTGAGATCGCGCAGCCGCGCACCGTCGAGATCGACGACGAGACCCTCCGTGACGGCCTACAAAGCCCTTCGATCCGACACCCCAGCCTCGATGAGAAGCTCGAGATCCTCCACGCGATGGCCCCGCTGGGCATCCACGCTGCCGACATCGGGTACCCCGGAGCCGACCCGGTCGTCCTCGACCACGTCGTTGCGCTCGCAGAAGAGATCCAGCGTGAAGGGTTCGCCATCGAACCGAACTGTGCCGGACGCACACATGCTTCAGACCTCCTTCCGATCGCCGAGGCGCAGCAGCGATCCGGGGTTGCCATCGAGGCGTCCCTGTTCCTCGGTTCGAGCCCGATCCGTCAGTTCGTCGAGGGCTGGGACGTCGAGTTCCTCGTCAAGACCACGCACGACGCCGTCTCGCTCGCTCGCAAAGAGGGTCTCGAGGTGATGTACGTCACCGAGGACACGACCCGTTCCCGCCCCGAGGTACTTCGCCGGGTGTACAGGACGGCCATCGAAGCAGGTGCCAGGCGGATCTGCTTGTCGGACACCGTGGGCCACGCCACCCCGTGGGGAGTGCGTGCTCTCGTGAACCTCGCCACAGAGATCGTTGCTGAGAGTGGCGAAGACGTCAAGATCGATTGGCACGGGCACCGCGACCGGAACCTCTCGGTCATCAACTCCCTCGCCGCGCTCTCCGCAGGCGCTCACCGGGTTCACGGATGCGCCCTCGGTATCGGTGAACGTGTCGGCAATACGCCGATGGAGACCCTGCTCGTCAACCTGAAGCTCCTCGGATGGCTCGACGCCGACCTCACCGGGCTTCCTGCATACTGCGACGTCGTGTCGCGGGCCACCGACACGACGATTCCGAACAACTGCCCGGGCATCGGCAAGGATGCCTTCGAGACCAGCACGGGCGTACACGCCGCAGCGGTGCTCAAGGCGATCCGGACCGGAGACACGTGGTTGGCTAACCGCATCTACTCCGGGGTGCCGGCCGATGACCTCGGCCGGGAGCAGGAGATCACCGTTGGCCCCATGAGCGGTAAGGCCAACGCGGTTGCATGGCTGATGAAGCGGGGGTACGACCCCGACGACGTGACGGTGGACAAGATCCTGGCGACCGCCAAGACCGCCGATCACGTTCTGCGGGAGGACGAGATCCTCGGCCTGCTGAGCACCTCGGACGCATCATGATCGTCACTGCTGCACCGAAGCGAGAGGTTGGGTCCTCCATCCTGTTGTCGGGGAATGAAGCTATAGCCCAGGGCGCCGTCGAAGCCGGCGTCCTCGTCGCCGTCGGGTATCCGGGGACGCCGAGTACCGAGATTCTCGAGTCGATCGCCGACCGGTCCGACATCGACGTTCGCTGGGCACCGAACGAGAAGGTCGCTCTCGATGTCGCCCTCGGAGCGTCTCTCGGAGGCGTACGTTCGATGGCGACGATGAAGCACGTCGGACTCAACGTCGCCGCCGACACGTTCATGACCACGGCCTACACGGGGGTCGGTGCCGGCCTCGTCATCGTGGTCGCCGACGACCCCGGCATGCACAGCTCCCAGAACGAGCAGGACACCCGCGCCTACGCACGGATGGGGTGCGTCCCGCTGCTCGAGCCAACCAACAGCGCAGAGGCCAAGGCGTACACAGCGCTCGCCTTCGAGATCTCCGAGCAGTTCGACACCCCCGTCCTTCTCCGTACGACGACCCGCACCTCCCACAACAGGGGACTCGTCGAGCTCGCTCCAAGGGTGGAGCATTCGACGATCGGGTTCACCCCCGACCCCACGAAGTACGTCATGATCCCCGGCCATGCTCGCAGACGCCGCCCCGTCGTTCTCGAGCGCCTCGCACAGATGTCGCAGTACGCAGAGGAGAGTCCGCTGACCGAGGAGTTCGGTACCGGGACCGACTTCGGCGTCGTCACGTCGGGGATCTCGCACCACTACGTTCGCGAGGTCATCCCCGATGCCAGGATCCTCAAGCTCGGCATGAGCTACCCGCTTCCGATCGAACGCATCCGCGAGTTCGCAGAGACGGTCGATCGTCTCTTCGTGGTCGAGGAACTCGACCCCCACGTGGAGAACGACCTCCTGGCTGCCGGGATCGCGGTCGAAGGAAAGTCCTTCTTCCCCCAGGCAGGGGAGCTGAACCCCGACATCGTACGCGCAGGCTTCGCCAAGGCGGGGATCGTCGAGGAGGGGATCTCGATCGTACCGGCGCCGACCACCGTCACCAGGCCACCGCTGATGTGCCCCGGCTGCCCTCACACTCCTCCGTACCTGGCGCTCAAGCGCCTCGGTGCCGTCGTCACAGGCGACATCGGCTGCTACACACTTGCAGCACTCGAGCCGCTCTCATCGATGGACACGTGTGTGGCCATGGGAAGCAGCATCGGTATGGCGATCGGTATGGCTGCATCTGGTGGTGCAGACGGGCCGGTCGTGGCGACCATTGGTGACTCGACGTTCCTCCACGGCGGCATCGCAGGCATGGCAGACGCCGTCTACGCGCAAGCGAACATCACCGTCTTGATCCTCGACAACGGAACGACAGCCATGACCGGCGGCCAGGAGCATCCGGGCACCGGCGTCACGCTGCAGGGATCTGCAGCGACCCCGGTAGACCTGGTCGGGATATGCAAGGCAGTCGGTGTGCGCGACATCAGGGTCGTCGACCCGTACGACCTCGCAGCAACCTACGCGGCTCTCGAAGACGCTATCTCTCACGCGGGCCCCTCCGTCGTGATCACCAACCGGCCATGCGTCGAAGCACCGATGAAGGTCAGGGACACCCCGTTCACGGTCATCGCAGACGCGTGCACGGCGTGTCAGGCCTGCATGACGCCGGGATGTCCATCGATCGTGTGGTCAGACGAGCTGTTCGAGGGACGGCGCAAAGTCGTGATCGACGAGGTCACCTGCACCGGGTGCACGCTGTGCGTCCAACTCTGCCCACCGCACGCGATCGTGCTCGTCACGAACGACAAGGAGACCACCAATGCCTAAAGGATCTCAGGGTCTGCTGCTTGCAGGAGTCGGTGGTCAGGGCGTGATCCTTGCAAGCATGATCGTTGCCGACGCCCTCATGCGGGCAGGTCACGACGTCAAGCAGAGCGAGGTTCACGGCATGGCCCAACGCGGTGGCTCCGTCTTCAGCCACATCCGATGGGGAGATCGCGTCGATAGCCCACTCGTGCCGCTCGGAAGCGCAGAGGTGCTTGCGGCCTTCGAATGGGCCGAGGCCGTTCGCTGGGTCGAGTACGTGCGTGACGGAGGCGCCGTTGTGGCAGACGTCCGCACGATCGTGCCTCCCGGAGCGTGCAACGACCACCGTTCCTGGCTCAGGCGCTATCCGGGCATCGATGCGGAGCTCTTCGACAGCCGCCATCTCAAGACCAGGCTCATCGACGCTGCAGCGACCGCCGAAGAACTCGGCAACGTTCGGGCGGCCAACAGCGTCATCCTCGGCACGGTTGCAGCGTTCATCGACATCGACACCGCATACTGGGAGGCTGCGATCGCCCATCTCGTCCCGAACGGGACAGAAGAGATCAACCTCGCGGCGTTCAGAACCGGTCGGGAGGTTGCCGAGGCCCAGATTCCGCAGACCGCTCCGGACCCCGACGGGTTCTCAGGGCCACACCAGATCGAGATCAACCATGTCTGGTGCAAGGGCTGTGACATCTGCTCGCGGGTATGCCCCGAGTACTGCCTTGCAGTGGATGTCGACGGAAAACTCACGATCGTCGATGCTGAAGCATGCACAGGATGCAAGCTGTGTGAGGCCCTGTGCCCCGACTTCGCCATTGAGATATACGCACCACGCGAGCCGGCGGTTGTCGGCGATCAGGCCGCAGCCGATGGGAGCACACTATGAGCCAGGCACAACTCATCCAGGGGAACGAGGCCTGCGTCAAGGGAGCGCTGGCTGCAGGATGTCGCTTCTACGGTGGATACCCGATCACCCCATCGTCTGAGATCGCAGAACAGATGGTGCGACTCCTTCCCGACCTCGGCGGCGTGTTCATCCAGATGGAGGACGAGATCGCCTCCCTCGCCTCGGTCATCGGCGCGTCCCTTGCAGGGTCGAAAGCCATGACCGCCACCAGCGGGCCAGGGTTCTCCCTGATGCAGGAGCACATCGGCTACGCCGCTATGACGGAAGTCCCGTGTGTCATCGTCAACGTGATGCGAGGCGGTCCGAGCACGGGTCTCCCCACGTCCCCATCCCAGGGTGACGTGATGCAGGCACGCTGGGGGACACACGGTGACCACCCGGCGATCGTCCTGGCACCATCGTCGGTCGCCGAGGTGTTCGACGTGACCGTCAAGGCGTTCAACCTCGCAGAACGATTCCGCACACCGGTCATCATCCTCTACGACGAGATCATCGGTCACACACGAGAGAGTGTCGTGCTCCCCGACTCGGTCGAGGTCATCGATCGGACACAGCCCACCGAAGATCCGGCCGACTTCTGGCCGATGATCGCCCCCGACGACGGGGTTCCGCCGCTCCCTGCGTTCGGGGACGGCTACCGCTTCCACGTGACAGGACTTGCTCACGACGAGCGGGGGTTCCCGACCAACGATGGACAGGTCGCCGAGGCGCTCGTTGCGAGACTGCACCACAAGATCGATGCACACCTCGACGAGATCGCCGAGGTCGACACCTACATGCTCGACGACGCTGAGATCGCCGTGTTTGCCTACGGCATCGTCGGGAGATCTGCACGTGAAGCCGTCATGCGGGCTCGCGACAACGGGATCAAAGCAGGCCTCATCCGACCGGTGACGTTGTGGCCGTTCCCCTACGAACAGGTCGCCGAGGTCGCAGCCCAGGTAGATACCATCCTCGTTGCTGAAATGAACCTCGGCCAGATCATCGGTGAGGTCGAGCGTGCCGCCGGTGGCCAAGCCGAGATCAAAGGACATCTGCGGGCAGACGGTGAGCCGATCACGCCGACGGCGATCCTCGAGGCGATCACGCCGGACAAGGAAGGGCAGCGATGACCGACGTCAAGACCTACCTCAGAGAGTGGGCGATGCCCCACGTGCTGTGCCCTGGATGTGCACACGGAATCGTTCTGCGATCGTTCCTGAACGCCGTCGATGAACTCCAGATCGACCAGGACAAGCTTGCGATGGTCGCAGGTATCGGCTGCAGCAGCCGCCTTGTCGGCTACGTGGACTTCTGCACGTTGCACGGGACCCACGGCAGGGCACCGGCGTTCGCCACAGGCCTCAAGCTCGCCCGCCCGGACCTCAACGTCGTCGTCGTCACCGGAGATGGTGACGCCCTTGCAATCGGTGGCAATCACCTGATCCATGCGGCACGGAGGAACATCGACATCACGGTCCTGCTCCTCAACAACTCGATCTACGGGATGACCGGCGGCCAGGCCGCTCCGACCACTCCCGAGGGGGCGCTTGCATCGACGACGCCTGCGGGGAACACGGAGCCGAACTTCGACGCATGCAAGCTGCTCATGGGAGCAGGCGCATCCTTCGTCGCTCGCGTGCTCGCGGCGAACCCGATGGACATGACGAAGATCATGGTGGACGGGCTGAGCCACCCCGGCTTCTCGTTCATCGAGGTCATCAGCGACTGCCCCGAGTACTTCGGGCGTTACAACAAGGTCGGTGGCGGTGCAGAGATGCTCACCTGGATGTCCGTACGGGACGAAGGGGTGGCAGGTCCCCTCGCAGAGAAGCGTTTCGTGAAACACATCCCGACACAGGCTCCGCCGCCGGGCATGGAGACGGGAGTGCTTCAACGAGAGATCCGTTCTGTGTACGCCGGTGTACGAAAGGTCGAGGACCATGAGTCGTAACGAGATCAGGATCGCCGGGGCCGGTGGACAAGGCGTCGTGACGGCAGGCCGCATCCTCGCCGAGGCTGCAATCCTGTCTGGAAACGACGCCACACACTCTCAGGTGTACGGTCCACAGTCCCGGGGCGGTGCAAGCCGCTCAGACGTCGTCATTGCGTCGGGAGAGATCGGGTTCCCTCTCGCCGACGACATCGATCTCCTCATCGTCCTGAGTGGCGAGGCGTACTCACGGTACGAACCCGAACTGTCGTCGGAAGGCCGACTGGTCGTCGATAGTCGGTGTGCGCCGAGCGATCTCAACGGAGACGCCCGCCAGTTCGCCATAGTCGACACGGCACGGGCGATCTCAGGCAGCCAGGTCGTGACCGGTGTTGTCGCCCTCGGCGTGATCCAGGCACTCGAGGACGTCGTCGATGCGGATGCTCTGCGTGAGGCCGTTGCGGCCCGTGTCCCACCAAAGCACCGCGAGATGAACCTCGAGGCGTTGCAGGCCGGCAGAGAACTGGTGGGTGGCGGCACGGCATGACGGGTGACCTCACCACGCGGGAGCGCATCCGCAGGGAGGCTGCAGCGCTCTTTCGCAACAAGGGGTTCAACGGGACCAGCATGGCCGACCTCGCTGCAGAGGTCGGGATCAGCAAGTCGAGCCTGTACCACCACTTCCCGAGCAAGCAGGCCCTCCTGTCCGAGATCATCGAACTGACCGTCAACCGTGTGACACCCCTTGTGCGAGAAGTGGCAGACTCGGACCTCCCGATCGCCGAGCGGTTACGCCGAGCGATCGACCTCCATACGGTCGAGGCCATCCACGACCGCGACGCGGTTGCCTGCTTCATCGAGGAGGGTCGCTACCTGAGCCCCGACTTCATGGCGAATCACATCATGAACCGTGACCGGTACGAGCTCATCTTCCGCGAGATGTTCGACGAGGGGATCGCGTCCGGCGACTTCGTCGACCAGGACGCCGGTGTCGCGGTCAAAGCGATCCTCGGCATGTGCAACTCTGTCGTGCGCTGGTACCAGCCATCTGGTGTGTACTCACCGGACGAGATCGCCGCGGAGATCGCTGGTTTCGTCGTTCGTGGAGCTTCGACGAGCCGGCCGACCGGCCACGATGAGGAGGCATAGGCAGATGCCAGGCGCACTCGACGGCGTAACGGTGCTCGACCTTTCCCAGGGAGCTGCAGGCCCGACGTGTGCGATGCACCTCGGTGACCTCGGAGCGAAGATCTGGAAGGTCGAGCCACCCGGTGGCGAGTGGGGACGTCGTCTCGGCCCGCCGTTCGTCGGTGGTGCCGCTGCAGCGTTCCTGGGCATGAACCGCAACAAGCGCAGCATCGTCATCGACCTCAAAACGGCAGGAGGGGCCGATGTCGTTCTCCGACTCGTCGAACGGTCCGACGTCGTCCTGGAGAGTTTCCGCCCCGGAGTCGCGGACCGGCTCGGTATCGGCTACGACGCGGTCGCCGAACGCAACCCCCGGGCGATCTATGCAGCCATATCGGCCTTCGGTCAGACCGGCCCGTGGCGGGACCGTCCCGGAGTCGATGGTGTTGCTCAGGCGATGGGTGGGATCATGAGCGTTACGGGAACGCCGGACGGACCACCCGTCAAGGTCGGTGTGCCTGCAGCGGACATGGCCGGCGGCGTGTTCGCCTCCCAGGCGATCCTCGCGGCCCTGTTCGCCAGAGAGCGGACCGGCAGAGGGCAGCGGGTCGACGTATCGCTCCTCGACTCACTCCTTGCGTACCAGGTCGTGCCGCTCTCGATGTTCCTCGCCAGTGGTCGACCGCCCCAACGCCTCGGGAGCGCCGCCCCTTACGCTGCACCCAATGAGGCCTTCCCGACGAGTGACGGCCACGTCATGGTCGCTGCCTACACGCCGAAGCGGTGGCCCGCTCTGTGCGCTGCGCTCGGCCAACCGGGCCTGGCGACCGACTCACGTTTCGACACGAACGAGAAGCGGGTGAACGGTCGGCCTGCGCTGCGTGAGATCCTCGAACCCCTGTTCCGTGAAAGGACGACGTCAGAGTGGGTAGAGATCCTCGACACCGTCGACGTCATCTGTGGACCCCTGCTGTCGTACCCCGAACTGATCGAACAGGAGCACATCGTGACCGGGGACTCGATCGTCACGGTCGAGCATCCCGCGACCGGTGAAGTCCGTTCACCGGTGTTCCCCGGCCGACTGTCCGAGACACCCGGAGACTTCGCGGTGTCGTCCCCACCGGTGGCGGGCGAGCACACCGACGAGATTCTGAAAGAATGTGGATTCGGAACCGACGAGATCGAGGGACTCCTCGACGCCGGTGTCGTGATCACAGGATCCAGTGACTGAGATGTTCGACGAGAGGAGACAGCAGTGACAGATAGCCAGGCCAGTGCATCGTCGGAGGAACCCGTCCTCTATGAACGTGATGGTGCCGTAGGGGTTCTGACGCTGAACCGTCCCAAGGCGATGAACGCCTTGACGGTGCCCATGCTCGAGACGATGGCGGCCATCATCGCCGGCATCGAGACCGACCCCGATACGCGCGTGCTCGTCGTCACCGCATCCGGTGAAAAGGCGTTCTGTGTCGGTGCCGATCTCAAGGGTCGGGGCAAAGCGTTCGAAGCAGGCCTCATCCATGATCCTCTCGGATTGCTCGTTCGCGACGTGTTCGGCCGTCTCGAGAACCTGCACGTTCCCGTCATCATGGCCATCCGGGGCTACGCCCTCGGCGGTGGCCTCGAGCTGGCGCTTTCGGGTGATCTGCGAGTGTGCACCGAGAGCTCACGGCTCGGGTTCCCCGAAGCCAAGGTAGGGAGCCTTCCGGGAGCCGGGGGCACCCAACGAGCGACACGCCTCATCGGCCCGGGCTTCACCAAGGAGTTGATGTTCACCGCCGATCACATAAGCGCAGCCGACGCACTTCGCATGGGTCTCGTCAACCGCGTCGTGCCCGACGACGACCTCATGGAAGAGACGATGGCCCTTGCCGGGCGTATCGCCACACGTGCACCCCTGTCTCACGACCGCGTCAAGGTCCTGGTCAACCGTGCCACAGAGACGGACCTCGAGACAGGTTTGGAACTCGAGTCGACGAGTCACGCCGTGCTGCGTGCCAGCCAGGACAGAGACGAAGGGATCCAGGCGTTCATAGAGAAGCGCCCACCAGAGTTCAAAGGTCGATGAGGACACCGAGGAGGAAGTCACAATGAACGTCAAGGATCGAGTTGCGGTCGTCACAGGGTCGGGTCAGGGCATCGGGAAGGGGATCGCTGAAACGCTTGCGGCCGCCGGCGCCAAGGTCGTGGTCAACGACCTCGTTCCCGAGAAGGTCGATGAAGTCGTCGCCGAGTTCGAAGCTGCCGGCCACACGGTCACAGGGTACCCAGCGGACGTGTCGGTCGCCGAAGGGGCCAACGGCCTCATCGACGCGGCGATCGAGTCGTTCGGCCGTATCGACATCCTCGTGAACAACGTGGGCCTGGCGAGGGATGGGTGGCTTGCCAAGATGAGCGAAGAGGACTGGGACCTCGTTCTCCAGGTGAACCTGAAGTCGCAGTTCCTCAC
>VAPM010792365.1_pt1 | contig 25581 bp, 22 predicted proteins | sample 3395091 | NCBI WGS metagenome assembly VAPM01 (sample SAMN08290445, study PRJNA428436) | hydrothermal vent metagenome | isolation source: Deep-sea hydrothermal vent chimney 3 | place: Pacific Ocean: Juan De Fuca Ridge
ACCTAAGGGAATGACTCCCGACGCTTCGGGAGCGAACAGTCCCGATAGCTATCGGGATGACCTTTAAAAATCAATAAATATAGACACATGAAACGAGCATGCTAAAAAGTTTATCACCCGAGGGAATGATTAATAGCGAACAGTCCCGAAACTTCGGGATTACCAATAAAAAACAATAAATATAAACACATGAAAAAAAGATCAATAAAAAAAGTAGCAGTTCTTGGCTCAGGAATCATGGGTTCCGGTATTGCATGTCACTTCGCCAATATTGGTGTTGAAGTGTTATTATTAGATATTGTACCCAGAGAATTAACTGATAAAGAAAAGGCTCAAGGTAAAACACTGGAAGATAAAAATGTTCGTAACCGATTGGTAAATGACAGTTTAAATGCTTCACTAAAATCAAAACCTTCACCTATATATAATACAAAATTTGCTTCACGTATTACAACCGGTAATATGGAAGATGATATGCATAAGATTGCTAATGTAGATTGGATCATTGAAGTGGTTGTTGAACGTTTAGATATTAAAAAGATAGTTTTCGAAAATGTTGAAAAATACAGAACAGACGGAACACTTATAACATCTAACACATCTGGTATTCCTATTAAGTTTATGAACGAAGGAAGAAGTGAAGACTTTCAAAAGCATTTTGCAGTAACACACTTTTTCAACCCGCCGAGATATTTAAAACTTTTTGAGGTTGTTCCCGGTCCAAATTGTGACCAAGAAGTAACTGACTTCTTAATGATGTATGGCGAAAAATTCTTAGGCAAAACTTCTGTACTGGCAAAAGACACACCCGCTTTTATCGGAAATCGTATAGGTATTTTCGGGATTATGAGTTTATTTCATGTTGTGAAAGAAATGGGATTAACTGTTGAAGAAGTTGATAAATTGACGGGGCCGGTTATTGGTCGACCAAAATCTGCAACTTTTAGAACTGTTGACGTAGTTGGTTTAGATACTTTAGTTCACACTGCGAACGGTGTTGCTGATAATTGCCCTGATGATGAAATGCACGATTCGTTTGCAATTCCTGATTATGTAAATAAAATGATGGAAAACAAATGGTTAGGAAGTAAAACCAGACAAGGTTTTTATAAAAAAGTTACGGATGAAAAAGGTAAAAAACAAATTCATGCATTAAACCTTAATACATTAGAATATAACCTAGCCGAAAGACCAAAATTTGCGACATTAGCTGCAACAAAAACTATTGATAAAGTTGTTGATCGTTTTAAAGTACTGGTTAAAGGAAAAGATAAAGCAGGTGAATTTTATCGTAAAATATTTGCTGCATTGTTTGCTTATGTTCAAAATAGAATTCCTGAGATTTCAGATGAACTGTACAGAATAGACGATGCTTTAAAAGCTGGTTTTGGATGGGAACATGGTCCTTTTCAAATTTGGGACGCAATAGGTGTAGAAGCTGGTATAGAATTGATGAAAGCTGAAGGATTTACACCAAATAAATGGGTAACCGAAATGCTTGCTAATGGTACTACTTCTTTTTATACTATAAAAAATGGTGCTAAATATTATTATGATATTCCTGCAAAAGCAGCAGCAAAAATTCCCGGTCAAGATGCATTTATCATATTAGACAATATTCGTGAAGCCACACAGGTTTGGTCTAATGCTGATGCTTCAATTCAACACCTTGGAGATGGTGTATTAAATATTGAATTCCGATCTAAAATGAATACGATTGGCGGAGGTGTTTTAGAAGCTGTTAATAAAGGTATTGATCTAGCAGAACAAGAATATGAAGCCGTAATTTTAGGTAATCAAGCTACCAATTTCTCTGTTGGAGCAAATTTGGCTATGGCATTTATGTTGGCTGTTGAGCAAGAATATGACGAATTGTCAATGGCAACAAAATTATTTCAAGACACGGTTATGCGTTTGCGTTATTCATCTTGCCCAACACTAATCACTCCACGAGGAATGACCTTTGGCGGTGCCTGCGAAATGAGTTTGCACGCTGATAAAGTAGTAGCAGCTGCCGAAACATATACTGGTTTGGTTGAGTTTGGAGTAGGAATCATTCCTGCAGGTGCTGGTTCAAAAGAAATGACTAAAAGAGTTTCAGATCTTTGGGCAAAAGATGATGTGAAACTGAACAAATTACGTGATGCATTTATCAATATTGCAATGGCAAAAGTTGGTACCTCAGCATATGAAGCTTTTGATCTAGGATATTACCAACAAGGTAAAGATATAGTTGTTGTCAATGCTGACAGACAAATAGCAACGGCCAAACGCTACGCAATACAAATGTTGGAAGATGGCTATACACAACCGTCACCGCAAAAAGTAAAGGTATTAGGTCAACAAGCATTGGGTATGTTCTTAGTGGGTACAGATAGTTTAGAAAAAGGACGCTACGCTTCTGAACATGATAAGAAAATTGCTAATAAATTAGGATATATCATGGCAGGTGGAGATCTTTCAGAACCTCAATATGTTACTGAGCAATATCTATTAGATCTAGAACGTGAAGCTATTCTTTCACTATTCGGTGAACGTAAAACATTAGAAAGAATTGAACATATGTTGAAGACGGGGAAACCACTTCGCAACTAGGGTTTCGCGAGTAGTGAGATGTTAGAATTGAGTAATTAGATAGATTTAGTTATTTTATTAAATGAGTAGTAAGAAAGGAAATATAGAAAAAAATCTTAATAGATATGTTAAATTGGTATCTTTATCAAGCATAGTAATAATACTCTTAACACTTATTGCCTATGCTATAAATAATTATATTAATCTTTTTTTTCAACTTGATACTGAAAAGCTTGGACATTTTGGTGATTTTATAGGTGGATTCGTTGGTGTCATGTTAACTTTTTTAGCTACAGTTTTGATCTATTTTACTTATAAGTCTCAAAAAGAAGAGTTACAGTTAAATAGGGATCTATTTTCAAAACAACAATTTGAAAACACTTTCTTTAATATGTTAAAAGTTCATCAAGATTTAAAACATAATATATCCTGCGATTTAAGAAGAAGTAAGTTGGCTATAAAAATGGGTGCTAAATATGAAAATAGATTTTATTATAATAAAGCGTTAGTCGGAAAAGAATTTTTTATTGGACTAAATAAATTAATTAAAGATTTATGGAAGTTTGAATGTGGTGATAATTTTCAATCTAGAATTATAGGTGATATTGACAAAAAGCATAAAAAATATAAATACAAATATGATTCTCAATCTTCAAACCCTTTAAACAAAGAAGTTCATGAACATTTAAAAGATATAAATTTCAAATATGAAATTTTTTGGGATTATTTTAAAAATTATTTGGGTGATTATTTCAGAAATATCTATCATATTTTGAAATATATAAGTGATGAAAAAATAAAAGAGATTAATAATCTTTCTGATAACGGCACAAAAGTAGAAGCAATAGAAGACAAATATAAGAATTATGCAGATATATTACAATCACAAATGAGTTTTTCTGAATTATTTTTGATTTTTTATAATGCCTTAAGTTTTCCAAATATGAAGTCACTTATCAATGAGTTTAATTTTATAGAAAATTTATATATTGATAACTTATTACATCCAAAACATGCTAAATTTGAAGGTATAGGGAATATAAAAACAACATAAATAAAAATGTCTCAATACTCAATACTAACATCTAACTACTAACTAACATGCACAAATTAGAAAATTTAAAAGTTTGGAATAAAGCACTGGAAGTTGTAATAGATACCTATAAATTATCAGCAGATTTCCCAAAAGAAGAGAAATATGGGTTGACAAGTCAAATAAGAAGGAGTGCTGTATCTGTACCATCAAATATTGCAGAAGGAGCCGGTAGAAATACAGAAAAACAATTTATAAATTTTTTAGGAATTTCAAGTGGATCAGCTTATGAATTACAAACACAATTAATATTATCATACAAACTTGATTTGGTAGATAAAACAAAAGTTGAACCGATAATAGATGAAATAATAGAAGTCCAAAAAATGAATTACGCATTAATAAAATCATTAAAAAGAAAAATAAATGAGTAATGAGATTATAGAGTTGAGTAGTGAGAAGTGGTAATGTAAATTTCTCAATACTAAATACTAATTTCTCAATACTATAACACGAAGAAAGTACTGAGCAAATCTCAATTCTCAATACTAACTTCTCAAATACTAAAAACAATGAAAACAGCATATATAGTACAAGGATTCAGAACAGCAGTAGGAAAAGCACCAAGAGGCGTGTTCAGGTTTAAACGCCCTGACGAATTAGCTGCAGAAACTATTGAGCACTTACTAAAACAAGTACCTCAATTAGATAAAAAACGTATTGACGATGTCATCGTTGGTAATGCAATGCCTGAAGCTGAACAAGGCTTAAACATCGGACGATTAATTTCTTTAATGGGATTAAAAGTTGAAGACGTTCCAGGCGTTACAGTAAATAGATATTGTGCTTCCGGTTTAGAGACCATTAGTATTGGTGTAGCCAAAATTCAATCAGGAATGGCTAACTGTATTATAGCAGGTGGTGTAGAAAGTATGAGTTATATACCAATGGGTGGTTATAGAGCTGTACCAAATTATGAAGTTGCCAAACAAGGAAATGAAGATTATTATTGGGGAATGGGTCTAACAGCAGAAGCTGTAGCACAACAATATAAAGTATCTCGTGAAGATCAGGATGAATTTTCGTTTAACTCTCACATGAAGTCTTTAAAAGCGCAAGAAGACAATACCTTTAAAGATGATATCGTTCCTATTAATATAGAGCAAATATTTGTTGATGAGAACGATAAAAAACAAAGTAAATCTTATACTGTAGCATCTGATGAAGGACCACGTAGAGGAACATCAAAAGAAGCATTGGCTAGGCTTCGTCCTGTTTTCGCTGCCGGCGGAAGTGTAACTGCAGGAAATTCATCTCAAATGAGTGATGGTGCAGCTTTTGTATTGATTATGAATGAAGAAATGGTCAAAGAATTAAATCTAGAGCCAATTGCAAGAATGGTTTCTTATACTGCTGTAGGTGTTGAACCAAGAATTATGGGTATTGGTCCGGTAAAAGCAATTCCTAAAGCTTTAGAACAAGCCGGACTTAAATTAAAAGACATTGATCTTTTTGAATTAAACGAAGCTTTTGCTTCTCAATCATTAGCAGTAATTCGTGAACTAGGTTTAAATCAAGATATTGTGAATGTAAACGGAGGTGCAATTTCTCTTGGACATCCACTTGGTTGTACTGGCGCAAAATTATCAGTACAATTATTTAACGAAATGCGTCGAAGAAAAAATAAATATGGAGTAGTGACCATGTGTGTCGGTACAGGTCAAGGTGCTGCTGGGGTGTATGAGTTTCTTTCTTAAGAAAGAAAAGAGAGAAGAGAGAAAAGAATAGAGAGAAGAGAGAAAAGAATAGAGAGAAGAGAGAAAAGAATAGAGATTATAATGAGCAAAAAAACTAGACATAATTATAAGAACTTAAAAATTTGGAAGCTAGGTTTAGAGATTACTAATGATATTTCTGATATTTTACAAGAGTTCCCTAAATATGAAAAATATGATTTATGCTCTCAATTAAGTAGATGTTCAGTTTCTATGCCAAGTAATATTGCTGAAGGTTCAGCAAGAACAAATAAATCATTTTCACATTTTCTTGATATTTCTCTTGGCTCATCATTTGAGTTAGGCACACAATTATTAGTAGCAAATTATAGAAAATACATTAATAAAAATATATTAAATAAACTTGAAGAAAAAATAGCTGAGTTTCAAAGAATGACAATGAGTTTTCAAAATGGATTAGATAAATAAACCTAAATCATAATGAAGTCTTTTTTCTTTTCTCTCTACTCTCTTTTCTTTTTTAAATAAAAACCATGAACACAGATACAACAAACAAAGAACTACTTAGAGGCGGACAGTTCCTCGTAAAAGAAATAGACTGTGAAGATATTTTTACTCCAGAAGATTTTTCTGAAGAGCAAGAAATGATGAGAGATTCTGTAAAAGAATTTGTCGATAGAGAGATTTGGCCTCACAAAGCTCGTTTTGAACAAAAAGACTTTGCATTGACCGAAGAATGCATGAAAAAAGCCGGAGAATTGGGCTTCTTAAGTGTTTCAGTACCTGAAGAATATGATGGTATGGGTATGGGTTTTGTTTCAACCATGCTTGTTTGTGATTATATTTCAGGCGCAACCGGTTCATTTAGCACTGCTTTTGGCGCTCATACCGGGATTGGCACTATGCCAATTACCTTATATGGAAGTGAAGAACAAAAGAAAAAGTATGTTCCGAAACTAGCTTCAGGTGAATGGTTTGGTGCGTATTGTTTAACAGAACCAAGTGCTGGTAGTGACGCTAATTCAGGTAAAACAAAAGCTGTCTTATCAGATGACGGAAAATATTATAGCATTACAGGACAAAAAATGTGGATCTCTAATGCAGGTTTTTGTAATGTAATGATCGTGTTTGCACGTATTGAAGATGATAAATACATTACCGGATTTATTGTAGAAAATGATCCTGAAAACGGAATTACCATGGGCGAAGAAGAACATAAATTAGGTATTCGTGCATCTTCAACGCGTCAGGTATTTTTTAGCGAAACCAAAGTGCCGGTCGAAAATATGTTATCTACAAGGGGTAACGGATTTAAAATTGCCATGAACTCTTTAAATGTTGGTCGTATTAAATTGGCCGCAGCTTGTTTAGATGCACAACGTAGAGTAATTACAGAGTCTATTAAATATGCCAATGAGCGTATTCAATTTAAAACGCCTATTGCAAAATTTGGAGCTATACGTCAAAAATTTGCTGAAATGGCAACTAACTGTTGGGTCGGTGAAACTGCTAGTTATAGAGCTGCAAAAAATATTGAAGACAGAATTACACTTCGTCAAAATAATGGAAAAGACACACACCAGGAAGCAGAATTAAAAGGTGTTGAAGAATATGCTATTGAATGTTCTATTTTGAAGGTAGCCGTTTCTGAATACACACAAAAGTGTACAGATGAAGGTATCCAAATTTTTGGTGGTATGGGCTTTTCTGAAGAAACACCAATAGAATCTGCTTGGCGTGACGCTCGTATTGCTAGAATTTATGAGGGTACTAATGAGATCAATCGTATGTTAAGTATAGGTATGTTGATCAAAAAAGCAATGAAAGGTCATGTAGATCTATTAGGGCCTGCTAAAGCAGTTGCCAGTGAGTTGACAGGTATTCCTTCATTTGAAAAACCAGATTATTCAGTTTTATTTGCTGAAGAAAAGCAAATTATTAAAAATCTTAAAAAGTTATTTTTAATGGTTGCCGGTGCAGCTTTGCAAAAATATGGAGAGAAAATTGAGGAACATCAACAACTAATGTTGGCATCATCTAATATATTGATTCAAATATATATGGCAGAATCAGCCATTTTACGTGCTGAAAAAATGGCTAAAAAAGAAGGTGAAGATAAGGTTAAAGAACAGATTGCAATGGCAAAATTAAATTTATTCCATGCAATAGATATTATTGAAACTGCTGGTAAACACTCAATTATTTCTTTTACTGAAGGTGATGAACAACGTATGATGTTAATGGGGTTAAAACGTTATATCAAATATGTAAACATGCCTAATATTATTGAGCTTAGAAATATTATTGCTGATAAAATAACAGCTGAAAATAAATATTGTTTTTAATTCATATTAATATTCCTCGATTTTACATCGAGGTTTCCTATAAATTGTCATTCCCGTGGAAACGGGAATCCAAAAACAAAGTTTAGTGGAATTTAAAAACCATTTCCTTCAGAGGAAATGGTTTTTTTAGTATTAACACTTTTTAACATTTTCAGGTTATTAAAACACCCCTCTTTTTTCTATCTTAGCACAATTCAAAAAAAATAATTTTGTGATGATTTCTTTATTAACCTAATTTATAACTATGAAAGTTTACACTCTAAAAGCGCTAAAACTATTTAGTTTAGCTATAATGCTTGCTATGTTTTTAGTTCCTCAAAATATTGAAGCTCAAGAAAAAAAGAAAAAAAGAAAGAAAAAAGGCAAAACTGAAATACCTGTTAAGCCTGATTCAAAAAAGAAAAAGGATAAAAAAATTAAAGACCTTATAAAATCAAGCAAAGAAATTGATGGCTTATTCAAAATATATCAAGATACCATCACAGGTTCTTTACAAATGTTGATTAAAGAAGATCAAATTGATAAAGAGTATATTTACTTTACTCAGACAGCTGATGCGCCTAGCGATGTCGGATTTAACGGTAGAGGTATCTATCGTGGTTCTAAAGTTTTTAAAATTCAAAAATATTTTGATAAAATAGAATTTATTACACAAAACACCTCCTTTTACTTTGACCCTAATAATGCCATTTCTAAAGCGAAAAATGCCAATATGAGTGAAGGCAATATGGCGAGTCTAAAAATAGAAGCTTTTGATAAAGAGAAAGGGTTATATTTAATAAAGGCTGGCGATTTATTTTTAAAGGAAACTTTTTCTCAAGTTAAACCTCCACGTTTTCCTAATCAAAAACCTACAGCATTTACGCTTGGTAAGTTAGATAAAGGTAAAACTAAAATAAATACTATAAAAAATTATCCTAAAAATACTGACTTAGTTATTGAATATGTGTATTCAAAACCTTCTGTACTAAATAGAGGCTCCAGAGCTGTAACTGATGGTAGAAATGTAAGTGTTAAAATAAACCATAGTTTAATGGCAATGCCGGAAAATGATTATGAAATAAGGCTAGACGACCCAAGAGTGGGTTATTTTATGACGCAGGTGAATGATCAATCTTCGAAAAGTGCTACACCATATCGTGACTTAGTACATAGATGGAATTTAAAGAAAAAAGATCCCAACGCTGAAATTTCTGAACCCGTTGAGCCTATTACTTGGTGGATGGAGAATAGCACTCCAAAGGAAATCAGACCCATTATAAAAAAAGCAGGTGAGCAATGGAATCTTGCCTTTGAAAAAGCCGGTTTTAAAAATGCAATTGTAATAAAAGAGCAACCTGATGATGCTGACTGGGATGCCGGAGATATAAGATATAATGTTTTACGCTGGACTTCATCTCCAAGAGTTATGTTTGGTGGTTATGGTCCAAGTTTTGTAAATCCGAAAACCGGTCAAATTTTAGGTGCTGATATTATGTTAGAATATGCCGTACTTGGTAATTCATTAAGGAACGAAAAACTTTTCGAGAAAGCTGCCTTAAATGATTTTTATGAAGATATGACTGAAAAAATTAATTCAAAAGACCATAATACCTATTGTGCTGCAAGTCAAATGGCACAATTAGACCATATGTTCGGTTCAATAGCTAATACTATTTTTGAAGCAGGAGATATAGAAAAAAGCAAAATGGTGAATGAATTTTTGCATTTTTTAATTTTACATGAAATGGGACATACACTAGGTTTAAATCACAATATGAAATCTAGCCAATTACATTCTATAGCAGATGTAAACAATGAAGCTATTACTTCTAAAGTTGGTCTTACCGGTTCTGTAATGGATTATCCGGCAATTAATTACAACCTAGATAGAGACAATCAAGGTCAATATTGGACTACCAGACCCGGACCTTATGACACATGGGCAATTCAGTTTGGTTATCAACCCATGAATGATAGTGAAATGGAAGCTTTATTGGTAAAATCTACACAACCTGAACTCGCTTTTGGTAATGATGCCGATGATATGCGTAGACCGGGAAAAGCAATTGATCCAAGGGTTAATGTTAGTGATATGAGTAATGATGCTATTCAATATTCAATTGATCGAATTAAATTAGCAAATGAAGTAGGAAAAGAAGTATTGGCTAAATATAAAAAGAATGAAGGCGGTAAATCATATCAAGCATTAGGTAATTCTTACTTTGTTTTGACTGGTCAGCAAGCAGCCTCTGCAAATACTATTTCTCGTTATATAGGAGGTGTTTATGTAGATAGAGCTATGAACGGTCAACAAGGAAGCACAAAGCCATATACACCCGTTAGTAGAGAAAAGCAAAAAAAGGCAATGAAAGCATTGAATGATCTAGTTTTTTCTGCAAATGCCTTTTCTGTACCAAATGATCTATACAATTATATTGCAAGACAAAGAAGAGGTTTTAATTTTTTCAGAGCTCCTGAAGACCCTAAAATTCATAGAAGAGTATTAGGTATTCAAAAAAATGTATTGAGACATTTATTACATCCTAATACAACGCAAAGAATTACCGATTCAGAGTTGTACGGTAATCAATACAAACTTTCTGAAATGATGAATGATTTGAATAATGCAATTTTTAAAGCTGACATTTATGGAAATGTAAATTCATTCAGACAAAATTTACAAATAGAATATACTAATATGTTGATTAGTGCTTTAACAGGGAAACAAAAAGGTAAATACACACATACCACTAAATCTATGGCATTGTATAATTTGAAAAAAATTAGAACCATGGCAGCTCCAACAGGTAATATTTCTTCAAGAGCCCATAAACAACATTTACGCGCATTGATTGATAATGCTATCAAAGAAATTAAATAGTTTTTAATATATTTTCTGATATTTAAAAGCTGTAACAAATTTTGTTGCAGCTTTTTTTGTAAATTCAAACAATTAAAATACCTAAATCATGGACAAAGCACTGCAAACAATGATTAATAATATACCTGAAAAAACAGGCAAGTCATTACAAGAATGGATAAAGATCTTGAAAACAAAGAATTTTGCAAAACATGGTGAAGCTGTTAAATTTTTAAAAAACGAACACAGTGTGACACATGGTTTTGCAAATACTATTGTTACATTGTCTAAAGATAATCAAGAGACGCCAGATGATTTATTAATAAATCAATACAAAGGAAAAGAAGATTTAAAGCCAATTTATGAAAAATTAGTTGCAGAAATTTCAAAATTTGGCAATGATATTACTAACACACCAAAAAAGGCAAGTGTAAGCATGATTAGAAAACGTCAATTTGCTCTAATAAAACCAGCTACTAAAACTCGAATTGATCTTGGATTAAAATTAAAAGATAAACCAATTACTAATCGTCTTGAAAATTCGGGGCCTTTTGGCACTATGTGTACACATCGTGTTCAATTAACTTCAGTTAATGATGTTAATTCTGAATTGATTGATTGGTTAAAAGAGGCTTATAAAAAAGCGGAATAAAATACTTTGGGCTAAAATTACAGTCAATATCTAACAAATAAAATATATGTGGTTGCGAAGACCGAAGAATACTTTCGTCATCTATCATCCTACTTCAAGCCATAAATTATTTTTTAACTTCGATACTGATGGTGAGAATTGAATAAAAAAATTATTAATCTCGTAACCTGCCTCTTAACAAACTTACTTTTGAATTAAATGGATTTCCTGATGCTCGCCGTAATAACACTACTTGTCCGGTATGCCAAAGCGCATCGCCGATAGGACCGTTCAAATTATTCCAAAAAGGGTATTCGCTTGTTCCGCTTTTTCCTTTAAAAATTATTTTAAATTTTTCTATTTCCTGAGCATCACTTATTTTAAGTATTTCACTTGCCTGTTTTATATTTTCTAGTGTTCTTTTACGCTTTTCATTATATGATAGTTTTGGTTGCTCGACGGTAAAATCATTTATTGATTTTTTGGTGGCATTTGCAATAACATTAGATAATCCATAAATATGATCAATAGTTTCCAACGTAGTTCGGGCAGAATCATTAGGTTTATAAGTTAGATCAATATCGCGTAAACCTTCGGTTGCCCAATAGTAACGAAATCCAAGTCCGTCAATAACTCTCGCAGCTACAGTACCGGCAGTAAATTTTTCTGGAGCATCAGGTATTTGATAATAAGGTAAGTCTATTGTTTTAGAATCTTGTGCTTTTATAGTTGTTGAAATAAAAACAATGAACATAAAAAGTAAAGTGTAAATTTTCATAATGATGTAGTTTTAATAAAAGATAAATATACCATCAAAATCAGTAACTTTACGTTTAATTTATCTTCTAAATGTCTGATAAACCGGAAATCTATTTTAAAAACGATGTAGAGTGGCGTACTTGGCTTGAAATAAATCATAATAACTCAACCGGAATCTACCTTATTCTTTATAAAGTAGAAAGCAAAAAGCCTAGTATGCGTTGGGAAGAAGCTGTAAAAGTAGCGCTATGCTTTGGCTGGATTGATTCCACCGTAAAAAAATTAGACCATGAACGCAGACGCCAATATTTTTGTCCACGAAACCCAAAAAGTGTTTGGAGCAAACTAAATAAAACTCACATAGAAAGTTTAATTAAAGAAAATTTAATGCATCATAGTGGCTTGGTAAAAATAAAAGCTGCTAAAAAAGATGGCTCATGGACAGCTTTAGATGATGTTGAAAATCTAATAGTACCTAATGATCTACAAATAGCTTTTAATAAAAACAATATTGCTTTTGATAATTATCAAAATTTTGCCCCAAGCTACCGAAAAAGTTACTTATCCTGGCTCAATCAAGCTAAACGTAAAGAGACAAGACAAAATAGAATACAACAGGTTATTGAACTTTGTCAAAAAAATAGAAAACACAGAGAATAATTGTTGATAAATAAACTATACAAAAACCTTACAAAATTCTATATTTGTACAACCCAATTTCTAAAACTACCCAAACAAATCAAAATAGTTGATATGAAATGAGAATATTTAAAAATTTCAATACTACTGAAAGGAATATTATTCGAATTCCATCTGACCATTAAAAAAATAAATATTAACAAATGAAAAATTACGCTACTTTAGTATTGGCATTCTTTTTTGTAGTTATTTCAACTGCACAAGATCGAAAATTAGAAACAGAATCTACTATAAAAACAAAACATACAGTTACTATTAAAGGTAAGGTTATTCCTTATTCTGCTACTGCCGGAACACAACCTGTTTGGGATAAAGACGGTAAAGTAATCGCTTCATTATTTTATACGTATTATAAGCGTTCAGACATTAAAAATGATGCTAGCAGACCTTTACTCATTTCATTTAATGGAGGTCCTGGTTCAGCTTCAGTTTGGATGCATATTGCATATACAGGCCCTCAGATATTAAAAATTGACGATGAAGGTTATCCTGTACAACCCTATGGCATTAAAGAAAATCCATATTCTATCTTAGATGTAGCTGACATTGTATTTATAAATCCAGTCAATACCGGATATTCAAGAATTATCAATGCTGATAAGGATAAAAAAGTTGATCGTAAACAATTTTTCGGAATCAATGCAGATATTAAATATTTAGCAGAATGGGTTAACACTTTTGTTACCAAAAACAATAGATGGCGTTCTCCAAAATATTTAATAGGCGAAAGCTATGGAGGTACACGTGTTTCCGGTTTAGCATTAGAGTTACAAAATAAACAATGGATGTACTTAAATGGAGTGGTTTTGGTTTCTCCTGCTGATTATAAGGTGCTTAGAACCGGAGGACCTGTTTCATCAGCTTTAAATTTACCTTATTTTACAGCTGCCGCATGGTATCAAAAAGCATTAAGTGCTGATCTACAACAAAAAGATCTGTTAGAAATTTTACCCGAAGTAGAAAAATATACCATAGAAGAAGTTATTCCGGCACTTACCAAAGGAGGTTTTTTAAACGAAGCTAAAAAGAAAGAAGTGGCAGCTAAAATGTCATATTATTCGGGTCTATCTGAAAAAGCGATCTTACAAAATAATTTGGTTGTACCTACTTCCTTTTTTTGGAAGGAGTTAAAACGTGATAAAGGCTTTACTATTGGCAGATTAGATTCTCGTTATTTAGGTATCGATAAAAGAGATACAGGAATACGCCCTGATTATAGTGCTGAACTAACTTCCTGGTTACATTCATTTACACCGGCAATCAATTATTATTTAAGAGAACATCTAAATTATAAAACAGACATTAAATATAATATGTTTGGTGATGTTCACCCTTGGGACAACAGTAAAGATAATACCAGAGATAATTTACGTCAAGCTATGGCGCAGAATCCATATTTGAATGTGCTGTTTCAATCTGGTTATTATGATGGCGCAACTACATATTTTAATGCAAAATATACCATGTGGCAGATCGACCCAAGTGGTAAACTCAAAGATCGTTTGAACTTTCATGGCTATAGAAGTGGGCATATGATGTATTTACGCTATAAAGATTTAGAAGCAGCAAATGAACATTTGAGAGAGTTTATTAAAAAAACGATCCCGATAGCTATCGGGACTAAAAAAGGTACTTCTGCCAAGTATTAATATCTATGAGAAAAAGATTACATCTAATTATATTTTTTACAACTGCTTTTATTTATTGTCAACCGGCAACTGAAATATATCTTTTTGATTTTATACAAAACGATAGTGTTTTTACAGTAGAGAATCCTGTAAATATTTCAAATAATAAAGGGTATGATAATCAACCTTCTTTTTTGAATGACGGTACCGGAGTACTGTTTGCCTCAACAAGAGATAATCAAACTGATATTGTTTTATATAATCTTGAAAATCAAACAAAAGCTTGGTTGACAAGCACTATGGGTAATGAATATTCACCTATTCAAACACCGTATAAAAAACATTTTACAGCAATTCGTTTAGAAGATGATGGCACTCAATTACTATGGATGTATCCTTTTAGTAGAAGAAAACCAAAAGTATTGATAGAAAATTTAACAGTAGGATATCATGCTTGGTATAATAAAAATATGGTTGTTGCTTTTGTACTGGGTGACCCTTCAACATTACAAGTTTCTAATTTAAAATTTAAAATTAAGTATCCTATAGAAAAAAATATTGGAAGATCTATTCATAAAATTCCAGAAACAGATTTAATAAGTTATATTAATCTAGAAGAAGATGAACCTGAAATTTATTCAATTAACCCTGTTAATAGTGAGAAAAAATATATAACTGATCCTTTAAAAGATTCGCAAGATATGGCTTGGACACCTAACGGTATCATTATTATGGGAAAAGAAAATAAACTGTTCAAACTAAAACCCGGTATTGATAAAGAGTGGATTGAATTTGCATCCTTAGAATCTTTTAAACTCAATGGAATTACAAGAATAGCAATTAGCCCTTTAGGGAATAAAATAGCCATTGTGGTTGATGAAAAAAATGAGCTGAATGATAAATAAAAAGTTTCTTGAAATCGACTATCCCCGAGGCAGAGCCATAGGGGTATTTCGCCGGTTTCATTTTGGTCTTAGTACCAAAAACCGAAATTTTGTATTTTACCTCACCCGGAACTGCTTTTCGCAGTTCCGACCTCTCCCAAGGAGAGGTAAATCGGAAACCCCGAGGCAGAGCCTAGGGGAATTCTTTTCGATTAAAATAAAAAACACCTTAACTCTAATTTTAGTATCGTGCATTATGATATCATGCAGTCCTAAAATTTTTAAAGATAAATGGACAAAAATAGAAGCTCCAGAAACTTTTAAAGCCCGATTTGAAACCTCTAAAGGAAATTTTGAGATTGAAGCTCATCGCAAATGGTCACCAAAAGCGGTAGATAGATTATATCAATTAATTACTAGCGAATTTTACACAGATAATGCACTTTATAGAGTAGTACCAAACTTTGTAGCTCAATTTGGTATTCATAACAATAATAACTTAAATAAATCTTGGAATTCACACGAAGTAATAGACGAACCGGTAGTAGAGAAGAATGTTATCGGTACAATTGCTTTTGCCCGAGGTGGGAAAAAAACGCGTACCTCAGAAATATTTATAAATCTAAAAAACAATTCACCATATTTAGATACGATATATTATGGCGGTGTAAAAGGCTTTCCTGTAGTTGCTAAAGTAAGTAAAGGGATGGAAGTCATAAAACAATTCTATAACGGTTATTCAGAAAAACCTGCAAACAGAATAGATTCAATATATAAAAGAGGAAATACTTATTTAAAAAACACCTTCCCAAAGCTTGATTATATTAAAAAAGTTTATATTATTAAGTAATTTCACAAGCAATTTCAGCTGCTAATTTTGCATTATTATATATTAATTGAATATTAGCGTCTAAACTTTTACCTTCGGTCAATTCTTTGATTTTGGCTAACAAAAAAGGAGTATTTTCTTTACCTTTAATTTTATTCATTTCAGCTTCTAAAATTGCTTTCTCAATGGTTTTTGTTATGATATTATAATCTAATTGATGTGCGGTAGGCACAGGGTTTGCAATTACTACCCCACCCTTTAAATTCATGCCCCATTTGGCTTGTAAAAATTCTGCAATTTCACTTACTGAATCTAGTCTATAATCAACTTCAAATCCACTTTTTTGGGTGTAAAAAGCAGGCAATTCTTTCGTTTTATAACCTAAGACCGGCACTCCATGCGTTTCTAAATATTCAAGGGTCAAACCTAAGTCTAAAATTGATTTTATTCCTGCGCAAACAACAGCAACATTAGTATTTGCCAATTCTTGTAGATCTGCTGAAACATCAAAAGATGTAGAAGCGCCTCTATGCACACCACCAATTCCGCCGGTAGCAAATACTTTAATACCCGCTATTTCAGCTGCAATCATAGTAGATGCAACTGTAGTTGCGCCGTCTACTTTTTTAGAGATCAAGTACGGAATATCACGTCTGCTTGCTTTTACAATCTTTTGCCCGGCTTTTCCTAAGTATGCTATTTCATCTTTGGTTAATCCTACTTTGAATTTGCCTTTGATAATGGCAATAGTCGCCGGAATTGCTCCATTATCTCTAACTATCTCCTCAACTTTAAGGGCAGTTTCCACATTTTGAGGATAGGGCATTCCATGTGAAATAATGGTAGATTCTAAAGCAACAATCGGTGTCTTTTCCTTTAAGGCACTTTCTATTATAGGATTTATTTCAATGTATTTTGAAATCATTCTATTAAGTCTAAAACCATTTGTTCAGAAATATCAGGATGCACTGCATTTTTATGCTGTATTGTAACTTGTGCACATCCAGAACCAAATTTTGCCATATCATATAATTCTAATTTTTTAATTTCGCCATAAATTATTCCAGCTGTAAAGGCATCACCGGCTCCATTTGTATTTACGGGTGAAATAATATTGTTTTTTGAAATAAATATTTCATTTTCATCACCACAGGCAACACCATCACTACCAAGTGTTATAAATACTTTCTTTACACCTAGCTTTAAAAAATGTTCAACTAGTTTTTCGTAGTCGCTTTCATTTTCAGCTTCAATACCACTTAACAATTCAGCCTCTAAAGAATTACATTTTAAAATATATACTCTGTCAAGAATAGACTTAGCTTTTAATGCTTTTTTTGCAGTAACAGCTTCTAAAATAAAGCGCGTATTGGGTAATCGCTCAGTAACCAATTCTAAAATTGATACCGGCAAATTTGTTTCCAACACACAATATTCATTTTGAGCAATAATATCTAAGTTATCCAAAATAAAAGTATCAGGAATATCATCATAGATATCCATTGCTGCTAAACCCAATGCCAGATCATTAAAGCGATCCATTATTGCTACGTATAAAGGCGTAGTACTATTTTCTTTCGTTAAAGAGTGTTTAATAGAAATATTTAGATCATTACATGAATTAATCAATGTTTTTGAAAATTCATCAGTAGCAAAAACACTTAGAAATTCAACGTCAAAATCCAAGCCTTTTAAGTTTTCAGCGATATTCCTACCAACACCGCCAAGTATCTGTTCGATAGTACCTGTATTTGAATCTTCAAATATTAATTTTTCTTTTGAAAAACCAATCAAATCAATAATAGAAGCACCAAGTACTGTAATTTTAGAAGTATCTGCCATCTTAATAAAAAACTTTCTTAAATTTAAGTAAATTTACAAGATAAAGCAAAAAACAGATGCAAAAATTTCAATCTATATTTAAAGTTGACAAACCAATTATTGGTATGATTCATTTAAAAGCACTACCCGGAACGCCAAAATTCAATAATAATATCAATGAAATTATTGATGCAGCATTACATGAAGTTGAAATCTATAAAAGTGCCAGTATTGATGCTTTAGCAATTGAAAATATGCATGACGTTCCATATTTAAAAAATGATGTTGGTCATGAGATAAGCTCTATAATGAGTATTATCGCTCATAAAGTTAAAAAATTGAGTGGCTTACCTTGTGGTATTCAGGTATTATCTTCAGCCAATAAAGCCGCTTTAGCCATTGCAAAAAATGCAGGTTTAGATTTTATTAGAGCAGAAGGTTTTGTTTTCGGACATATTGCAGACGAAGGTTATATTGATGCTAATGCAGGTGAATTACTACGTTATAGAAAAACTATTAACGCTGATCATATAGCCGTTTTTACCGATATTAAAAAGAAACATAGTTCACATGCTATAACCGCTGATGTAGATATTGTTGAAACTGCAAAAGCAGCTGAATTCTTTTTAAGTGATGGTTTAATTGTTACAGGAATTAGTACCGGAGAATCAGCTAATATTGACGAAATCAATGCCATAAAAAAAGCTTGTAAAATTCCTGTAATTGTGGGTTCTGGAATTACTCTTGATAATCTGACTCAATATCTACCAAGTAGTGATGCGTTGATAGTAGGTTCTTATTTTAAAAAAGACGGCTATTGGGCTAATGAGTTAGAACAAGATAAAATTGCTCGCTTTATGGATAAGGTGAACTCTCTAAGAAGCTAACTTACAATATTTTAATGTATTATGATGTGTCAATTCTGTAAAAGTCAGATAATTCGATGACAAAATTAATCCATTTTTGTATATTTACTATTAACTATGATAGAATTTATCCTTAACAATAAACATATCAAAACCGCTGAACACAACGGAATAACCTTATTAGATTTTATTAGAGACAATCAACAGTTAAAAGGTACAAAAATTGGTTGTAGAGAAGGTGATTGTGGCGCATGTACGGTTTTAATAGGCACATTACAAGAAAACAAGATAGTCAACTATCAAAGTATTACTTCTTGTATCTCACCTTTAGGAAATGCTCAAGGCAAACATATTGTAACAGTTGATGGCACCAACTTACAAGATAAATTAACAACTGCTCAACAGGCAATGACTGATAATTATGCAACCCAATGTGGATTTTGCACTCCGGGATTTGTGGTCTCACTTACCGGATTGGCACTAAAAAATACTTTTATTTCTTATGCTGACGGACTCAACGCCATCAGCGGAAATATTTGTAGATGTACAGGATACAAGTCTATTGAAAAAGCGACCAAAAACGTAATAGATTCTTTACAAAAAAAGGATACTTCTAACCCAATTAAATGGTTAGTGGAAAACAATTATATTCCTAAATATTTTGCAACTATTCCTGAAAGATTGACTGCTATTATATCAGAAAATAAGTCAACTAAAAACTCAAATTATGTAGCCGGAGGAACTGACTTATACGTTAGACATGCTGATACACTGGCTGAAGAAAACATCAACCTTTTAACTCCCAATAATGAACTTACCGGTATTTCTTTTTATAAAGATAATTGTGCGATTGGCGCTTTAGCTACCGTTACAGATTTGATGTATAATAATGCCATGCAGGTTTATTTTCCTGAGATACAATCCTTTTTAAAGCTAGTCTCTTCTGAACAGATCAGGAATATGGCTACTCTTGCCGGAAATTTTGTAAATGCTTCTCCTATTGGAGATATGACAATCCTTTTTTTGGCATTAAACTGTAATATAACCATTAAAAATACTGATGATAAGCTAAGAACAATTGCTTTAAAAGATTTTTATACATCTTATAAAGTATATGATCTGCAAAAAGATGAAATTATTGTAAACATTGCCTTTGAAGTACCTGACAGTTCGCATCATTTTAATTTCGAAAAAGTAAGCAAACGTACCCATTTAGACATTGCAAGTGTTAATTCTGCTATCAATATTAAAACCAGTGGCAACACAATCGAAAATGTTCATTTGGCTGTTGGCGGTGTAGCTCCAATTCCGAAATATTTACACAAAACGGCTACCTTTTTAGTAAATAAAGAAGTCAGTATTGAAGTACTTAAAGAAGCTAATTTAGTCATGCAAGAAGAGATTGCACCCATCAGTGATGTAAGAGGTTCGAGCGACTATAAAAGATTATTGGCAAGACAATTATTCTTTGCTCATTTTACCAAATTGTTTCCTAAAAAAATAAGTTTAACCGAATTAGTTGCCTGATGAATAGTATAAAAAATATAGATTCTTTTGGGCATGTAAGAGGTGAATCGCTTTTTGTAGATGATATAATTGTTCAACAAAATACACTCTACGGATTGGTGTTCGACTCTCCAAAAGCACATGGCACTATAAAGAAATTAGACATTGCTAAAGCGGAAGCAATTGAAGGTGTTATTAAAATTTTTACATATAAAGATATTCCGGGAGAGAATCAAATTGGAGGCATTATTCCAGATGAACCTTTATTGGCAGATAATGAAGTTCATTTTGTAGGACAACCTGTTGCATTTATTATAGCAACTTCAGATGGTATAGCCAAAAAAGCCCGCGCAATCATTGAAATTGAAATTGAAGAGCTCTCAATAATAACGGAAGCAAAAGAAGCAGCTGCTAAAAAACAATTTATCAATAAACCCAGAACTTTTAATTTAGGAAATACTAGCAAAGCTTTCAGTGATTGCGACTATGTTTTTGAAGATGAAGTATTCACTAACGGACAGGAGCATTTGTATTTAGAAACGCAAGGTGCGTATGCCATTCCGATGGAAAATGGTAGTATTAAAGTTACTTCTTCCACTCAAGATCCAACACAAGTTCAAAAAGCAATTGCCAAGGTTTTAGGTATCGGCATGCATCGTATTGAAGTAGATGTCATCCGACTTGGCGGTGGTTTTGGTGGAAAAGAAGATCAAGCTACACCTTGGGCAACATTGGCTGCTTTGGCAACTTATCTCTTAAAAAAACCTGTAAAATTAATATTGAATCGTCATGATGATCTACGAATGACAGGCAAACGCCATCCTTATGAAAGTAATTTTAAAATTGGTTTATCAAAAGAGCTGAAAATCATAGCTTTTGAGGCTGATTTTTATCAAAATGCAGGTGCTGCAGCTGACTTATCTCCTGCAGTGGCAGAAAGAACATTATTCCATGCTACCAATAGTTATTTTGTTAAAAACGTAAAAACTACAGTATACAGCTGTAAGACTAATCTACCTCCAAATACTGCTTTTAGAGGTTTTGGCGGTCCGCAAGGTATGTTCGTTATTGAAGCCGCTATTGCAAAAGCTGCACATAAAATTGGTGTTACTGCAAAAGCAATTCAAGAAGCAAATTTAATACAGGAAAATGATGAGTTGCCTTATGGGCAAATAATGAAACAAACAGAAGCTGTAAATTCATGGCAATCAACAATAAAAAATTTTAATTATAAAAAGTTAGCTTCTGAAGTTGAAACATTCAACAACAAAAACAAAGACTTTAAAAAAGGCATTGCACTAATGCCAATTTGTTTTGGTATATCCTTTACCAATACGTCAATGAATCATGCTAGAGCTTTGGTGCATATCTATCAAGACGGAACGGTAGGAATTAGCACCGGAGCTGTTGAAATGGGACAAAGTGTAAATACAAAAATGATGCAAATTGCTTCTCAAACTTTTGCCATTCATCCTGACAAGATTAAGTTAGAAACTACCAATACTACGCGTGTTGCCAATACTTCACCAAGTGCTGCCAGCTCAACCGCTGATCTTAACGGAAAAGCATTATTAAAAGCTTGTTCAGCAATTTTAGAACGACTAAAAATAGTAGCTGCAAAAGAATTAAAAGTTAATGAAAAAGAGCTTTCTCTACAAAATGAATGGGTGTATATCAATTCAAAAAAATCGTCACTTTCGTGGAAAGCATTGATTGCGAATGCAATGTTAGAAAGAATTGCTTTATCAGAAAAATCACATTATGCAACACCTATAATTCACTTTGATAAGGCTAAAGAAAAAGGGCATCCGTTTGCATATCATGTATACGGAACTGCAATTATAACAACTACTGTTGACTGTACAAGAGGTACTTATGTATTTGATTCCATAAAAATTGTACATGATTATGGTAAAAGCATGAATCAAGGCATAGATCTAGGTCAAGTTGAAGGCGCCTTAGCACAAGGTATTGGTTGGATGACCATGGAAGAAATTGCCTACGATAAAAAAGGAAACTTACTTTCTAATGCCTTGTCTACCTATAAAATTCCTGATATTTTTTCTGTTGCTGAAGATATAGAAGTAATTCCGTTGGAAACTGAGGGTAACGAAATGGCAATTTTAAAATCAAAAGCAGTAGGTGAACCTCCATTGATGTATGGAATTGGTGCTTATTTTGCGATACAAAATGCAATCAAAGCTTATAATCCAAATTATAAATTGAAATTTCATGCACCTTTGACTCCCGAAAAGGTCTTAATGAGTTTATATGAAAATTAAGAATAAGTTTATACATTATTTACCCGTTGTGCATTTTGAATAATTAGATGAAAACTGATGTCGATTGACGAGCTTTACTCAATGAAAAAAAATAAACCAGTCCAAAATGAAAAACTATATTTTAATATCTTTTATATTATTATCTCTAACCCATACGGGTTGTAAAGTAACAAACGAATATAAAAAAGCAAAAACAATAAACTCAATAAATGCTTATGAAAGTTATTTATCAGAATATCCGCAAAGTAAATATTCAGAAAATATAAAAAAAGACCTTTCTACTTTATATGAAAAGAAGGATTGGGAAGTTATAAAATATAGTAACAAAGAAGGTGATTACTATGAATTTATCTCTAACTATCCAACCAGTAAACATATAACAGAAGCTAAAAGATTAATTTATCAAATAAAAGAGCTGAGTGCATGGGATGAATCAAAAAAATTAAACACAATTTATGGTTTTGAAAATTTTATTTCTGAATATCAGAGTTCAAAATATATTATTAATGCTAAAAATAAAATTTCTGAATTACAAGAACAAAATGCATGGAATACTGCAAACAATATAGGAACCATAGGTTCATATAAAAAGTATATGTCAAATTTTCCTTTTGGTCAAAATCACAACTTTGCAAATCAAAAAATACATGAACTTAAAATAATTATACCTGAATGGAAAAAAATACTTAAGAATAATACTATTCATTCATATAAAGTATTTATTCTAAAGTTTCCCAATTCATCATTGGCATCAATAGCAGAACAAAAAATAGATGAATTAGAATTGCAAGAATGGACATTTATTGAAAATAAAAATACCATTCCTGCATACAGAAAATATATTAAAGAAAACCCATACAGTACTTATATTAATTTAGCAGAAAAGAGAATAATTGATTTAGAAGTAAATGAAATTTTTAACGGGCAATATAGATCTTTACCAGCAATGAGTAAAACTTCAACTAACAATTTTCTTTTAGAAATAAACAGCATTGAAATATTTAACAATACAGGTTACTCTCTTACTATAAGATATAGTGGACTTGATAGTAAAAAAATTATATTACTATCAAAACAAAAACAAAGCATCACACTCAAAAATGGATATTATCGTGTTACGGCTTCAGTAAACACTACAAATGTAAATAATTATGCTGGAAAAGAAAACTTGACAGGTGGTATTTACAGTTCGGAATACTACATTAGCACTAAAAAAAATGATGAATGAGTAAATGAAATATTCAGCAGAAATAATAAAAATAATTCTTGCAATTTTATTTATAATTTGTTTGTACGATATGCCATATGGTTTTTACCAAATTGTGAGATTTATTGGCATGTTTGGCTTTGCTATTATTAGCTATAAAGCTTTTGTCAAAAATGTAAATTTTTATTTTGTTCTTTGGGGTGCTTCTGCAGTATTAATAAATCCTTTCTTTAAGATAGCATTGGGCAGGGAATTGTGGAACATTATTGATATTACATGGGCGATAATTTTAATTATTAGCTTGATAACAAAAAACAAACCTTTTAAGGAGATAAACATATGATAAACTTTGTAAACGAGGTGTCTTAATGAACAGCATGACAGACGAAAAAAATCAGAAAAATATGAAATATACTTACACGATCCTTTATGTAGAAAATGTACTTGAAACAATTGAGTTCTATGAACAAGCGTTTGGGTTTCAAAGAAAATTCATAACGCCTGAAAAAGATTATGGAGAATTAATTTCAGGAGAAACAACTATTTCCTTTGCCTCATTTGAATTAGGAAACTCAAATTTTAAAAATGGATTTCAAAAAAGTTCTCTTTTAGGCAAACCCTTTGGAATAGAATTGGCGTTTACTACCGAAAATATTGAGGTTGATTTTGAAAAGGCAAAGAAAGCGGGAGCGATAGAAGTTGAAAAACTTACAACTAAACCTTGGGGACAAAAAGTAGGATATGTTAGAGATAACAACGGTTTTCTAATCGAGATCTGCACACCTATTAAAATGGGCTAAAAATTTAGAAAATGGACAAAGAAGAAAGAATTAAGCACACTGTTGAGCAATTAATTGGACAAGGAAATTTGGACATTGTGGACACAGTTTTTACTACTGATTATACCCAAACCATTTAGGTTTTCGGGAGTTTTGGCAAAAGTTATTTTTTTCTTTAAAAAGGCGAAGAGTTCAACCATAGCCTCTTGTGCTGAGCGAAGTCGAAGTGTTGTTATGGTTTTATTTTTTAACGCATGTCGGGCACGGCATGACAATTGGTTAATTACCGTCACTTTAATAAAAGTGATTAGTAAAACAGGCTTTCTCATTTTTTTCCAAATTTTATTCTAACTATAAATGCTAACTTTGGACACTTATAACTCTAAATACTTTAGGCACTGAATAGTTACCACAAACTAAATAGAAATCCGAACCGCTAAAATGTTTTTAAACGCTGAAAGCAAAATGCACTGATCTCGATGGCAATCGGGAGCTTAGTTTTAACTATTTTTGAGAATATAATTTTTTATGAATGACTTTTTGATTTATAGTAAGTGTTGTTGGATTGATGGACAAATTACCGAAGCAACTTTACACATCAGTAAGGGTAAAATAGCGGCAATTTATCTTGAAAAATATTATGATGATACTATTGAATTTCTAGATTATAATAATTCAATTATAATGCCCGGTATTATTGATGCCCATGTTCATATTAATGAGCCCGGGAGGACACATTGGGAAGGTTTTGATTCTGCCACAAAAGCGGCAGCTTTAGGTGGAGTCACAACACTAATTGAAATGCCTTTAAATGCTGATCCTGTTACAACCAATATTAAAGCATTTGAAATAAAAAAGCTTGCTACAAAAAATAAATTACACGTTAATTGTGGATTCTATGGTGGAGCTGTTCCCGGTAATGAAAATGATATTGAACCTTTAATAAAAGCCGGTGTTTTTGGCATTAAAGGATTTTTAACACATTCAGGTATTGATGAGTTTCCCAATGTAACAAAAGGTGATTTAGAAAAAATTGCTCCGATTTTGGCAAAATTTAACGTACCTTTACTATTACACTGCGAGTTTGGGGAGGAAAAAAACATTCCGCAGGTTCAACCAAAAAGCTATAGAGCGTATTTAGCATCAAGACCCACGGAATG